>VFQQ010002451.1_pt1 | contig 20843 bp, 14 predicted proteins | sample 3512341 | NCBI WGS metagenome assembly VFQQ01 (sample SAMN10412373, study PRJNA504923) | tailings metagenome | isolation source: Relicate 2 Philex TSF1 revegetated site | place: Philippines: Tuba, Benguet | collected 2017-08-29 | reverse complement strand
CATCTACGACGAACTGGTTCGCCGGCTCATGCTCGACATGGGCCAGCTCGCCTCGCACGGCACCACGGTCAACCTGTTTCTCAACGGCGTGTACAAGGGGTACTACAACCCGGTCGAGCGCATCACGCCGGAGTTCCTCCAGAAGTGGCACGGCGGCGGCGCGGAATGGGACATCCTGGAGCAGAACGAAGGGCTGCGCGACGGAACCCTCGATGAATGGCAGCGGCTCAAGGATTTCATGTATAGTGCGGACTTCTCCCTCCCTGCAAACTATGTCGAGGCGGGCCGCCGCCTGGATCTGACCAACTTCGTCGATTACCTCCTGCTCAATGTGTACATCGCGATGGGCGACTGGCCGTTCAACAACTGGCGTTCGGCCCGCGAGCGCGTGCCGGGTGCCAAGTGGCGCTTTTACAACTGGGATTCCGAGGTGTCCTTCGGACATTTCTTCCAGGCGCGGAACGTCCAGCACAACGAGTTCACCAACGAACTGGCCCTGACCTTCACGCCGATCAGCCGGTTTTACACCCGGCTCAAGGTCAGCCCCGAGTTCCGTCTCTTTTTCGCCGACCGGGCGAACCATCATTTCCAGCCGGGAGGCGCGCTGCACGGGACCAACGTGCTCAACCGGTACGAGGAACTGCGCCGCCGGATGGCCCTGACCATCCCCGCGATGAACGACACCATCCCCCGCACCTGGGTACCGCAGCGGCGTGACATCATTTTTGGTCACATGGCGGCCGAGGGGCTACTGCCGACGGCGGCCGAGCCGTCCCTCTCGCGTCCGGGGGGACCGGTGGCGCGGGGCGCGAGTCTGACGATCAACGCCCCGGCGGGCACGATTCATTACACCCTGGACGGTTCGGATCCGCGCGTGCCGTTTACGGGCGCGGTGGCCGCCGGCGCGCAAACCGTGGCCGTCGGCGGGACCATTACGCTTTCCGCAAGCGCGACCATCAGTGCCCGGGCCCGGGTGGGAGACACCTGGAGCGCGCTGACCTCGGCCACGTACACCGTGGCGGAAGCGGGGAACCCCGTGCGGATCGTGGAGATCATGTACAACCCGGCGGGCAGCGAAGCGCACGAGTTTCTCGAACTCCTCAACACCGGAGGCGCGGGCGTCGAGCTGGGCGGCGCTTATTTTTCCGGCATCGACTTCCGGTTTCCCGACGGCTCCCGTTTGTCACCCGGCCAGCGGATCGTGCTGGCCTCCGGGCTGGATCCCGCCGCCTTCGCCGCGCGGTATCCGGGGCGGGATGTGTTCGGCCGTTATGGCGGGGCGTTGAACAATGGCGGGGAAAAAATCACCCTTTACGACCGCGACGGCACACAAATCACCTCGGTGGAATACGACGACGAGCGCGGCTGGCCGGCGGAAGCGGACGGCCTCGGCCCCTCGCTCGAAATCATCGACCCGTTCGGCATCCCGAGCGATCCCGCGAACTGGCGCGCGAGCGTCCTCCCCGGCGGCACGCCCGGCGGGCCGGGGGCCGCGCCCGGGGGCGGGGTGGTTTTGAGCGAAGTCATGGTGTTGAACCAGGGATTCATTCCCAACGGCGGCGCGACGCCTCCGTGGATCGAACTGCACAACCCCGGCGCGGCCGAGGTGTCGCTGGCCGGCTGGACCATCGGCAACGACGCGAATCCGCGCGCGTTCTCGCTGAACTTCGGCGCGACCATCCCGGCGGGCGGCCATCTGGTGCTGTGGTGCGACAGCCGGTTTGAGGATCCGGGACTCCATACCGGGTTCGGACTGGGCGCGCCCACCGAGCGCATTTACCTGCACAACCCGGCCGGTCAGCGGGTGGACGCGGTCACCCTCGGACTGCATCTGGTCAACACGTCGGTCGCGCGGGTCGAGGGCCGCTGGGTGCTGGCGGTGGCCACGCCGGGAGGGCCGAACGTGGCGGCCACGCTGGCCGCGAGCAGCCAGCTCTCGATCAACGAATGGCTGGCTGATCCTCCATCGGGAGAAAGCGACTGGATCGAAATCTTCAACCGGGACGGGAATTTTCCGGCCACACTCCTCGGAACCAGCCTGACGGTGAACGGACGGACCTTTCGCATCAGCGCGCCCATTCATGTTCCCGCGCGGGGCCATGTGCAACTCTTCGCCGATGAGCAGCCCGGCTTCGATCATCTGGATCTTCGTTTGCCCGCCGCCGGCGCGACGATCATCTTGCGGGACGAGGCCGGCAACCTCATCGATCAAATCACGTACGGCCCGCAGGTCGAGGGCTTTTCCGAAGGCCGGGTGCCGGACGGGTCGGGCACCATCGCCCGGCTCGGGGGCGGCCCCAGTCCGAAGCAGGCGAACCACCTCGCGCCGCTGAACAACGTGGTCTTCAACGAACTCATGGCGCGGAACCAGAGCGCGAACGCCGATTCCGCCGGACGCTTTTCCGACTGGGTGGAATTGTTCAATCCCACCGCGAACACGCTGAACCTCGGCGGGCTGGGTCTCGGTTTCGGCTCGACGGCGTCGTGGCGTTTTCCGAGTGACACGGGCATTCCGGGCCACGGCTATTTGCTCGTGTGGTTCGATCCGCTGCGGCCGGCCTCCACGCAAACAGAGCCGGATCTCAACTCCGGCCTGCGCTTGGATGGCAACGGCGGGACGCTGACGTTGTTTGGACCGGCGGGACAGATCGCCGACCAAATCCAGTTCGGTTCCCAAATTCCCAATCAACCCATCGGCCGGACGGCGCAGGGCTGGGCCTTGCTGGCTTCCCTCACGCCCGGCGCGGAGAACAGCGCGGCCGCGCCCCTCGGCTCGGGCCTGAACGTGCGCGTCAATGAATGGCTGGCCGATCCAGTCAACGACGATGACTGGTTCGAGCTGTACAATGACGAGGAACTTCCGGTCAGCGTGGCGGGCTTTTTCATCACGGACGACATTTCCGAGGCCGGCCAGCGCAAGCAAGCCATCGCGCCGTTGAGTTTCATTGGCGCGGGTGGATGGGCGCGCTGGATCGCGGATGGGAATATTTCCGCCGGGCCGGATCATGTGTCCTTCGGGCTGAACCGAAGAGGCGACTCCCTGCGCTTGAGCGCGTCCAACGGAACCGTGCTCGACACCGTGACGTTTGGTCCGCAAGCGCCGGGAGTGTCACAAGGGCGGCAACCGGACGGCGCGCCCGCCATCGTCCCTTTTCCCGGCAGCGCCTCGCCGGGCGAAAGCAATTACCAGTTGCTGTCCAACCTGGTGATCAACGAGGTGCTGGCTTTTGCCGGCAACCCTTTTGAGCAGGCGATTGAGATTCTCAACGTGAGCGACCAGCCGGTGAACATTGGCGGCTGGTACCTGAGCGACGACGGCGCGAACCTGAAGAAATATCGCGTCCGCGTGGGCACCATCGTGCCGGCCGGGGGCTTTCACGCTTTTTATGAGGGCACGTTCGGGGATCCTTGGAATTTTTCGCTCCGCCCGTCGGCGGGTGGGACCGTCCACCTGAGTTCGGTGGACCGGTTCGGCGAACCGAACGGGTTTCAGGCGGTGGCGCAGTTGCGCGCCTCGGAGTTCGGCATTTCGCAGGGGCGCGTGACCGGCGCGGGCGGAGTCTCGGACTTTGTCCCGCTGGCGCAAAAAACTTTCGGCGTGGACGCGCCGGCGGTGCGCGACCAGTTCCGGGCCGGCCGCGGCGCGCCCAACGCCGCGCCGCTCGAACCCGCCGTGGTCATCAATGAAATCCATTATCATCCGGTGGATGCGACGGGCGCGCAGGCGGATGACGAGGAGTTCGTCGAAATCGTGAACAAGGGATTCACGCCGGTGCTGTTGTTCGATCCGGCCCGGCCGGAGAACCGCTGGCGTCTCGCCGGGAACATCACCTTCAACCTGCCGCAACTCGTGTTGCAACCGGCCGCCATGCTGGTCGTGGTGCCGTTTAATCCGGAGGCGAATCCCGCCGCGGCCGCCGCGTTCCGTGCGCGCTACAGCCTGCCCTCCTCCGTGCTCCTGGTCGGACCCTTTGCCGGCCGTCTCTCGAACGAGGGTGCAACCCTCGAATTGTTGAAACCGCGCGCGCCCGACACCAGCGGCCGCGAGGCGGGCGTGGTGCCCTTCGTGCTGGTGGACCGCGTTCGCTATCTGGACCGTGCTCCGTGGCCGGTGGAGGCGAACGGCACCGGTCTTTCGCTCCAGCGCCAGAACCGGCCGGGCTTCGGCAGTGATCCCGCCCTCTGGGCCGCGCTGTCCCCGACGGCCGGCCAGCCCAATCCCGCCGCCCCCGTCCTCGACGCCGATGGCGACGGTATTCCCGACGCGTGGGAAACCGCCCACGGACTGAATCCCAACGACCCCGACGACGCCGGGCTGGACAGCGATGGGGACGGTTTCAGCAACCTCGAGGAATTCCGCGCCGGGACCAATCCGCAAGACGCCGCCAGCGTGCTGCGGTTCACTTCGGTGGCCAGTGATTTCGGCTTCATCTTCATGACCTTCGAGGCGGGGGCCGGGCGGAAGTACGAGGTGCAGTTCACCGATGACGTCGTGCGCGGCCCCTGGCAGGCGATTGATCTCATCGAGACCGGCGCGGTGGCGCAAACCGCCGAAGTGGCCTACCCCGGCTACAGCGCGACGGCGGGGTATTACCGTCTGGTGGCCCGGTAGTGAGGCAGTGCTTCCAGCCTGTCTGACGATGGGGTTCACGGCAAGAACCCGGGCCCGGGTTGCCCCCAAACAGCCTGATCACCCCGGCAAATTCCGGGGCAGCAAACGCTGCATGTAAATCACGTCCAGCCAGCGGCCGAATTTGAAACCGACCTCCCGGAAATGCGCCACTCGTTCGAATCCGAAGGCCGCGTGCAGGCGGAGGCTGGCTTCATTCGTCGCGTCGATGCCCGCGAGTATGGCGTGAAATCCGCGCGATTGCGCGGCTTCGATGAGCGGTGCCAGCAGCCGCCGACCCACGCCCCGCCCGCGCCAGTCCGCCGCGACATAAATCGAGTTCTCCGTGGTGAAGCGGTACCCCATGCGGTCGTGGTATCGGTTCAGGGAACTCCAGCCCACCACCTCTCCGCCCTCGTTCGCTGCGACGAAGACCGGGAAATTGTGCTTCGCGTGGTCGTCGAACCACGCGGCGCGATCCTCAAGCGTGCGGGGTTCGTAATCATACGTCGCCGTCGTCTGCCGCACCGCATCGTTGTAGATGTCGAGAATGACGGGCAGATCCTCGCGAGCAGCGGGCCGGATCGTGAACGGGTCGGGGACGGTCTCCGGGTTCATTTCAACCTCCGGGCTTGCGGGCCGTCATGACGCTGCGTGCGGCGGCCGTGGGAGTAAAGCGGGCGTCGAGGAATCCCGCTTCGCGGAAAAAATCCTCCATTTCGGCAACGGAATAACACTTGCCCTCGGTCGAGTGCATCAGCAGGGCGGAATACTCCGCGACATGGAGCGGCCCGGTTTTGTCCACGTTGAGATGCGCGTCATGCACGACGAGCAGGCCGCCGGGCGTCAGGGCCGAGAACGAAGCCGCGAGCAATTGCCGCACGATCGGCGCGTCCCAGTCGTGCAAGACGTTGGAGAACAGGTGAACGTCATGGTCCGGCGGCAGCGGGTCTCGGAACATGTCTCCCGCAACGACGGAAACCGCTTCCGCGCAGCCCCGCTCCCGAATCCGACGGGCCGCCACCTGGTCCACGGGCGGCTTCTCGAAAACGGTGGCGCGCAGGTGTGGATGAGCCGCCACGAGGCAGCAGGCGTAGATGCCGGAACCGCCCGCGATATCGAGCACGCGCCGGCGGGCGTTCAAATCCAGCGCGCGCGCGACCGCGTGGCCGAGGTAAGCCCCCCGGCAGTCCATCGCGGCGGTGAATTGATTCGCGAACACCGTGTCCTCCATCGCCTGCGCCCAGGCCTTCTCGTTTTTCAAACTGCCCCAGTTCGCGGGCCGGCCGGTCTTGAGCACCCGGAAAAAATCCTCGCACACCGGCCGGTCCTTGAGCGAGGCGTAGTACGGACCGAGAAACCACGGCGAGCCTTCCACCAGATGTTCACGAGCCTTGGCTGTGAGGAAGAATTCGCCCCCCCGGCGCTCCAGCAGTCCCATCGCCGTGAGCAGCGTGAGCATCACGTCCGCCGGCCGGTCGTGAATCTCGAAGTGCCGGCAAATCGCGGCCCGGTCCGCCGGATGATCCGCCAGCCAGGTGAACAGGTTCAATCGCACCAGGGCGGTGGTCAGCAAATCCGTGGCGTACAGTCCATCCCGCCACCGGTAGATGTCCGTGGGATCGGTGGTTGGAAACCGCAGGAGATCGGGCGGTGGCATGGCGGGATTCAGCCAGAAGGACGGCCGGCGAGAAAGTGTTTTGTGTTTCCACCGGTTCGACGGTGGATGAAACGAGGACGCATCCGGGCACTGTCCCGGGGAGCACCGGTTTCCAGCCGGCTTCGGACGGAGCAGGGCCCTCTCGAACAGCGGGCCGGTTGGAAACCGGCGCTCCTCCTTTGGCAGGGGGCTGTTTGCGGATGCGCCTGCGAAAACCAGATGGCCACACGGCAGCGCCCGGATTTGGAAATCTGGAACGCCGGAAAGTCCTGAACCGGTTCCTGATTTCCTGGGCTCCAAATTCAAATTCGGACAGAACCAGCCCTACCAGTCGATTGACTTGAACCGGGTCGGGCGATAGCGTCGCCGGACGTAAAACCCGAGGACTCATGCTTGAGGTCATTGAAAAGCTGCTCATTCTCCAGGATCGCGACCGCAAAATCCAGCGCGTCGAGGCCGGGATCGCACGCGTCGGCCCGGAACGCGACGCCTTGCAGGGGAAACTCTCCGGTGCGCAGGCGCAACTGGAGGCGGCCAAGCTGCGGGAAAAACAGATTGAAACTGACCGCAAGAAACTGGAGCTGGACGCCGAAGCCCAGAAGCAGTTGATCGAGAAGTATTCGCTGCAGCAGTTCCAGACCAAGAAAAACGAGGAATACCGCGCGCTGGCCAAGGAGATCGAACACTGCAAGGAAACCATCGGCCGCCTTGAGGACCAGCAGTTGGAACTCATGATGCAGGCCGACGAGGCGCGCAAAAACACACAGCTCGCCCAGCAGGCGTTCAACGACGCCAAAAAAGTGGTGGACCAGTTGGTGGCCGAGCTGGCCCAGAAGGAAATCGCGCTCCAGAAGGAACTGGCCGAACTCGAGGCGGGCTACGACCAGCTCACCGCGGGCGTCGAGGAAGGCGCGTTAAACCGGTATTTGCGGCTGCAAAAATCCAAGGGAGAAAACGTGGTGGTGGGCATCGAACGCAGCGTCTGCGGCGGCTGCCACATGAAGCTTCCCCCGCACATCGTGCTCGGGTGCCAGGCGCAACAGGAGATCGTGAACTGCAACAATTGCGGGCGCATTCTTTACTTCGCCCCGTACATGGATTTGTCCGTGGTCGATTAGGCTGCGGAAGGTCCGGCGGCAGCGTCCTCTCGATTTGCCGTCCCCGGTTCACCGCCGGTTTGTTCGCCGGATCCTGTTCCCCACCACCGCGCGGCCCATTGCTTCAAGTCATCCAGGATGACGTACAGTGCCGGGACCAGCACCAGCGACGTGAAGGTGCAATACAACACGCCAAAGGCGAGCGAGACCGCCATCGGGATGAGAAACTGGGCCTGCACGCTTTTCTCCAGGATCAGCGGGGTCAGCCCGGCAAAGGTGGTGAGCGAGGTCAGCAGGATCGGGCGGAATCGTTGCAGACCCGCCTGGCGGACCGCTTCGCGCAAGGGCACGCCCGCGCGCACCGCCCGGTTGATGAAATCGACGAGGACGAGACTGTCGTTCACCGCCACTCCGGCCAGCGCCACGAACCCGAACATGGACATGACGGTCAGATCCAGCCCGACCACGAGGTGCCCGACAATCGCGCCGAAGAAGCCGAAGGGAATGGCGCTCATGACCACCAGCGGATGCAGATACGAGCGCAACGGAATGGCGATGAGCGCGAAGATGAGGAACATCGCGAGGACGAATCCGCGCATGAGTCCGCCCAGCGTCTCGCTCTGTTCACGCCGCTCGCCCTCGAATGCGTAGCGCAGCCCCGGATAGAGAGCGGCCAGTTCGGGCAGATCCGCAGCCTGCACGGCGGCGAGAATTTCGCGGGTGTTCCCCCGGCTCAAATCCACGTCGCCGGTCACGTTGACCGCCCGCCGTCGATCCACCCGGTAAATACTGGCGTAACCGTCCCCATAGCGCGCCTCCGCCACGGAACTGAACGGCACCTCGGTGCCATCCGGCAGCCGCACCCGCATGTTCTCCAGGCTGCTCAGGGAGCGCCGCTCTTCGGCGGGATAACGCACCATCACCTTCACGTCGTCGCGATGCCGTTGCAGCCGTTGCGCCTCTTCGCCGTAAAACGCCTGCCGGACCTGCCGGGCCAGATCGTGCAGCGTCAGCCCGAGCGCCTCGGCCTCTGGTTTGATCGCGAGTTTCACCTCCTGTTTGCCCGCGCGATATGAATCCGACAGGTCAATCACGCCGGGGTAGCGCGCCAGCCGGGCCTTCAATTCCTCAGCCGCCTGTCGAAGCCGGTCCACGTCCGGCCCGGTCAACTGGATGTCAATCGGAGTGCCCGAGGAAAAGAGCGCGGCGGTGAACGTCAGCTCGACCGCGCCCGGAATCGACCCGGTCAGCTCGCGCCAGCGGTTGACCACCTCCGTTGCGCTGACGGTGCGCGTCTCCGAGGGAGCCAGTTGGACATGGACCTCGCCCGCGTTGGGTTTGACGTAGCTGCGTCCCTCGCCGCCACCGTTCCGGCTCACGGCGGTGCGGAACGGCTGGTCTCCGACCGAGGCCAGCGTGTGCCGGACCACGCCACCGCCATCGGTGGTGGTCACGTTCCGATATTCTTCGCGCAACCGGCTGGCCGCCTCTTCAACCTGGGCCACCGCCGCCCGCACGACCTCCGGCGGCGCGCCTTCCGGCATGGTGATGAAGGCCGCGAGATCGTCTCCCTCGACCGGGGGGAAGAACTGGAATTTCAGCCAGCCCCCCGCGATCAAGCCGCCGGCCAGCAGCAGCGTGACGACGCCCGCCGCGAGCGTGACGTAGCGCCACTCCAGACAGACGGCCAGCACCGGCCGGTACACATGGCGGATGAAGCGTTCGAGCAACGCGGCAAAACCCCGCTCCAGCAGACGAAACGGATGCCAGCCCCAGCGCGGCGCGGGCCGCTCCCGGCGCATCGTGCTCAAGTGGTGCGGCAGGCAAAACATCGATTCCAGCAGCGAGAACACGAGCGTGGGGATGACGATCAACGGGATCGCCTTGAGCACCTTGCCGGTGTTGCCGCCGACCAGGGCCATCGGCGCGAACGCCGCGATGGTGGTCAGCACGGAAAAAACCACCGGCACGGCCACTTCCCGCGCCCCGTCGATGGCCGCGCGCAGTCCGTTCTTCCCCCGCTGCAAGTGGGTGTAAATGTTCTCGCTGACCACGATCGCGTCATCCACCACGATGCCCAGCACCAGCAGAAAGGCGAACAACGAAAGCATGTTGATCGACACGTCGAACACGGGCATCAGCCAGAACGTGCCGAGAAACGCCGCCGGGATGCCCAGCCCGACCCAGAACGCCAGGCGGAACCGGAGAAACAGCGCCAGCACCAGGAAGACGAGCACGAAACCGACGGCCGCGTTGCGCACGAGCAGGTCGATCCGGCTCCGCAGGTAGCTGGCGTAATCCGAATACGTCGTGAGTGTGATGCCCTCCGGCATTCGGACCTGGGCGTCGCGCACGTACGCCTTGACCTTGTCAGAGATCTCCAGTGCGCTCTGGTCGCCTACCCGGAAGACTTGCACCGCCACCGCCGGCGCGTTGTCAAAACTGGCCGCCTGCTGCACGTCCTCGAAGCCATCGACCACGCGCGCCACATCGCCGAGGCGCAGCCGCGAGCCGTCCGGCCGGGTGCGCAGCGGAATGTTCTCGAACTCCGGCGCACGATATGCCTGGCCCTTCACCCGCAGAAGGAACTCCCCTCCGGCGGTCTTGAGCGTGCCGCCCGGCAGGTCGAGCGACGACCGGCGGACGGCTTCGGCCACTTCGTCGAACGTCAGCCCGTAGCGGCGCAGGCTGTCTTCGGAAACTTCGATGGTGATTTCGTACGGCCGGGCGACGACGAGCACGACCTGGGTGATGCCGGGCAGGTTGGAAATTTCGTCCCGCACCTGTTCGCCGAGCCGTTTGAGCGTCGTCTCATCCGTCTGGCCTGACACCGCCACGTTGATCACCTGGGCGCGAATCAACATTTCCTGCACGACCGGCTTCTCAGTCTCCACCGGGAACGTGTCGATGGCATCAACGCGCGCCTTCACATCATCCAGCGCCTTGCGGGCGTCCGCGCCGGGCAACAGCTCGATGACGACCGAGCCCCGGCCCTCGGAGGCGGTCGAGCGGATGCGTTTGATGCCATCCACGCTCTGGATGGCTTCCTCAATCCGGACACAGACCGCCTGCTCCACCTCCTCCGGCGCGGCGCCCCGGTACAACATCGAGACGGTGATGATGTCCGACGAAAACTCGGGGAAGACCTCCCGTTTGACGGCGGGCAGCGTCATCGCTCCGGCCACAGCCAGGACGAGGAGGAGCAGATTGGCCGCCACGCCGTTGCGGGCAAACCAGGCAATCGGGCCTCGATCGGGCGCGGGTTCGTGGTGCATGGCCGCCTTCAGTTGCCCGCCGGTCCGGAGGGCTCCGTTTCCAGCAACCGCACCTTCATGCCATCGACCGGCGCTTCGAGCGGGGAAACGCAAACCAGATCCCCGTTCAGCAGGCCGCCCCCAATCACGACGCGATCCCACTCGAAGCGGAGAATCTCGACCGGGCGAAAGCGCAGCCGCCGCTCCGCATCGACCACCATCAACCGCTGGTCTCCACGCAGCGCGGCGCGCGGCGCGAGCACCGCCCGCCCGGCGCTCCGGCCCTCGATGTCGGCCTCCACGAACAGGCCCACCGCCAGCGGCGGCCGTCCGCTCGAACCGCGCGCGTATGGGTTCTCGACCCGGGCCACGGCCGTCAACATGCGGGTCTTGGCGTCGATCTCGCCCTCGGTGCGCACGATGCGTCCTTCCCATTCGTGAGTCCGCCCGCCCAGCCGCGCTTTGAGCGTGACCCTCGGTCCTTCCGCGCGGGATTCCCCGCGAAATTCCAGCGGCAAATCCAGGTAGCCGATTTCATCCAGCGGCAGCGGCAGCCGCACTTCGGCGTAATCGACGGCATACACCCGGCCGACCGGCTCGCCCCGCGCGAGGAACTGGCCGGCATCCACTTTCTTGTTCCAGACGCGGCCCGCGAACGGGGCTTGGATGCGGCAGCGTTCGAGATCCCGCTCGGCCAGGCGGAGGTTGGCGCGCGCCGATGCCACCACGGCGCGGGCTTCGGCAAGTTGCGGTTCGCGCAAAACCAATGCGCCCGGTTCACCGGTCCCGAGCGCCTGCCACTCCCGCCGGGCCACCCCGGCCTCGGCCTCTTCGCGTTGGAGCCGGACTTCGGCTTCCGCCAGCACGGCCTGGGCGCGGGTGCGGGCCAGTTCATAATCGCGCGGGTCGATTTCCACCAACACCTCACCGGCCTCAAAAAATCCCCCGGCGGCAAACGAAGGGGACACGGCCACCACCCGCCCCGGCACTTCCGCGACCAGTTGAATATCCGTGCGCGGCAGAACGCTGCCCTGGGAGGCGACCCGGTACTGATGCTCGCGCGCCGGAATGGAAATGGCGTGAACGACCGGGAGCGCTTCGCGGCGCGCTTCGGGCGTGACCACACGGCGGTGCTTGACCATCGCTAACGCAATCAAGGCTCCGATCACGAGCACGACGACGGGCAGAACAATCTTGAGCAGGAGCTTCATGGCATTTCAGTTTCGCCCCATTGCGAGGGGCGCAGGATCCGGATCGAAGCCGCCGCCCAGAGCCAGATGCAAATCGACCCGGTTTTCCAAGCGCAGGCGGCGGGCCGCGATCCACTGACTCTCGGTTTCCAAGCTGCGGCGCTGGGCTTCCAGCACGGTGACAAAATTTTCCAGGCCGCCGCGATAGCGGTCTTCGGCCAGTCGCCGCGCCGCCTCGTACTGTGACGCCGCCTCCGCCAGGGCCGCTTCCCGGGTTGCGAGAAGGAATTCGGCAGCGAGCGCGTTTTCCACGTCCCCCAGGGCGCGCAGCACCAGCGAAGCGTAGGAGGCGGCGGCTTCGCGGGCGCGCGCCTCGGCGAGCCGCACGTTGCCGCGCAGACGGCCCCCTTGAAAGAGCGGCTGAACCACATTGCCCGCCAGCGACCAGATGTTGAACTGGCTCGACATGAGATCATCCAGCTCCGAGCTGGTTCGTCCGCCGCTGGCGGTGAGCGCGATGCGTGGATACTAGGCGGCCCTCGCTTCGTGGGTGCGTTGCAGGGTGGCAGCCAAGCGACGCTCGCCGGCGCGCACATCCGCCCGCCGTTCCAGTAGCGCGGACGGCAGTCCGGCGGGAATCCCGGCGGGCACGGCCGGCAAATCGGGAGCCGCCGATAACGCCGCGGCCGGATAACGGCCCAGCAGGAGTTCAAGCTGGCGCATCACCGCATCGAATTCCCGTTCGCGTTGGGCGACAAGCGCCCGTGCGCCCGACTCGCTGGAGAGCGCCAGACGGAGATCCAGCGGCGAACGGATGCCCCGCTCGTACCGGGCGCGGGCTTGTTCGACCGTGGCCGCGTAGTTGGTGGCGGTGCGCCGCGCGAGATCGCGTTGCCGCGCGGTCTCTCCCAGAGCAATCCACGTCTTGACGGTTTGACCCACGAGAGAAAGCCGGGCCGCGCTCAGATCGGATTCGGCCGATTCCACTTCGGCCATCGCGGCGCTCCGCCCGGCGCGGATGCGTCCCCACACGTCCAGTTCCCAACTCAGGTTCAAGGACAGGCCGTGCGAGGTGGACAAGGACTTGAGCGGCTGCCCGGCCATGCCGGGAATGGGCAGGCCCACGAACACTTGCTGGCGTCGTTGCGAGTCGAAGCGGGCATCCAGATGCGGCAGCGCGTCCGCGCCCGCAACCCTGGCCAAGGCGATCGCCGCATCGAGCCGCGCCGCCGTCGCTTTCAGATCGTGGTTTTCGCGCAGGGTTTCCTCGACCAGCCGGACAACGGACTCGCCACCGAAATCCTTCCACCAGTCTCGCGCCACGTCGTCCGGAGTTGCGTCGGCGGCCCAGACTTCGGGAATGTTGACCGGCGCTTGAGTGAACCGCTTTGGTGGCGTGGCACAGCCAGACCACAATGCGACGCTGCCAAGGCCAATGACCAAAAATCGGTTCACGCGCTTCTTCCCAAGGCTCATTTGTATCCTCCATTTCGAGGCATGGGAGCGCGCATTCCGGCGGCGAGGAAGGTAATCAGATGTTCCAGCGCAGTCTCCGTGTCGGCCGGATCACACAAGCCGCCCGAGATGGTTTTGAACCGCTGCGTGTCGCAGATCAGGTGCCCCATCGCTCCGACGACAAATTGGAGCCGCCAGAAAACCGCTTCCCGGGGGAGCTTTGGCAAGGCCCGTTGAAACGCCGCCGCAAAACGCCGCACCACATCGCCAAACTGCTCGGCCAGCAACCGCTGCAAATGTTCATTCGGCTCGGCGATGGTCCGGCCGATCAACCGCATGACGACCGGCCCTCCTTTGGTGGCATCCCGCGCCAGACGCAACGCCGGCCCGGCCAGGGCCTCGAGGATTTTCTCCAGGGGCAGCGAGCGGCCGGCGGCCTCGGTCTCGATCCGATCCAGCAGATCCAGCCGCTCGCGATTCAATGGAGCCAGCCGCCGGGCAAAGACCGCCTCGATCAGGGCTTCCTTCGAGCCAAAGTGGTAATGAACGGCCGCCAGATTCACTCCCGCCACGGCAATGATGTGGCGGAGCGAGGCGGCCCCGAATCCCAGATCGGCGAACGCCCCTTCGGCGGCGTCCAAAATCAGGGTTTTGGTATCAGCCTCGGAAATCTTGGCCATGATTCAAACGAATGTTTCAAACGAACGATTGAATTTCTGATCCTGATCTAAAGACAGGGCAAGCGAAAACTCGGATCAAGGAAAGGAAAGCCATTTCCGTGGAGGAGGGCATCCATGCAAACCCCTGGATCCGGTTTTCAACCGGCTTTCGGCGGAACAGAAACTCACTTGGACAGCGAGCCGGTTGGAAACCGGAGCTCCACCTTGTGCGGGAGCGGTGTGCGGATGAGTCCGATAACAAGATGAATCGCATCCCGGAGTTGACAACCCGCCCCCAGCCGGGCAGCGTCCGGCTGATCGCTGGTCGAACCAACGAGCAGGCTTTTCCACTTTTCCGAGTCTGTTTTGACGTTCCACGGCGAAATCCAAGACGAATCAGACGACCTGTATGACCACATCGATGAAAACCAAGTTTGAGACTAGCCGGTTCCAGGGCCTCGCCGCCTTGGGATTTGCCGTGATCACTCTGCTCGCGGGCTGTGCCACCCAACAACAACAGAGGCGCGCGCCCGATCCGGCTCCGGCTCCGCAGGCCGCCCCGGCACGCCCGGCCGCGCCCGCCAGCGGCTACGGTCCCAGTTATACGACTTTCGACGCCAATGGGGTAAAATACGTGCGCGGCTCGCTGGCCTTTCCCTCCGGCTTGCGGGAAGGAAGCGGATTGCTGCTCGAAAAGACGGTTCCCGCCGAGGTGCTGGCCGGGCGGCCGTTTTCGTATGAGTACCGTGTGATCAATCTTGCCCCTTGCGAATTGCGCGACGTCGTCGTTTCCGACCAGGTCAGTTCCAACTTCCAGACCAGCAGCGCCGAACCGGCCGCCGCGAGTGTCAGTGGAGGCGTCGCCACCTGGCGGTTTCCTTCCCTGGCCCGAGGCCAGACCGTGACCATCAAGGTCAACGGCGCGGTGGCGGACGCCGGCACGGTCAGCACCTGCGGCTGGGCGACCTATTCGCCGGTGCTCTGCGAACCGATCCGGGTGGTGAAGCCGGCTCTGCAACTGGCCAAGACCCTGCCGAACGAGGTGCTCTCATGTGATCCGATCCCCGCGACCTTCGTGGTCAAGAACGCGGGCAGCAGCGTGTTGACGGATGTCAAAGTCACGGATGCACTGCCTTCCGGACTGCGCGGCACCGACGGCCAGACAACGCTGACCTTCAACGTCGGCACTCTCCAACCGGGAGAGTCGAAAGAGATCAAGGCGAACCTTTCCGCCACCCAAACCGGCCGTTATGAAAACGTGGCCAACGCCTCGTCCGCGCAAGGTGTGACCGCGCAAGCCAAAGCCACCGTCGTGGTGAAGGCTCCGTCTCTCACCCTGGCCTGCGAAGCTCCGGCCGAACGGTTTGCCGGACGGCCCGCCGAGTTTTGCTTTACGATCAGCAACAAGGGCGATGGCGTCTCCGCCAACACGGTCTTGGAGGCCACGCTTCCGGCGGGAGCGACGGTCCAATCCGTCACCGGTGGTGGCGCGGCCAGCGCGGGCAAGGTCGTTTGGAACGTCGGTTCAATGGCTCCGAACGCGACGAGCAAGGTGTGCGTGACGCTGGTTCTGCCCCAGCCGGGCAACATCCAGTTGTCCGCCGTGGCGCGCGGTGCCTGCGCCAAGGAAGTGGCCACGAGCTGCTCGACCCGCGTGCTGGGCATACCGGCCGTGCTCTTGGAAGTCATTGACGTCAGTGATCCAATTGAAGTCGGTGGCCAGCAAACGTACGTCATTGATGTGACCAACCAAGGTTCTGCTCCGGCCACCAATGTTCGCGTGACCTCCCGCCTGGAGGACTCCCAGGAGTTTGTCTCCGGCTCGGGAGCTTCGGCAGTCACGGCCAATGGCCGCGTCATCACGATGGCCCCGGTCGCCAGCATTCCGCCCAAGGGCAAGGCGACCTGGCGCGTGGTGGTCAAGGCGCTGAAGGCGGGCGATGTCCGCTTCCAAACCTCGCTCCTGACCGATCAGATCACCCGGCCGGTCGAGGAAACGGAATCCACCAACCAGTACTAAACTGGTTCGTTCATGAATTGCAGACGGGCTGGCCGCGCGCGGTCGGCCCGTTTTTCTTTTGAGGTGATGCTCCGGACGTTGTTGCTCGCGGGCTTGGTCGCTATTTCGGGAGCTTGTTCGCATTCATCGACGGGAACGGGAGCCAGGCAACAGCCCACACTCCCGGTTCAATCTCTGTCCGATCACGAACGAGAAACCGCGTTGACCCACGACCTGCTGGGATTGGGAGAGAATGTTTCCCCCGAGGAAGCCAATCGGCTGGCGGTGATCGCACTCGCCTCGGCCCGCGCGCTCGCGGTCGAATACCAAGCCCGGCGGCCGGCCTGGCTGCATAACGTCAAAGTCAACTGGGGCCTGCGGCAGCGGGGACTGTGCTATCAGTGGGCCGAGGATTTGCACGCGGTGCTGGAGCGCGAGCAGTTTCACACCCTGCAACTCCACCGGGCCGTCGCCAAATTCAACACGCGCCGCGAACACAGTGGACTCGTCATCACGGTGCGCGGGCGGGACTTTTCCAGCGGCATCATCCTCGATGCCTGGCGCTGGAGCGGGCAACTGGCCTGGGCCCCGGTCAATCAGGACAAATACCCTTGGAAGCCGTTCTTCCCGGAGATGCTCGAACCGGGGCGACCCTCCAGCAGCCGAGTCGTTGACTGAATATGATCGGAAACGGCGATTTCATCGGGTCGCGAACACGCTGCGCAACGTCCGGCTGGCCGCATCCACACACTGCCCCTGACAGAAGGATGAGGAGCGCCGGTTTTCAACCGGCTCGCTGTCCGAGAGGGTCTCTGCTTTTGCCGGAAGCCGGGTGGAAACCGGCGCTCCCCGGGACATTGCACGATGCTCAACATCCGGCTTGAGGAATCCATGAAATCCCGTCTTGTTCTGCACACGACTCAGGCACGTCTTTCACTTTCATGAACGCGGCCAACCAGGCCAGTGCAGTGCGCCCGCCGGGCAAGCGTGCGCGAGGAATCACGCCCAAAGCTTTGCTCGACGAATTGCAATCGTTCCACGAGTTCAACGGCGTCACGCGAACGGAATTCATCGATACCGGCCTCGGCCGCAGGGTGCCCGTGTTGATCAACGAGTTCTGGACTGCCAAACAGCGCGCCGCCCCCAGCCTGCACGAGATTTCCTACCGCGCCTGCTTCAAGCCCCAGTTGCCCCGGTTTTTTATCGAACGGCTGACGCGCCCCGGCGACGTCGTTTACGATCCGTTCATGGGGCGGGGCACCACCCCCCTGGAGGCCGCGCTGCTGGGCCGAGTTCCCTTCGGCAATGACATCAACCCGGTGAGCCTTGCCTTCACTCGTCCGCGGTTTCGCCCGCCGACCCTCGAACAGGTGGCTGAACGGCTGGGCCAGATCGATTGGGCCGGCCACGATGAGTTTCCCGAGGATCTTCTGGTCTTCTATCATCCGGAAACGCTTCGTGAAATCTGCGCCCTCAAGAAATGGTTTCTCCAGAAGGGGACCGCCCAGCCCCGGCACGGACAGGAAATCCCCGTTTCTCATCCCGCAGACGAGTGGCTTTGCATGGTCGCGTTGAACCGCCTTACGGGACATTCCCCCGGTTTTTTCTCGGTGTACACCATGCCGCCGAACCAGGCGGTGTCGATTGAATCGCAACGCAAAATCAACCAGAAGCGAAAGCAGATTCCCCCGCGCCGCGACGTGGCGCAACTCCTCCTGAAAAAGTCACGGCAACTCCTCGGCGATGCCACGCCCGAGGTCCGCCGCGCGCTTGCCGGGGTCGTGGACCGAATGATGTTCACCGCCCGCGCGGCCGACCACACGCGCGAGATCCCCGACGAATCGGCCGCCTTGGTCGTCACTTCGCCGCCTTTCCTCGATGTCGTCGATTACGCCACCGATAACTGGCTGCGCTGCTGGTTTCTCGGGATCGATCCTCAAGCGGTCAAGCTGACGGTGCCCCGCAAGCTCGACGTGTGGACGGACGCGATGACGAGAGTGTTTGCCGAGCTCCATCGCGTCTTGCGGCCGGGGGGGTATGTCGCATTCGAAGTGGGGGAAGTGCATCGGGGCAAAACCAAGCTGGAAGAAGCGGTCCTTCCCTGCGGCGCGGCGGCGGGTTTGGATCCCATCCTGATCCTCATCAACGATCAGCGGTTTACCAAAACAGCCAATTGCTGGGGTGTTCGCAACAACACCCTGGGCACGAATACCAACCGGATCGTGCTCTTTCGCAAATCCGGTGTCATCGAACAGCAGTTGTCGCTGGCGCCCTGCGGGAACTTGCGCTCCGGGTCAATCGGCGGCAATCAACGCCGCCGCCGGAAGCAATCGAATTCTTGAGCGGATCGGGACCTCAAAAAGCCGGATAAACCGCTTGACTTGAAACGTGCAAATTCCTACAAACAAACAGGCTTGTTGCAGAACAAGGTGTCTTAAACCGAAGAATACGAACCCATGAGGATTTATGACTGAGCTATTTTCGACGAAAACCGCCCGTGCTCTGGCTGTTGCCGGGCTGTGTGTGTCCATTTCATCTGTTTCCGCCAGCATCGTTTATGACAATTCCTCGTCGAGTCTGAATCGCATCTATTCCCCCGGCAACGGCATCGAATTCGGGGACGAAGTTTTTCTGGCTGGCACTGATCGAGTCGTCACAATCTTCAAATTCGAGACGTTTACCAGCGCCGGTGCCAACAGCGACCAGACTGCCCAAGTTATCTTTCGTTTGAATGACGGCCCGCTCATCAGCCCTGGTCGGAATGCTCCCGGCACCGTGATTGGCACGAGTCCACTATTCGAATTGGGCTCCAAAGCCAAAGGCACCACCGAGACCCACATTTGGGATGGCATCGCAATCCCGATTGATGGTGACAGCTTCACTTGGACGGTCGTTCTGAATGGCATTGATGTTGGTGAAGATATTGGTTTGGCTGTTTACGACCCCCCGACCGTTGGAGCGAGCTATTCTGATTTCTGGCAGAACACCGGAACATGGAACACTTTTCTTTTTGATGGCGGTGCGATCCCGGGCAATTTTGCGGCACAGATCACTGCGGTAGTTCCCGAGCCCTCGACGATTGTCTTGGCCGGGATCGGTGGTTTGGCTTTGCTCGGTTGGGTTGGGCGTAATCGGAAAGTTTAATCGAACCAGTTTTTCGCTGAAGGCACGAACTCACGTTCGTGCCTTTTTTGCTTTGTGACCGACAAATTGGACTGAACAAATCGTCCTCAGTCTGTTCCAACAAACACGTTCCATGTTGATCGATACCCACGCTCATCTCGATTTGCCGGATTTTTCCGCTGATTTGGATGCGGTCATCGGACGGGCCGAGGCGGCGGGGGTTGCTCGAATCATCACGGTTGGCACCGATTTGGAAAGCAGCCACAGAGCGGTCCAGATCAGCGAACATCATCCGGCCGTCCATGCCGTGGTGGGTTGGCATCCCAGTCATGCGCTGGCGGCTCCCCCGGACATTCGAGCCGAACTCAAACAACTTGCCGAACATCCCAAGGTCGTGGCACTCGGGGAAACGGGGCTGGACTACCATCACTTGTCGGATGGCCACTCCCCCTTCGGCCAACAGGATCAGGAGCAACACAAAGCCAGGCAGCGCGATTTGTTCGAGCAGCATCTGGAGGTGGCAGTCGAAACAGGACTGAACCTTGTCATCCATCAGCGCGATTGTTTTGACCGGACGCTTGAAATTCTGCGGCCTTTTGCAGACCGAGTTCGGGGCGTATTCCACTGCTTTGTCGGCACGATCGAGGAAATGAACCAGGTTTTGGCGGTGGGATCTCTTGTGAGCTTCACGGGCATCGTGACCTTCAAGAACGCCCATGCTGTCCGGGACACTCTCGCCGCGACTCCGGCCGACAAGTTCATGCTGGAAACGGACTGCCCTTATCTCGCTCCCATTCCATTTCGCGGGAAGCGATGCGAGCCGGCGCATGTTCGGGAAATTGCTGTCCAGGCCGCCCAAGTTCGAGGTTGCAACTTGGACTCAATGGCTGACACCTTGCGTCAGACTGCGGAAAAATTTTTCCCGAAACTCGGCTGAGAAATTCGCCAGCGGCGAGGGCATCAGGTGCCGGCAGGTCTCAGAAAGCCTAGTGCATCCTTCTGAAACCATTCTTTACAGCCTCTCGAACAACCAACATCCTCAACCACTCCTGAACGACGATGGCCAAGCAGATTGCCGACATGACGATTGAGGCGGTGACGATGGAGTTGCCGGATACCAAGACCCTCCGCCTGCGATGGCCCGAGGGCTACAACGTGGACTTCAAGACCGGCCAGTTCATCACGGTTTTTTGGCCGGACTCCCCCGCTTACAAGCGTGCTTACTCACTCTCTTCGTGCGCTCTGGATCGCGGTTTTTTTGAAGTGACGGTGAAACGCGACGGCAAGATGGGCACGCGCATCGTGGACTGGGCCAAGGCGGGCGACGTGCTGACCGTCATTCCACCGACGGGGAGATTTCTGCCGGTGTTCGAGCCGGACAAACACCTGGTCTGCATCGCGGGCGGATCGGGTGTGACACCGTTTCGCGGTTTTGTCCGCGAGGCGACGCGGCGCAAACTCGAGACGAAAATCACGATCCTCTACAGCGTTCGCACCACACAGGACATCATTTTCAACCAGGAGTTCCGCCAATTGGAACAGGAGAACCCGCATTTCAAATTCCTCGTCACCTGCACCCGGCTGTCGCACGACGATCCTTGGCCTGGACGCCGTGGCCGCATCGACGCCGCCTGGGTGAAGGAACAGGCGCCGGACCTGGCAAACACTGTTTTCTACGCCTGCGGCCCCAACGCGCTCGTCGAAATGACCGAGCATCTGGTGCTGCTGGAAATGGGCGTGCCGAAAACTCAAATGAGGACGGAGAAGTGGGGATGAACAAAGGTTTAATCCAGTTTT
>VFQQ010002450.1_pt1 | contig 20858 bp, 17 predicted proteins | sample 3512341 | NCBI WGS metagenome assembly VFQQ01 (sample SAMN10412373, study PRJNA504923) | tailings metagenome | isolation source: Relicate 2 Philex TSF1 revegetated site | place: Philippines: Tuba, Benguet | collected 2017-08-29 | reverse complement strand
CCGGAAAAGCTTCGCCCGATCAGCGACTTGCTGGAGAAGCCGATCTTCCCGGCCGAAACGATCGAGCCCGGCCGCCGGCCTTCCTGGCTCAACGGCGTCTCCGCCGCGGCGCTTGCCAGCGGACGGAATTGTCCGCCACCGTCCCCGGAGGGGGCCCTATGATCCGGCATCCGGGAGGATGCCATGCCGAACCCCTTCGAGACCCATGAGGTGGTGAACCAGTCGCCGGCGCTGGAGGACTACAACCTCTATGCCGGCCATATCGCGCTCCGCGAAGGCGTGCGACGCGAAGGGGCCAAGGCGGCCGATCGCTCGCTCTCGGCCTTCGGCGAGCTGCTCGGCCGGGCGGAGACGATCGAGCTCGGCCATCTGGCCAACCGGCACACACCGATCCTCGAGACCTTCGACCCGAAGGGCCGCCGCCGCGACACGGTCGAGTTCCATCCCGCCTGGCACCGGCTGATGGAGATCGGCTGCGCCCAGGGCCTGCATTCCGGCCCCTGGGCCGATCCGAAGCCGGGCGCCCATGTCGCCCGCGCCGCCGCCTTCATGCTCTATGGCGAGGTCGAGCAGGGCGCCCTCTGTCCGCTCACCATGACCTTCGGCTCGGTCCCCGCGCTGAAGCATTTTCCCGCCGCCGCCCGGCCCTTCGTCGAGAAGGTGCTGGCCCAGCGCTACGACCGCCGCTTCCTGCCCATCGGCGACAAGGCGGGCGCGCTGATCGGCATGGGCATGACCGAGAAGCAGGGCGGATCGGACGTGCGCGCCAATGCCACGGTGGCGGAACCGGCGGACGGCGCCTGGGCCCTCACCGGCCACAAGTGGTTCTTTTCCGCCCCCATGTGCGACGCCTTCCTGGTGCTGGCCCAGGCACCGGGGGGCCTTTCCTGCTTCCTGCTGCCACGCTTCCGCCCCGACGGCAGCGTGAACGCCATCCGCATCCAGCGGCTCAAGGAGAAGGTCGGCAACAGGTCGAACGCCTCCTCGGAGGTCGAATTCCACGCCGCCTTCGCCATGCTGCTGGGCGAGGAGGGCCGCGGCATCCCGACCATCCTGGAGATGGGCACCTATACCCGCCTGGATTGCGCCCTGGGGACCACGGGCATCATGCGCGGCTGCCTGTCCCAGGCGCTGCACCACGCCGCCCATCGCAGCGCCTTCCAGCGCCGGCTGATCGACCAGCCTCTCATGCGAAACGTGCTCGCCGACATCGCGCTCGATGTGGAGGCGGCGGTGGCCTGCAACCTTCGCCTCGCCCGCGCCTTCGATGCCCAGAAGCACGAGGGCGAGGCCGCCTTCCGCCGCCTGATGACCCCGGCCGCGAAATACTGGATCTGCAAGCGCGGGCCGGGCCTCGCCGCCGAGGCGATGGAGGTGATGGGCGGCAACGGCTATGTCGAGGACGGCATCATGGGCCGCTACTATCGCGAGATGCCGGTGAACTCGATCTGGGAGGGCTCGGGCAACATCATGTGCCTCGACGTGCTGCGCGCGCTCGCCCGCTCGCCCGAGACGGCCGAGGCGCTGCAGGCCGAACTTGCGCTCGCCCGCGGCGCCGACCGCCGCCTCGACCGGGCGATGGCGGCACTGCAGGACGAGCTCGCCGATCCGGCCGAGGCGGAGCATCGCGCCCGCCGGCTGGTCGAACGGCTGATGCTGGTCTTCCAGGCCGCCCTTCTCGCCCGCCATGCGCCGGCGGCCGTGTCGGACGCCTTCATCGCCTCGCGCATCGAAGGAGCCGCACCGGGCCACTACGGCACCCTGCCCGCGGGCCTCGCCATCGACGACATCATCCGCCGCGCGGCCCCCCTCCCGCTCTAGAGTCCGGAGACAGACATGCAGACCGACAACCGCATCATCGACGACATCGCCCGCCTCGCCGCTTCCGCCGTCGGCACGCTGCAGGGCGCCAGGCACGAGGTGGAAGGCGCCTTCCGCGCCCGGCTGGAGCGCATCCTGGCCGACATGGATCTCGTCACCCGCGAGGAGTTCGAGGTGGTGAAGGCGATGGCGGCGGCGGCGCGGGAAGAGAACGAGCAGCTGAAGGCCCGGCTCGAAGGGCTGGAGGCGAAGCTCGCGCCGTAAAGCCCCTCCACCACTGTGTTGGCGAGGCTCAACTCGATTCCCCTCCCCCATCGCCAGATGGGGGAGGGTCAGGGTGGGGGTTTGACACATCGACCACCGTCGGCGTCGCGCTCGAGCCCCCTCCCGACCTCCCCACGCTCCCGCGCGGGGGAGGAGTAAACAAGGAGGGAGGGAGAAGATGCAGAACCGTGAAGTCGTGCTTGCCGACCGGCCGCAGGACAGGCTCGAAGCGAAGCACTTCCGCGTCCAGGACGCCGCCATGCCGACACCCGCCGCGGGCGAGGTGCTGGTGCGCGTCCTCTGGCTGTCGGTCGATCCGGCCAACCGCGCCTGGATGAGTCCGGTTCCGACCTATGTCGATCCGGTGAAGCCCGGCGACGTCTTCCCGGGCTTCGGCCTGGGTGAGGTGGTGCAGTCGAATGCTCCGGGCTTCGCCCCCGGCGATCTGGTCGAAGGGGTGACCGGCTGGCGGCGCTTCGGCGCCTATCCCGCGAAGGCGCTGCGCCGGCTGAAGCGGCGTGACCCGGTGTCCCAGCATCTCTCCGTCCTCGGGATCACCGGCAAGACCGCCTGGTTCGGGCTCGAGGAAATCGGCAGGCCGAAGCCGGGGGAGACGGTGGTGGTCTCGGCCGCCGCCGGCGCCGTCGGCTCGATCGCCGGGCAGCTGGCGAAGATCGCCGGGGCCCGCGTCATCGGCATCGCCGGCGGACCGGCGAAGTGCCGGCACGTGGTCGAGGACCTCGGCCTCGACGGCGCCATCGACTACAAGGCCGAGAAGGTCGGCGACGGGCTGAAGCGGCTCGGCGTAGGGGGCATCGACGTCTATTTCGACAATGTCGGCGGGCCCATGCTGGAGAGCCTCCTGTTCCGCATGGCGAATTTCGGCCGCATCGTCTGTTGCGGCAACGTCTCGCAATACGACACCGCGACGCCCGCGCCGGGACCGCGCGGGGTGCCCGGCCTGCTGGTGGTCCGGCGCATCCGGATGGAAGGCTTCATCGTGCTCGACTACGCCGCGCGCTACGAGGAAGCGGAGACGGCGCTCGCCGGCCACGTCGCCGCCGGCCGGCTCAGGTATTTCGAGGATGTGCTGGAGGGGATCGAGGCGGCGCCGATGGGCCTCATCCGCGTGCTCGCCGGGGGCAATACCGGCAAGACGCTCATCCGGGTCGGATGACGCAAAGAGAAGGGCCGCCGGCTGGTTCCGGCGGCCCCGCGCTCCCCCCCCCGGAGGAAGACGCTCTATGCCGGGATCAGGTACCCCCGCCCAGGATCTCGCCGAAGCGGATCCACTGCTTGCCGTCGAAGCGGATCAGCTGCTCCTGGGCGATCGGGGCGAAGTTGGTTGGCGAGGTGTTGACGCGGATGCCGGGCAGCAGCATCGGCAGTTCCACGTTCTTCAGGTTGGCGGCCTCCTTCATGATGTTCTCGCGCGTGAGGTTGTCACCGCACTGCTTGAGCACCACCACCAGGCCCTGGGCCACGTTGTAGCCGAAGACGTTGGAGGCATCCTTCTTGTCGCCGTCGGGATAGTACTTGTCCATCCAGGCGACCCAGTCCTGATAGCCCTTGTCATTCGCCCATTGCGGATCGGTCGGGTCCTTGAGGTACTGGGTCGAGATGATGTCGACCGCCTTCTCGAGACCGGCCGGAACCAGCACCGAGCCGACCGAGGCCGACACGTTGTTGAGGAAGTGCAGCGGCTTCCAGCCGATGTCATGCGCCTTGCGGATCGCCTGGGCGGCGAATTTCGGCGTGGTGATGTTGAAGAAGACGTCGGCCCCCGCCCCCTTGAGCTCGATGATCTGGCTGTCGATCGTGGGATCGGTCACCTCGTAGCTGAGTTCCTTCACGATCAGCTTGCGGCCGGCCTCGCCCAGTCCGTCCTTGAAGCCCTTGAGGTAGTCCTTGCCGTAGTCGTCGTTCTGGAACAGCAGGCCGATCTTGGCGTTCGGCTTCTCCTTCAGCGTGTACTTGGCATAGATCTGGCCCTCGATCTGGTAGTTCGGCTGCCAGCCCATGGTCCAGGGATAGTTCTTCGGGTCGTTCCATTTGGTGGCGCCCGTCGCCACGAAGAGCTGCGGCACCTTCTTGGCGTTCATGTACTTGTGGATGGCGGAGTTCGGCGGGGTGCCGAGCGTGTTGAAGAGGAACAGCACCTCGTCCTGCTCGACCAGCTTGCGCACCATCTCCACCGTCTTCGGCGGGCTGTAGCCGTCGTCGTAGGAGATCATACGCAGCTTGCGCCCGTTGACGCCGCCCTCGTCGTTGACCTTGTTGATATAGGCCTGGATCGCCTTGCCGATGGTGCCGTAGGCCGAGGCCGGGCCCGAATAGGGGTTGGTATGACCGAAGACGATTTCCTTGTCGGAGGCGCCGCTGTCGTACTTCTTCTGCGCCGAGGCCGGAAAGGCCAGGGCGGTCGCGGCGGCGGCCGCGCCCATCACTACGGTTCGACGTGAATACTGCATGCTACGCTTCCCTTCCCTGCTGAGCGGGCGATTCCGCCCTGTTGAATTGCTTGTCCCGTCCCGGCTCGGGCCGGCGGCGGGAAGACCGCTTCGAGGCGGCGCGCATGAGGCCCTGTACTGGGGACAATACAATGCAGCGAGGGAGCTGACAAAAGAAAAGGCCGCCGGATACATGCCCGGCGGCCTCGATATTGTTTATCGTTCGATCTTTTATTGTGATCGAGCGATCATGATGATTAAGCGATCAGCCGCCGTAGACCTTGCCGAACAGTTCGAACACCTTGCCGTTGAACCGCGCGAGCTGCTCCTGCTCGATCGGATAGAAGTCGGTCGGGCTGGTGTTCACCTTGATGCCCGGCAGCAGCATCGGCACCTCGAGGTCCTTGAGGTTCGCCGCCTGCTTCATGATGTTCTCGCGGGTCAGGTTGTCGCCGCACTGCTTCAGCATGGCGACCATGGTGATGGCCACGTTGTAGCCGAAGACGTTGAAGGTGTCGGCCTTGTCGCCGTCGGGATAGTACTTGTTCATCCAGGCGAGCCAGTCCTGGTAGCCCTTGTCGTTGGCCCATTGCGGATCGGTCGGATCCTTGGCGTAGAGCGCGGTAATGATGCCGACCGACTTGTCGAGGCCGGCGGGGGTCAGCACCGAGCCGACCGAGGCCGACACGTTGTTCAGGAAGTGCAGCGGCTTCCATTCGATGTCGGCCGCCTTGCGGATCGCCTGGGCGGCGAACTTCGGCGTCGTGATGTTGAAGAAGGCGTCGGCGCCCGAGCCCTTCAGCGTCACGATCTGGCTGTCGACGGTCGGATCGGTGACCTCGTAGGACAGCTTGGAGACGATCTGCTTGCGGCCCTTCTCGCCCAGGCCTTCCTCGAAACCGTGCAGATAGTCCTTACCGTAGTCGTCGTTCTGGAACAGGATGCCGATCTTGGCGCCCGGCTTGTTCTCCAGCAGATACTGGGCGTAGATCTTGCCCTCGGTCTGGTAGTTCGGCTGCCAGCCCATGGTCCAGGGGAAGTTCTTCGGATCACCCCACTTGGTCGCCCCGGTGGCGACGAAGAGATGAGGCATCTTCTTGGAATTGACGTACTTGTGGATGGCGGTGTTGGTGGGCGTGCCGAGGGTATTGAACAGGAACAGCACCTCGTCCTGCTCGACCAGCTTGCGCACCATTTCGACCATCTTCGGCGGGCTGTAGCCGTCGTCGTAGGTCACCATCTTCAGCCGGCGCCCGTTGACGCCGCCGTCGTCGTTGACCTTGTTGACATAGGCCTGGATCGCCTTGCCGATGGTGCCGTAGGCCGAGGCCGGGCCCGAATAGGGGCCGGTATGGCCGAAGACGATTTCCTTGTCGCTGGCGCCGCTGTCGTACTTCTTCTGGGCCAGCGCGGGCGCTGCCGCCAGCACCGCCGACGTCGCCGTCGCGGCAAGCAAATCTCTACGCGAAATCAACATTTTACGCTTCTCCCTGCAAGCGGGCTTGACGCCCCGTTAAAAGGTTCCGGAGGTATCCGGTCACCAGCCGATTGTTGTCGGAAGTTTATAGTGCGATCACTAGGCACTGACAACTTGCCCCCGGCAGGGAATGAGGCCGCCGGACGGTTTGTCCGGCGGCCTCGACCGGCCGGCGCGCTAGCCTCTCAGGCGGCGGATGAGCCCTGCGGCTCCCGTCGGCATGAGGTAGACCGCGGCGATCAGGAACAGGCCGTAGATCGCCCAGGGCGCGGCCTTGGAGATGCTGTCGGCGATGTTCGGCACGAACTGGATGAAGATGGCGCCGAAGATGGCACCGGAAATCGAGGCGAGGCCGCCGATCACCAGTCCGACCAGGAAGGAAATCGACAGGAAGACGGTGAAGCTGTCGGGCGCGACGAAGGCGATGGCGATCGAGCCGAGCGCCCCGGCGACGCCCGTATAGGCGGCCGAGATGCCGAAGGCCATCGACTTCACCATCGCGTTGTTGATGCCCATCGCCTCGGCGGCGATCGGATGGTCGCGGATGGCGATCATCGCGCGCCCGAAACGGCCGCGGATCAGGTTGATGGCGAGCCAGAACATGAGACAGGCGACCGCGAGGCAGAAATAGTAGAGCCACTGGTCGGAGTTCATGAACTTGATGCCGAAGGGCGGATCGGGCTTGAGGATGACGATGCCCTGCACGCCGCCGGTCAGCCATTCGATGTGCTTGTACTTGAGCAGCTGAGGCACGGCGAGCGCCAGCGCGAAAGTCGCCAGCGCCAGATAGTGCCCGGACAACCGCAGCGCCGGCAGGCCGAAGAGGAAGCCCACCACCAGGCAGAGCACGGCGGATACGGGGACCGTCGCCCAGTAGGGAACGTCGAGCTTGTCCATCAGGATGGCCGCCGTATAGGCGCCGATCGCATAGAAGGCGCCATGGCCGAGCGAGATCTGCCCGTTGTAGCCGGTGACGATGTTCAGCCCCAGGATGGCGATCGCGTAGATGATCACCAGCGTGAACTGGAAGATCATGAAGTTCGCCTTCAGCGTCACCAGTCCGGCGAGCTGGGGCAGGATCACCGGCAACAGGTAGGGCAGTGCGAACAGGATGGCGACGAAGATGCCCGTCGTGAGCCAGCTGCTGGAGGGCTTGGCGACCGGGGCGGCGATCGGTGCCGTGGCCTGGTTGGTGGTCATCGTCGCCCTCCCTCAGACGCGCGTGATGATGCGGCGGCCGAACAGCCCGGCGGGCCGGACGAGCAGCACGCCGATGATGAGCACCAGTGCCACGGAGAGCTTGAGTTCGGTTCCGATCACATAGGCGCCGAGCAGGTTCTCGGCGACCCCGACGATGAAGCCCCCGACGACCGCGCCGCCCGGGTTGTCGATCCCCCCGAGCAGCGCCGAGGCGAAGCCGTAGAGCAGGATGCCCGACATCATGTTCGGGTCCAGGTAGACGATATGGGCCACCAGCATCCCGGCCACGCCGCCGATCGAGGCCGCGAGGCCCCAGCCCAGCGCCAGCATCAACCCGACCCGGATGCCGACGAGGCGCGCCGATTCCGGATTGAAGGCGGCCGCCCGCATCGCGAGGCCGAGCGGCGTGAAGCGGAAGAAGCCGAACAGGGCCAGCAGCACCAGGACCGATATCCCGACCGTTCCGAGGTCATGCCAGGAGAGGAACTTGTTGCCGAAGGGCGGCGTGGTCGGGAAGGGCGAGGGGAAGGCCTTGATCGTGTAGCTGAAGAACCAGCCCGCCAGAGCGTTGAAGATGACCAGGAGGCCGATGAAGGCGATGATGATCGACAGTACGGGCTTGTCGTGCAGGGGCCGCAGCACGATCCGCTCGATCGCGAACCCGGCGATGAAGGCGATCACGATGGTCGCGAAGAAGGCGACCCAATAGGGCAGCCCCATCTTCTCGATCAGGGCCCAGGCGATGTAGGTGGCGAACATGGCCATCTCGCCCTGGGCGAAGTTGATGTGATGCGTCGCGGTGTAGATCATCACGAGCGCGAGGGCGACGGAGGCATAGATGCCGCCGGCGGCGAGCCCCGAGAAGATCTGATGCAGGAAGGCTTCCATGGTGGGTCTTCCTCAGTATCCGAGATAGGAACGGCGGACGGTCTCGTCGTTCTTGATCACGTCCGACGTGCCGGAGACGACGACGTTTCCGGTCTCGAGCAGATAGGCGTGATCGGCGACGTCGAGCGCCAGGGTCGCATTCTGCTCGACCAGCAGCATGCTGACCTTCTCCTTGCGGTTGATCTCGCGCAGGATGCGATAGATCTCCTGCACGATCAGCGGCGCCAGGCCGAAGGAGGGTTCGTCGAGCAGAAGAAGCTTGGGATTGAGCATCAGCGCCCGGCTGATGGCGAGCATCTGCTGCTCGCCGCCGGAAAGGGTCCCGGCCTGCTGCTCGCGCCGCTCCTTCAGGCGCGGGAAGTAGCCGTAGATGCGCTCCATGTCGGCCGCTACCGCGGCCTTGTCGGAGCGGACATAGGCGCCGAGGCGGATGTTCTCCTCGGTCGTGAGCTGCACGAAGGTGCCGCGGCCGTCGGGGACATGGGCGACGCCCATGCGCACGATGTCTTCGGTCGCCTTGCCCGCGATCGCCTGCCCGTTCAGCGAAATCTGGCCGGAGACCCGGACCATGCCGCAGATGGCGCGCAACGTCGTCGTCTTGCCTGCGCCATTGGCTCCGAGGATGGTGGTGATCCCCCCTTCCTCGAGCTCGAAATCCAGGCCGTGCAGCACTTCCGTCTGCCCGTAGCCGGCGCGCAGCCCCTTCACATCCAGAAGCTTCGCCATCAGCTGGTCCCCAGATACGCGCGGATCACTTCGGGATCGTTCCGCACCGCCTCCGGCGTCCCGTCGGCGATCTTGCGGCCAAAATTCAGCACCACCACCTTCTCGGAGATGCTCATCACGAGGCTCATATGATGTTCGACCAGTAGAACGGTGACGCCCAGGCGGTCGCGAATTTCCTGGATGGTCTTGCCGAGCGTATCCAGTTCCTCGTGGTTCAGACCGGCGGCGGGCTCGTCGAGCAACAGCAGCTTGGGATCGGTGATCAGCGCCCGGGCGAGTTCGACCCGTTTCTGATAGCCGAAGGGCAGGCCGCCGACCGGGACATGCGCAACCTGCTCGAGATGCAGAAAGCGGACGATCTCCTCCGCCCGCGCGCGCAGGCGCTCCTCCTCGGCCCGGACCGAGGGCAGGCGCAGCAGGTTGGCTACATAGCCGGTGCTGGTCCGGCAGTGGCCGCCCACCATGACGTTCTCCACGACCGACATCGTGCGGAACAGCGCCAGGTTCTGGAAGGTGCGCCCGATACCGAGGCCGGCGATCCCGTGCTTGGGCACCTGCGTCAGCGAGGCGCCCTCGAAGAGGATGTCGCCTTCCTGGAACTCGTAGAGGCGGGAAAGGCAGTTGAACAACGTCGTCTTGCCGGCACCGTTCGGCCCGATCAGGCCAACGATCCTGCTCTTCTCAACGTCGAAACCGACCTTGTCGAGGGCGATGATACCGCCGAAGCGAACGGATATCCCCTGCACGCTCAAGAGCGTCGAGCCGTTCACGCTCATCCGAACCCGCCGGCCCGCGGGGCGACTGGAACCCGCATCACGCCTCCCTGGACGAGGAGGCGTGACCTTCTGGCGGCCGCCTCCGTTTAGTAGTTGGAGGCGGTATTAGCGAACTGGCGCGTCAAACGCAATGAGTCACGTGCGGCAGCGGCTCGATCCGCGTCGTCCGGCGCTCCCTCACCCCTTCAGGGCCAATGGAACGAAGCGGGTATCGGCGCCGCGCTGGATGCGCAGGAGCACCGAGCGCTTCTTCTCGGCCTGGGCCTGCTTCACCCGTTCGCGCACGTCTTCCGGGGTAGCCACCTCGGATCCGTGCACGTCGAGGATCAGGTCGCCCGCCCGCAGATCCTTGGCCGCGGCCGCGCCGTCGGACTTGACCTCGGTGACGACGACGCCCTTCGCATCCGGCTTCAATTCGAACTTCTGCCTCAGTTCGGGGGTGATGCGCGACAGGGTCATGCCCAACGAATCGATGTCGACCGTCCCGCGCGGGGTTCCGCCCCCGCCCTGGTTCGGCTGGGCCGCCATGGCGACCTCTTCCTCGTTCAATTCGCCGACCTGGGCGCGGATGGTCTCCTTCCTGCCCTTGCGCCACACCTCGACGGCGACCGTCTTGCCGATCGCCGAATCGGCCACGATCCGTGGCAGCGCCCGCATATCCGCGACCGGCTTGCCGTCGAAGGACAGAATGACGTCCCCCGCCTCGATCTTGGCCTTGTCGGCCGGGCCGCCCTCGGTGACACCCGCGACCATGGCCCCTCGCGCCTTGTCGAGCCCGAGGTTCTCGGCGATCTCGTCGGTCACCGCCTGGATGCGTACCCCGAGCCATCCGCGCTTGGTCTTGCCGAACTCGCGGATCTGGGTGGCGACGCGCTGGGCGATCACCGAGGGCACGGAGAATCCGATGCCGACCGATCCCCCCGACTGCGAATAGATGGCCGTGTTCACGCCGATGACCTGCCCGTCGGTATTGAACAGCGGGCCACCGGAATTGCCTTTGTTGATCGAGGCATCGGTCTGGATGAAGTCGTCATAGCGGCCGGCGCCGATGTCGCGGCCGCGGGCGGAGACGATGCCCGCCGTGACCGACCCGCCGAGACCGAAGGGATTGCCGATGGCCAGAACCCAGTCGCCGACCCGGGCCTTGTCGGAATCGCCCCAGACGATGGGAACGAGCTTTTCCTTGGTTTCCACCTGCAGCACGGCGATGTCGGTCTGCTGATCGGTACCGACGAGCTTCGCCGGAATCTCGACACCGTTCTGGAGGATGACCTTGATCTCCTCGGCCCCATCGATGACGTGATTGTTGGTGACGATGAAGCCCGCCGCGTCGACGACGAAGCCTGAGCCCAGCGAGGTGACCGGCCGGCGCTGCTGTTGCGGGGACCCGCCGCGCTGCTGGCGCTCGAAGAAGTCCTTGAAGAATTCCTCGAAGGGGGAACCGGGCGGCAGTCTCGGCACGTCCATCTGCCGCCGCTCCGGCATCTTCTGCGTGGTGGCGATGTTCACCACCGACGGCATCAGCCGCTCGACCAGATCGGCGAAGGAGTCGGGCGCCGATCTGGCGGCCGCGTCGCCGACGGCGGCGGCGGACAGCAATCCCGCCAGGGCGACGGCACTCACGAAACGCTTGCAGAACGACAACATGATCTCCGAGCCTCCGGTAAGGCGCCCAGCGGCGCCGACGTGTGGTCCCGCCCCGTAAACCTTCGCCCCGTTATCTTCGATCGCCGCCTGCGCCACTCGGCCCGACAGTACGGCCGAAGTAGCGGAAGAACTCCGAATCCGGGCTCAGCACCATGGAGGTGCTGCCGTCCTTCAAGGCCTTGGTATAGGCCTGGAGCGACCGGTAGAAGGCGTAGAATTCGGGGTCCTGACCGGCGGCATCGCCGAAGATCTTCACCCGCTGGCCGTCGCCCTCGCCGCGCAGGATCTCGGAGGTCCGCTGCGCCTCGGCCAGGATGATGGTCCGCTGGCGCTCCGCGTCGGCGCGGATGCGGGAGGCGATCTCGGCACCCTGGGCCCGATTCTCGCGCGCTTCGCGCTCGCGCTCGGTCTGCATGCGGCGATAGACCGCCTGGCTGTTGGCTTCCGGCAGGTCGGTGCGGCGGATGCGGACGTCCACCACCTCGATGCCGAGAGGCTTGGCCTCCCGGTTCAGGATGTCGCGGATGTCGTTCATCAGGCGCGCGCGTTCGCCGGACAGGGCGGTCTGGAAATCGACATTGCCGAGCACCTGCCGCAGCGCAGAATTGAGCAGCGGCTGCAGACGGAGACGGGCGACCGATTCATTGCCGACAGCCTGGAAGAACCGCAGCGGGTCGACGATCCTGAAGCGGGCGAAACTGTCCACCTGAACGCGCTTCTGGTCGGAGGCGATGATTTCCTCGGTCGGCCCGTCGAGCGGCAGGATCCGCTTGTCCAGATAGAGCACCTCGTCGACCAGCGGCACCTTGAAGTAGATGCCGGGCTTGTCGATCGGCCGCTTGGGCTCGCCCAGGCGCACGACCAAGGCCTGCTGGCGCTGATCGACGACGAACCAGGATCCGCTCAGGATGACGAGGACGGCGACGAGCGCGACGACGACCCCGATCAGCATGCCTTGACGGTTCATCGCGGCGCCCCCTGGGGCTGGGCGGATGCGGGCGGAGTGCCCAGCCGGCGCTGCAATTCGGTAAGCGGCAGGTAGGGCTGCACCCCGCCCTCCTTGCTGTCCAGGATGATCTTGTTGGTGCCCTGGAGGATTTCTTCCATGGTCTCCAGATACAGGCGCTTGGCGGTCACGTCCCTGGCCAGGCGATAGGCGTTGTAGACCGACAGGAAGCGCGCCGCCTCGCCTTGCGCGGTGGCGACCACCTCCTGCTTGTAGGCTTCCGCCGCCTGCAGGATCCGTTCGGATTCGCCGCGGGCGCGCGGGATGATGTCGTTGCGGTAGGATTCGGCTTCGTTCTGCGCCCGTTCCTTGTCCGCCCGGGCCGCCTGCACGTCGCGGAAGGCATCGATCACGGCAGCGGGCGGATCGACCTTCTGCAGGTTGACGCGGCTCACGGTGATGCCGGCCTGGTAGCTGTCCAGGATCTGCTGCATCAGTTTCACCGTGCCGTCCTCGATCGGCTGGCGCCCTTCGGTGAGGATGCGCTGAATCGGGTTCTTGCCGATCACCTCGCGCATGGCGCTCTCCGCCACCGCCTTCACGGTCGGTTCCGGATTCGAGATGTTGAACAGGAACTGCCCGGCATCCTTGATCTGCCAGAAGACCGAGAAGTCGATATCGACGATGTTCTCGTCTCCCGTCAGCATCAGGCTTTCCTCGACGATGTCGCGCGGCTGGCCCGTCCGCTCGGTCAGGTCGCCACGGAAGCCGACGTCGATCCGGTTGACGCGCGTCACCTTCGGCGTGAGCACGGATTCGATCGGATAGGGGAGACGGTAGTTAAGGCCCGGTTGCGTCGTTCGCACCCATTCGCCGAACCTGAGGACCACGCCCTGCTCGTCCGGCTGGACACGATAGAGGCAGAGATAGGCGGCCAGAAACACGATGCCGATGCTGCCGACGATCCAAAGCACCGGCCCGCCGAACGACCCGCCGCCACCCGACGGCAGGATGTTCTTCAACCGGTCCTGGCCCTTTCGGATCAGCTCTTCCAGATCAGGCGGCTGCGGCCCGGAGTTGCGCGGCCCCTGGCCCCAGGGGCCCTTGCCGCCGCTCTGCCACCCACCGCCTTGATTGTTCCAGGACATCGGCGCGCGAAACCTCTTGTTGTTGATATGCTTCGGCCTGAACGGCCGATGGACTGGCTTGCCGCAGGCACATTCACACCACGGTACTTCGCATTGTCGCGGCACCGGGGCCGCGTTATATCGCACGGTGACGCTCGGGACAAACAGATGAGCCCCCGGGGACGAGCGCAATATTGGGCCGCAGGGCGGGTTTTCAAGCATGAGCGATGTGACGCGGGAACAGGTGCTGGCGGCGCTGGCCGGCGTGATCGATGCCGAACTGGGCAAGGACGTGGTCTCGGCCGGCGTGATCTCCGGTGTCGTGGTCAAGAACGGCAATGTGGGTTTCTCGCTGGAGATCGACCCTTCCGCAGCCGACCGCAAGGAGCCCCTGCGCCGGGCCTGCGAGGCGGCCGTGGACACGATACCGGGCGTCGTCTCCGTCACGGCGGTGCTGACCGCCCACCGACACTCCGCCCCGGACCGCCAGTCGCCGCCCCGCGGCGGGCAGGGGGCAGGGCAGGATCGCCCGCATTCCCACGGCCCGGGGCCGGCCCAAGGCCAGCCGCAGGCCTCAAAGCCCGCTCTCCCAGGCGTGCGGGCCATCATCGCGGTCGCCTCCGGCAAGGGCGGTGTCGGAAAATCGACCACGGCCGTGAACCTCGCCCTCGCCCTCAAGGACCAGGGACGCAAGGTCGGACTGCTCGACGCCGACATCTACGGGCCGTCCATACCGCGCATGCTCGGCATCACCGGACGCCCGCAATCGCCGGACGGCAAGAAGCTCCTGCCGATGCGCAACTGGGGCATCGCCTGCATGTCGATCGGCTTCCTGATCGCCGAGGATACGCCCATGATCTGGCGCGGGCCCATGGTGATGAGCGCGCTGGAGCAGATGCTGCGTGAAGTCGAATGGGGCGAGCTCGACGTCCTGGTCGTAGACCTTCCGCCCGGTACGGGCGACGCCCAGCTCACCATGGCCCAGCGCGTGCCGCTCGCCGGCGCGGTGATCGTCTCCACGCCCCAGGACATCGCGCTGCTCGATGCCCGCAAGGGGCTGGCGATGTTCAAACGGGTGGACGTGCCGGTGCTCGGCATCGTCGAGAACATGAGCTACTTCTGCTGCCCGAACTGCGGCCACCGGACCGACATCTTCGCCCATGGCGGGGCGCGCAAGACGGCGGCCGAGCTCGGCGTCGAGTTTCTCGGCGAAGTGCCGCTGGAACTCGCCATCCGTGAGACATCGGATGCGGGCGAGCCGATCGTGGCGAGCCAGCCGGCGTCCCCGCATGCGGAAACCTATCGGGCGATCGCGGCCAAGGTGGCGGCCGCCGTGGACGCCTCGCTGGCCGGCCGCGAGCGGCGCGCGCCCAAGATCGTCATCCAATAGCGACACGCGGCGTTTGGGCCTTCGCCCGTTCTGGGATAACATCGCCCCCGCAATACGGCATAGACCGTTCGGGAGGCTTCGAGAATGAGAACCGCATCCGTCGCGGCGGCGATAGCCGTCGTTTTTTCCGCACCCGCCGTCCTGGCGCCCGCGCAGGCTCAGGACATCAAGCTGCCGGCCCAGATGTCCTGGACCGCCTATGACACCGGTTCTTCCGGCTTCAACATGGCGGTGGCCATCGGTCAGCAGATGAAGAAGTACGGCACCGACGTCCGCGTGCTCGCCGCCGGCAACGACACCGCCCGGCTCGCCCCGATGCGGGCCGGACGGGCGGTCGCTTCCGCCATGGGAATAGGCACTTACTTCGCGCAGGAAGGCGTGTTCGAGTTCGGCACGCGCGAATGGGGGCCGCAGCCGGTACAGCTGCTCCTCTCCGCCTCGTCCTGCAACGCGATCTCGCTCGGCGTGGCCAAGGACACCGGGGTCAAGGAGGTGAAGGACCTCAAGGGCAAGCGCGTCGGCGTCGTGGTCGGTTCGCCGGCCCTGACCCAGAACGCGCTCGGGGTCCTCGCCTTCGGCGGTCTCACCGCCGCCGACGTCAAGCTGGTCGAGTTCTCGGCCTATGGCGCGATGTGGAAAGGCATGCTGAACAACGACGTCGATGCCGCCATCGCCTCCAACATTTCGGGGCAGGTGAAGGAGGTCGAGGCCTCGCCTCGCGGCATCGTCTTCCCGCCGACGCCCGCCTCCGACACCGCGGGATGGGAACGGGTGAGGAAGGTGACGCCCTACTACTCTCCCCACAAGTCGACCTGCGGCGTCGGCGCCTCGGCCGAGAAGCCGATCGAACTGCCGAACTATCCCTATCCGATCTTCATGGCCTACGCTTCGCAGCCGGCCGAGCTCATCCATTCGATCGGCAAGGCGATGATCGTCGAGTATCCCAACTACAAGGACGCCGCGCCGGGTGCCGACGGGTTCGAGGCCAAGCGCCAGAACCTGACGGGCGCCGTGCCCTATCATCCGGGCATGGTCAGGGCGCTGAAGGAAGCCGGCAACTGGACCGACGAGGCCGAGAAGCACAACCAGGGCCTGCTGAAGCGGCAGGAAGTCCTGGCTTCCGCCTGGAAGGCCTTCATGGACAGCAAGCCGGCGGACGACAAGTTCACCGACAACTGGATGAAGGCGCGGCGCGAAGCGCTGACCAAGGCGGGACTCGATCCGATCATGTAGCGACCGACCGGGCGGGCGGACCGACGCGCTTGGTTGGTCCGCCCGGCTGGGATAACATCCGATGCTTGGGACGGCAGAGACCGTCAGGGAGGGTTCAATGATGCGTACGGTTCTGGTGGCGGCGGCAACGGCCGTCGCCTTCTCGATGTCGGCTGCCGCGCAGGATATAAAGCTGCCGCCGCAACTCTCCTGGACCGCCTACGACACCGGTTCGTCCGGCTTCAACATGGCGGTAGCCATCGGTCAGCAGTTCAAGAAGTACGGCGCCGACATGCGCGTCCTCGCGGCCGGCAACGATACCGCCCGGCTGGCGCCGCTCCGCGCCGGGCGCGCGGTCGCCTCGGCCATGGGGACCGGCGTGTTCTTCGCCCAGGAGGGACTCTATGAGTTCGGCGCCCGCGATTGGGGCCCCCAGCCCATCCGCCTGATGCTGACCTCGATCTCCTGCAACGGCGCCACGCTCGGCGCGGCCAAGGATACCGGGGTGAAGGAGGCGAAGGACCTGAAAGGCAAGCGGATCGGCATCGTCGTCGGCTCCCCCGCCCTGACCCAGAACGCGCTCGCCATCCTGGCCTTCGGCGGCCTCACCGCCAAGGACGTGAAGCTGGTCGAGTTCTCCAGCTATGGCGCCATGTGGAAGGGCGTCATCAACAACGACGCGGACGCGGCTTTCGCCTCCACGATCTCTGCCCAGCCGAAGGAAGTGGAGACATCTCCGCGCGGCCTGGTCTGGATTCCGACGCCCGCGGCCGACAAGGCCGGCTGGGAGCGCCTGCTCAAGGTCGCCCCCTGGTACTCGCCGCACAAGATCACCTGCGGGGCGGCGGGTCTGAGCAAGGACAATCCGGTCGACGGCTCCACCTTCGCCTATCCGATCATCTCCGCCTACGGCACCCAGCCGGACGATCTGGTCTATTCGATGACCAAGGCGATGATCGTCGAATACCCCAACTACAAGAACGCGACGCCGGGCGCCGACGGGTTCGATCCGCAGACGCAGACGGTGGTCTGGGCGGTGCCCTTCCACGCCGGTGCGGTGAAGGCCCTGAAGGAGATCGGCGTCTGGACCGAGGCGGCGGAGAAGAACAACCAGGCGCTGCTGAAGCGCCAGGAGGTGCTGGCCGCGACCTGGAAGACCTTCATGGACGGGAAGCCTTCCGATGACGGCTTCCTCGACAAGTGGATGAAGGTCCGCGCCGAGGCTCTGCAGAAGGCGGGCTTCGATCCGCTCTCCTGATCGCAAGTCGTTGTAGCGGCGGACGGTTGCGGCAAGTGATCGAGCGATTAACCGTTAATTGACTGGGCGGATGGTTCTTCTAGGTTGTCGCACCTCGTTTCGTCTGGGAGGAGTACCATGAAGCGCGTTTTGCTCACCGCCACCGCCGTTTTCGCCGGCCTGACGGCATCCGTTCAGGCCCAGGACATCAAGGTTCCGCCGCAGATGTCCTGGACCGCCTATGACACCGGTTCCTCCGGTTTCAACATCGCCGTCGCGGTCGGCCAGCAGTTCAAGCAGTACGGCAGCGACGTGCGCGTGCTGGCCGCCGGCAACGACACCGCCCGTCTCGCCCCCCTGCGCGCCGGCCGCGCCTCGGTTTCGGCGATGGGCGTAGGCGTCTACTTCTCGCAGGAAGGCGTGTTCGAGTTCGGCACCAAGGAATGGGGACCTCAGCCGGTCCAGCTCCTGCTCTCCGCCACCTCCTGCAACGGCCTGTCGCTCGGCGTCGCCAAGGACGCCGGCGTGAAGGAGATCAAGGATCTGAAGGGCAAGCGCGTGGCCGCGGTGGTGGGATCCCCGGCCCTCACGCAGAACGCCTTCGCCATCCTCGCCTTCGGCGGGCTGACTGCCAAGGACGTCAAGATCGTCGAGTTCTCTTCCAACAACGCCATGTGGAAGGGGATGATCAACAACGAGGTGGACGCCGCCTTCTCGTCGACCATTTCGGGCCAGTCCAAGGAAATGGAGACCTCGCCGCGGGGCATCGTCTGGCCGCCGACGCCCAAGAGCGACACCGCGGGCTGGGACCGCATCCGCAAGGTGGGCCCCTTCTTCAAGCCGCATCTGGCGACCTGCGGCTCGGGCGGGCTCAGCAAGGACAATCCGGTCGAGATCCCCGTCTATCCCTACCCGATCTTCATGGCCTATTCGTCCCAGTCCGAGGATCTGATCCATGCGGTGGCCAAGGGGATGATCGTCACCTACGACGCCTACAAGGGCGGGGCGCCGGGCGCCGACGGCCTCGAGGTGAAGCGGCAGGACCTGCAATGGGCCGTGCCCTATCACGCCGGGACGGTGAAGGCGCTCAAGGAGGCGAACGCCTGGACGCCGGAGGCGGAAAAGCACAACCAGGGCCTGCTGAAGCGCCAGGAAGTGCTGGCTTCGGCCTGGAAGGCCTATGTCGGCACCAATCCCTCCGACGACAAGTTCACCGACGGCTGGATGAAGGCACGGGCGGCCGCGCTGAAGGCGGCCAATCTCGACGTCATCTTCGAATAGAACGACAAGACAGGTAGAGGCTCAGTGACCGTGAATTCGAACGAACTTCGGGCGGAAGCAGCGCCGGCCGAAGCGGAGACCATGCGCATCCGCTCGCTCTCCGGCGGGTGGAAGGCGCTCCTCGTCACCTGGACCGTGGTGACCCTGCTGTTGTGCATCAATCAGCAGTTCAACCTGCGGTTCTTCGTCGGGTTCACGTTCCTGAACACCGAGTACTATTATCTGATCGTCGGCCTTCTGCTGCCGCTCGTCTTCATCATGTTCCCGGCGAGCGAGAAGGCCGACCTCTACCGCGTTCCCTGGTATGACGTGGTCCTGCTGATCGCCACCACGGCGGTCAGCCTCTACATCATGTCGAACGTCCGCGAGGCGGCGGCCATGGGTTGGGAGCGCTTCGGCGCTCCCGATCCCCTGGTCTGGGCCTGCTATGCCATGTGGGCGCTGCTCATGGAGACGCTGCGGCGCACCGGCGGTACCGCGCTGATGCTCTGCATTCTGCCCTTCTCCTTCTATCCGATCTTCGCCGCCTCGATGCCGCGGCCCTTCACCGGCGCCGATGCCCCGATCGACGAAACGGCCGCCTTTCACATGCTGTCGTCGGAGAGCCTGCTCGGAATCGCACTGCAATCCTTCGCGGAAGTCGTGATCGGCTTCCTCGTCTTCGGTGCGGCGCTGCAGTTCAGCGGCGCCGGGCGGTTCTTCATCCAGTTGGCCTTCGCCCTCACCGGCCGATTCAGGGGCGGCGCAGCCAAGACCTGCATCTTCGCTTCGGGCATGCTCGGCATGATGTCGGGCAGCATCATCGGCAACGTGCTGACCGCCGGCACGATGACGATTCCGGCCATGAAGCGATCGGGCTTCCCGGCCTCCTATTCCGGCGCCATCGAGGCCTGTGCCTCGACCGGGGCGGTTCTCGCTCCCCCGGTCATGGGCGCGACCGCCTTCGTGATGGCCCAGTTCCTCGGCGTCGGCTATGCCGAGGTGGCGCTGGCGGCGGCGATCCCGGCCCTCCTCTACTATTTCGGCCTGTTCATGCAGGTCGACTCCTATGCCGCCCGCCACGGAATGAAGGGCCTGGCGCCGGAGGAGATCCCGGAACTGGGCAAGGTGATGAAGGAAGGCTGGTACTTCATCTTCGTCATCGTTTTGCTCGTGTTCATGCTGCTCGTCATGAAACGGGAGAGCCATGCGCCCTTCTATGCGACGGCGCTTCTCATCGTCCTGAACCAGCTCTTCTCCGACAAGCGCTGGGGATGGAAGGATCTCTACAACTTCCTCGAGGTGAACGGCCGCCTGTTCGTGGAACTGGTCGGCATCCTCGCGGGGGTCGGCCTGCTGATCGGCGCCTTCTCGATCACCGGGCTCACCTCGACGCTCACGAACGAGATCCTGCTCCTGGCCGACGGGAGCGTCCTGGTGCTGCTGCTCCTGGGCGCGATCACCAGCTTCATCCTCGGCCTCGGGCTGACCACGACGCCCTGCTACATCTTCCTCGCCATCCTGCTTGCCCCGGCCCTGGAAAAGGCCGGGCTCAATCAGATGGCCGTGCACATGTTCATCTTCTACTGGGGCATGCTGTCCTCGATCACCCCGCCGGTGGCCATCGCTTCCTTCGCGGCGGCCTCGATCGCCGGCGCCCCGGCGATGAAGACGAGCTGGGAATCGATGTGGGTTGGCAGCATCATCTACTTCATCCCCTTCTTCTTCGTGTTCAATCCGGCCTATGTGCTGGAGGGACCGGTCTGGGAATCGCTCTACCTCACCTGCACCACTGGCCTCGGCATCATCGCGATCTGCGGCGGGCTCCAGGGCTATCAGGTCTGGGCCGGCAATCTCGGCCGGACCGGCGGCATGGAATGGCCGCTGCGCCTTGCACTGATCGTGGGCGGCTTCATCCTGGCGACGCCCGGCGGCGGCCTTACCGGCCTTCCCACCGGGATGATGGAGGCGATCGGTCTCGCCATCCTGATACCGGCGATGCTGGCATCCCGCTTCCTGATCGCACGATCGCCCTCGGCCGCGGCCGCATAGGCCCGGCCGCTTCGAGCAAAGAAAGCCCCGCGATCGCAAGACCGCGGGGTTTTCTTCGGCCCGGTCGGCGGGGTCAGGCCTCGCTGGGCGCCCGCTTGGTGCTGATCGCCGCCTGCGCGGCCGCGAGCCGGGCGATCGGCACGCGATAGGGCGAGCAGGAGACGTAGTCGAGGCCGATCTCCTCGCAGAAGCCGACGGAGGCCGGATCACCGCCATGCTCGCCACAGATGCCGAGCTTGAGCGAGCTTCGCGTCTTGCGCCCGCGCTCACGGGCGATCCGCATCAGTTCGCCGACGCCCTCCTGGTCCAGGCTGGCGAAGGGATCGGTGGCGAAGATGCCCTGCGAGACGTAGTCGTCCAGGAACGAAGCGGCATCGTCGCGGCT
>VFQQ010002449.1_pt1 | contig 20872 bp, 19 predicted proteins | sample 3512341 | NCBI WGS metagenome assembly VFQQ01 (sample SAMN10412373, study PRJNA504923) | tailings metagenome | isolation source: Relicate 2 Philex TSF1 revegetated site | place: Philippines: Tuba, Benguet | collected 2017-08-29 | reverse complement strand
CCGCCCTCCCGGAGAAGCATGGAAACGGCGGTTCCGATATGCGGAGCCGCCGTTTTTATCTGTCGTTCTGTTCGGCCCAGAATTTTGCGATGCGGCCGGTGATCAGCTCGGTCGCGAGGACGCGGCCCGTGTCGCGCGGCAGGTCGAGCGCTTCGGCCATCGGTCCGCCGAGCTGCGCATCGCCCAGCGCCATCAGCACCAGCGCCAGCGTGTCTTCGTGCATGAGCCGCTTTTCATGCGCGTCGGGGGCCATGCCGTCGATCAGCTTGTGGATCGCCGCGACGATCGGGTCGAGCGCGTCGTCGTTGCCCGTCGCCGCCATCCACGTCGCCAGCGCGCCCGCGCCGCCGCTGTTGAACGCGTCGAAGGCGAGGTCGACGATCTCGCGCACATTGCGCTCGCCGGGCGGCGATTCGGCCATCTTGGCGCCGATCGTCGCGCAGACGGTTTCGGCGAGATAGGCGGCGAGCGCCTTTTGCAGCCCCGCGGCGCTGCCGAAATGATGGAGCAGATTGGCGTGGGTGCGATCGATGCGCGCCGCCACAGCCTTCAATGTCACTGCCGCCGGGCCGGTTTCGATCAAAATCTCGCGCGCCGCGTGCAGTGCGGCCGACCGGCTTTCTTCCGGGCTCAGGCGCTTCTTCACTATTGACATATATGTAAGTAAACCCTAGTTTTCATCCCCATCGCCCCTTTCCGCCTGTGAGACCCATATGTCCAGCCTTTCCCACTCGCCGACCCCCGCCGACCTGTCGATCACCCCGCGCGACATGCGCTTTGGCCGCGACGATATACAGGGGCGCTGGTGGCTGAACGGCGACCCGATTGCGTCGGCGTTCCACACCGCGCTGTCGGTGACCTTTCCGCGCGGCGAGGCGATGTTCATCGAGGCCGTCAAGGCGCACCGCGACGGCGTGCCCGACAAGCTGGCGCGCGAAATCCGGGCGTTCACCCAGCAGGAGGTCATCCACAGCCGCGAACATGTCGTGTTCAACAAGAAAGCGGCGGAGGCGGGCTATGATCTTTCGGAGCTGGAGGCCGACGTCAACGAGGTGCTCGACCTGATCAAGACGCGGCCGCAGATCGTCAACCTGATGGCGACGATCGCGCTTGAACATTATACCGCGATGATGGCCGCGATCATGCTGCGCGACGGCCGCATGTACGACGGCGCCGAACCCGAATGGGCCAGCTTGTGGAAATGGCACGCGGTCGAGGAAATCGAGCACAAGGGCGTAGCATACGACACCTGGCTGCATGCGACGAAGGACTGGAGCCGGTTCAAGCGCTGGCGCGCCAAGTCGATCATGATGCTGCTCGTCACCAGCCGCTTCTGGCCGAAGCGGATCAAGGGCATGAAGATTCTGTTGAAGCAGGACGGGCTGACCGGCTGGCGCGTCACCGCGCGCATCTGGTGGTATCTGGTCGGCAATCCGGGGATATTGCGCAAAAGCTTTCTGCCCTGGCTCAGCTATTTCTTGCCGGGTTTTCACCCGTGGAACCATGACGATCGCGCGCTGATCAAGCTGTACGAGAGCGATTATGCCGATGCGGTGATGCCCGCGCATGCGTCGGGGCCGGAGCGGGTTGCCGCGGCGGCGTAGTCTTTTCTTTGTCTCTCCCCTTGAGGGAGAGATACGAAGGCTTGGCAGCTTGCTGCCTAGCCGCAGTTGTGAGGGGTTTTTTGCTCCCGCTGGCGTCCCACCCCCTCACCAAGCTTCGCTAGCTCCTGACGGAGCAAGCTGCGCTATCCTCTCCCTCAAGGGGAGAGGATTGGGCGTCCGCTAACACGCAAAAGCGGAAATGCGAGGTTGGAGCTAAACCTTCTCGCCCGGGAAAAAGCGCGCGATCACGTCGCTGGCCAGCCGCGCCGGACGGAGCGTTTCGGCGTCGATGCAGCACCAGCTCGATTTGACCTCGGCCAGCACATCTTCGCCGCGCTTGATGATCGTTTCGTAGAAAGCGCGCGCGCCCTGGACCTTTTCGAGGATGACCGTGGCGATGACCTGATCGTCGAGGAAGGCGGGGCGGCGATAGGTGATCTCGTGCTTCAGGGCGACCCACAGATGCTGCGCGACGGCTTCGGGCGGCGCGATGTGGCGCCAGTGCGACAGCACCGCGTCCTGCACCCAGCTGAGATAATGGGCGTTGTTGACGTGGCCCATGAAATCGATGGCGTCGGCGCCGACGGCGATGGGGTGGTCGTGCGGGAGCGAGGCTGCGGTCATATCATTTACACTAGTGTCAACAAAATGTGACGGAAAGATGAAATATCATCCCCGCCCGCGATAGGGGGCGACGCCCTGGTCGGGCAGCCACAATCCCTCGGGCGGCGGTCCCGATTGCCAGAAGACGTCGATCGGGATGCCGCCGCGCGGGTACCAGTAACCGCCGATGCGCAGCCATCGGGGCTGCATCTCTTCGAACAGGCGGCGGCCGATGCCGACGGTGCAATCCTCGTGAAACCCGGCATGGTTGCGGAAACTGGCCAGGAAGAGCTTGAGGCTTTTCGATTCGACGATCGTGTCACCGGGGGCATAGTCGATGACCAGATGGGCGAAATCGGGCTGGCCGGTGACCGGGCAGAGCGAGGTGAACTCGGGCGCCGCGAATCGGACCAGATAAAGCTCGCCCGCGCGCGGGTTCGGCACATAGTCGAGGATGGCGGCTTCGGGCGCGGCAGGCAGTTCGCTCGACTGGCCGAGATGTTTGGGCGCGAGCGGCGGATGGCTGGAATCACTCATGGAAACCGTCTAGGGCGCAGCGCTGCCTTTGTCACCGATCTGATGGGAAAGGCGCCGGGTTCAGCGCCAATTCAGCGGCGCCGACCGAAGTTGAACAATTCGGGATCGCAGAATCGTAATGACGGACAGGAATTTGGGGCAAGGCAGCAGCGCGGCGCGATTGCCGCTGGTTGCGCTGGTGCTTGCACTGACCAGCGTTGCGCCTGCCCGTGCGCAGGATGCCGAAACACCGACGCCGGCGCCCTCGTCGATTTTTCGCCTGCCGCCCGCCGGCGACGGCCGGACCCCCGGCGTCCAGGGGCCGTCGGACAATGGCCTGCCGCCGGTCGCGCCCGGAGAACGAAGCGGACCTGCCCCGACACCGACACCGACACCGACGCCGACGCCGACCCCCGCGCCAGCCCAGGCTGCACCGGCGACTCCGCCGCGCGTGACGCCGACCCAGCCGACGACGACCACCACCACGCCGTCGCCCGCACCGACCCCGGCCCGCCGCGACGCGGCGCCCGCCGGGACATCGCAGGCGACGTCCGCTACGCCCGATGCGGCGCCCGATTCGCCTGCACAGGGCAGCGGCGATCTGCCGCCGCTGCAAACGATAGCGCCCGAGGTCGCGGCGCCGCCGGTCACGGTCGCGCCCGATGCGGACGACACGCCGGTCGCGGCGACGCCCGGTGCGGGGTCTGCGGGCCCGCCGCTTTGGGCGTGGGGGCTCGCGCTGCTTGCCGCGCTGGGTGCCGGGCTATGGTATTGGCGGCGCCGTCCGGCGCTGGCGGGCCGCGTTGACGATGCGGTGCTCGACGCGCCGCGCGCCGCCGCGCCGCCACCGGCCCCTCGCGCCGACACGCCACCCGCGCCGCGTCCCGCGCCCGTTCCCCCGACGCCGCGCGCCGCATCGCCGCTGGTCAACCGCGCTGCAGGCGAACGCCGGGCGGTGGTCGGCATGGCGCTCGACATCGCCTATATCCGCTTTGTACCCGACCATATTGTCGTCGGCTTTTCGCTCCACCTGATCAACCAGGGCATCATGCCCGCGACCGGCCTGATGGTCCGCATCGCGCTCAACCAGGGATCGGCGATGCCCGAGGCGGTGCTGGGCCGTTTCTTTGACGGGGCGGGCGGCAGTGTGCTGCGCGACGACATGACCCTCGACGCCGGGGCGGGCGAGACAGTATCGACCGAGGTCATGCTGCCGCGCGCCGCGATCGAGCCGTTGATGATCGGCGGCAAGCCGATGCTGGTCCCCGTCATCGCGTTCGACGTGACCTATCACTGGGAGGGCGAGGGCGATGCTTTCGGCCAGAATGCGGGCAGCTTCGTGCTCGGCCGCGAACAGGGTAGCAGCGGCAGCGACAAGCTGGCGCCGTTGCCGCTCGACCGGGCGAACCATCAGGTCGACCGTCCGGGCGCGCGTGCCACCGCGATCAAGCGCTCGCAATAGCCGTCTTCGCGGCGATCGGGCGCGATGTTTTTGTTGCAGCGCAGCATCGGCTGAGGCAGAGCGCCACCATGCTTGAAAAAGCATGGCGCGGGGCATAGGCTTGCCTTCCCCGGAAAGCAGAGCAGGATCGCCGGTAACGGGACGGTGCAAAGTCCCGGCCGGTCGCAACAGGAGCATGACATGGACGCCTTGGTCTCTACCGACTGGCTGGAACGCGAACTGGGGGCGTCGGACCTGCGGGTCGTCGATGCGACGAAATTCATGGGCGATTCGGGTCGCGACGCGCGTGCCGAATATGAAGCGGGCCACATCCCGGGCGCGGTGTTCATGGACCTGGCCGAACTGACCGATCCGTCGAGCGCCATCGACAATATGGCGCCGCAGGCGGAAAAATTCGCCAGCCGCATGCAGTCGCTGGGCCTCGGCGACGGCAGCCGCATCGTGCTGTACGACGACAGCCCGCTGAAAAGCGCGGCGCGCGCGTGGTGGCTGCTCAAATTGTTCGGCGCGCACGACGTGGCGCTGCTCGACGGCGGGTTGGCGAAGTGGAAAGCCGAAGGTCGCGCGCTCGAAATGGGTAAGCAGACGCTGCGCCACCGCCACTTCACCGTGTGGCGCGACGCGAAAGCAGTGCGCACCAAGGACCAGATGCTGGCGAATGTCGAAAGCGGCGCCGAACAGGTCGTCGATGCGCGCCCGGCGGCGCGCTTCACTGGCGAAGACCGCGATCCGCGCCCCGGTCTGGCGCCGGGCCATATCCCGGGCTCGCGCAGCCTGCCGCACAGCACGTTGTTCAACGCCGATGGCACCTGGAAACAGGGCGACGAGCTGAAGGCCGCGTTCGACGCCGCCGGAGTCGATCTCGACAAGCCGCTGGTCACCACCTGCGGCAGCGGCATGACCGCAACCGTCGTGGCGTTCGGCGCGCACCTGCTCGGGAAAGAGGATGTCGCGGTTTACGACGGCAGCTGGACCGAATGGGGCGCCGACCCGGCGACGCCGAAGGCGACCGGCGCGGCTTGATCTTCTGCGCGACCCGATGCGCTGGGCCGCGCGCGAAGCGCTATTTTGATCTCACGCAAAGGCGCGAAGGCGCAAAGAAGGAATGTGTCTTTCTTTGCGCCTTCGCGCCTTTGCGTGAGATATTTTTATGTCTCGCTGCGCGGGCCGATTGGCTCCGCCACTGGATTTTGGTCCGTGCTCCGCTAACAAGGTCGGATGAGCAAAAGCGACGACGAGAGCCTCCGCCCCGCGACCAGGCTGGTGCAGGGCGGGCGGCGGCCCGAGTGGACGGGGGATCCGCGGCTGGGCGGCGGGGTCGTCAATCCGCCGGTATGGCGCGCCTCGACGATCCTGTATGACAATGTCGCCGACCTCGACGCGCGCGGGCACGCGACGCACGACAAGCTTTATTATGGCCGCCGCGGTACGCCGACCGTGTGGTCGCTCGCCGACGCGCTGACCGCGATGGAGCCGGGGGCGGCGGGGACGTTGCTGTTCCCGTCGGGGGTTGCGGCCAATTCGGCGGGGCTGCTCGCGCTGCTCGCGCCCGGCGACCATCTGCTGATGGTCGACAGCGTGTACGAACCGACGCGCGCCTTTTGCGACGGGCTGCTCGCGCGTTATGGCGTGACCACCACCTATTATGACCCGCTGGTCGGCGCCGCGATCGCCGATCTGATCCGGCCCGACACGCGGCTGATCTTCCTCGAATCGCCCGGCAGCCTGACCTTCGAGGTGCAGGACATTCCCGCGATCACGGGGGTCGCGCGCGAGGGCGGGGTGCTGACGATGCTCGACAACACCTGGGCGACACCGCTGCTGTTCCCCGCGCTCGCGCACGGCGTCGATGTGACGATGATGAGCCTGACCAAATATGTCGGTGGCCACAGCGACGCGATGATGGGATCGCTGACCGCGACGAAGGCGCTGTGGCCGCGGCTGCGCAGCGCGGCCTATCAGTTGGGACAGGCGGTATCGCCCGACGACTGCGCGCTGATGCTGCGCGGCCTGCGCACGCTCGACGTGCGGATGGCGCGGCATGGCGAAAACGGGTTGGCGGTGGCGGAATGGCTCGCGGCGCGGCCCGGGGTGGGCCGTGTGCTGCACCCGGCGCTTTCCGGCGACCCCGGCCATGCGATCTGTGCGCGCGATTTTTCGGGGACCAGCGGGCTGTTCGGCTTTACCCTGAAGGGCGCCGACGCCGCGGGCCGCGCGCGTTTTATCGACGCGCTGGCGCTGTTCGGCATCGGGTTCAGTTGGGGCGGATATGAAAGCCTGGTCGTGCCGGGCAACCCGATTCGCACCGCGACCGAAAGGACCGACCCCGACCCGCTGATCCGGCTGTCGGTCGGGCTGGAGGATCCCGCCGACCTGATCGCCGACCTCGAGCACGGGTTCGCGGCGTTATGAGCCTGCGCGCCAGCCTCGACGAAGCCGTGGCGTGGATGAAGGCGATCGGGCTCGACGTCGGCGACTATCGCCTGTCGCTTTACGGGCTGTTTTCGGCGATTCTGGTCGCGTTGATCCTTTATGTGGCAGTCAAGCTGTCGCTGCGCTCGATCAAATGGCTGCTGCGCCGCAACCGCCAGATCGACGATGCGCAGCGGCTGCTGACCGAAAAACTGCTCGCGATCGCGCTGTTTTCCTTTGCCTTGCTGCTCGGCATCGACCTGCTGGGTATTGATCTCACGACACTGGCGGTTTTTTCCGGCGCGGCGGGCCTCGCCATCGGGTTCGGGCTGCAAAAGACCGTCGGCAACCTGATCGCGGGGATCATCCTGTTGATGGACCGGTCGATCAAGCCCGGCGACGTCATCGTCGTCGGCGACAGTTTCGGCTGGGTGAACAAGATCGGGGTGCGCGCGGTGTCGGTGATCACCCGCGAGGGCAAGGAACATCTGATCCCCAACGAAATCCTGATGACGCAGGAGGTCGAGAACTGGAGCTATTCGAGCCGTACGGTGCGGGTGAAGATTGCGGTCGGGGTCGCCTATGACACCGACCTGCGACTGGCGCACAAGCTGATGATTGAAGCGGCGAAGGAATCGAAGCGCGTGCTGGCGGAACCCGCGCCGGTGTGCTGGATCACCGGTTTCGGCGACAGCAGCGTCGACCATGAGGTGCGTTTCTGGATCACCGACCCCGAAGGCGGGATCGGCAACATCAAGGGCGACGTGTTCCTGCGGATATGGGACAAATTTCAGGCGGCGGGGATCGAGATCCCCTATCCGCAGCGCGACCTGCGTGTTCGCGACTGGCCGGAGGCTGTGGCCGGGCCCGCGAAGCCGCAAGGCTGAACCGCCGCCCCGCCAATGCGGGAGCGGCGATCGACGTCAGAACCCGACCTTCTTGGCGCGCTCGACCGCCTCGACGATGATGCGCTTGGCTTCGTCGACGTCGCCCCAGCCGTTGAGCTTGGCCCATTTGCCGGGCTCGAGGTCTTTGTAATGGGTGAAGAAATGCTCGATCTGTTGCAGCACGATCGGCGGCATATCCTTGTAGCTCGCGACGTTCGAATAATAGGGGAAGGTTTTGTTGACCGGGACGCAGAGCAGTTTTTCGTCACCGCCGGCGTCGTCTTCCATCAGCAGCACGCCGATCGGACGGCATTTGACGACCGCGCCCGCGACGATCGGGGTGCGGGCGACGACGAGGGCGTCGAGCGGATCGCCATCGTCGCCCAGCGTGTGCGGAATAAAGCCGTAATTGGCGGGGTAGCGCATCGGGGTGTGCAGGAAACGGTCGACGAACAGCGCGCCCGACGCCTTGTCGAATTCATATTTCACCGGCTCGCCGCCGATCGGCACTTCAATCAGGACGTTGAGGCTGTCGGGCGGATTGTCGCCGGCCGGGATCAGGTCGATGCGCATGGGAGAGTGGAGTCCTTTTGGCTTTTTGAATCGCGGGCGCCTTTAGCGCCGGGTGGCAGGGAAAGTCGAGGCTTTAAGCCCTTCCCGTTCAAGGGAGGGCGCTAGAGATTGATGACTTTGGGTTACTCCAACGCGTCATTGCGAGCGAAGCGAAGCAATCCAGGGCGGTTTACGAACACTCTGGATTGCCGCGTCGCTTCGCTCCTCGCAATGACGACCCTGGTTGACGTCGCCCTGCTCTAAAGCTGCCGTTTCGGCGCCAGCAGCCGGTCGAACCAGTCGGGGCCGTCGCCGACCTTTTCCAGATGCGGCCAGCGCAGCCCGCCGTGATAGGCGATGTTGATCTGGCGATAGCGCCCGCCGCGTTCGACGAGCAGGCGGACCGGCGTCTTGCCGTCGGTTGCGGCACGGATCGCGGCCTCCAGCCGTTCGCGGCTGTAGCTGGTACCGTCGACCGCGACGATCTTGCTGCCGTTCACAATGTCGGCCCTGAACGCCGGACCATTCCACAGGATGGTGCTGGCGATACCATCCTTGTCGATCGTCATCCCCAGCGAATGGGTGAGGTCGAGATTGCGTGCCTGCGCCATGCGGTCGCGGTCGAATATATTGGGCGCGTCGCGCCACACCAGCCGGTATCCCGCACCTTCGATGCCGCCAAGCGGGGCGGGGCGTTCCGGCTTCTGGAACCGGTCGCGCAAGAACCCTGCCCAGTCATGGGGATGCACCGCGTTCAGGGCCACGACGACATCGTCGAAATTATAGCTGTTCTGCCCCCAGTCGCCGTCGCGCCCGCCGAAAAAGGCGCGGGCGAAATCGTCGAGGCTGCGCGTGTGATTGGTCGCGGCGCGGATCAGCATGTCGGCCTCCAGCCAGACCAGCCATCCTTCGTTGTAATAATCCTCGCCGCGTGACCAGCTGGCAAAGGGTTTGGGCTTGCGCGCCGCGATGACGGGGTCGAGCGTCGTATCCTCGACCGCGCGCCACATGCGGCCGGGCTGGACGCTGTAGAAACCCGCGTGCGTCGCCCATTCGCCCAGGATCATCTCTTTCGACTGCATCCCCGACCGGCCGGCGAGGACCAGGTCCCAATAGCTGGTCTGTCCTTCGTAAACCCACAGCAGATTGCCCTGCATCGGGGTGCGGAAATCGGGGGTCCATAATTTGTCGGGGCGGCGATATTTGCCGTTCCAGCTGTGGACCAGCTCGTGCGGCAGTAGCCCGCGGATGCTGTCATTATCGTCCCATTTGGTGAAATAATCGGGCTTGCGGCTGTTTTCGCTGCTGCGATGATGTTCCAGCCCGATGCCGCCCAGCTCGTCGGTCAGCGCGAGGAGGAATTCGTACCGGTCGAAGGGGCGCGACCCGAACAGCGCGACGGTTTCGGACACCAGCGCCGCGTGGCGCGCGATATGATCGGGACGCGCGTCGAGATATTGCGCCTCGTCGGCGACGACGTTCAGCGTGACATTGTGCCCCAGATCCCATTTGCGGAAATGACGCCCGGCGAACATCGGGCTGTCGATCAACGTCTCATAATTGGTCGGGGCGTAGCTGTAGCGGTTGCCCGACATTTTCAGCCCGTCGAGCGCGGCGACGCCGGTCCATCCGTCGGGCAGCGTGACCTCCAGCTGCACCGGGATCTGCCGCGTGAAATAGCCCGCGGGGTACAGGCTGACCTGTTCCCATTGCAGGTTCATCATCGCCGGGGTGACGACAACGCGGCCCTCGCTGCTGCGCGTCGGCGAGAGGAATTCGAAGGTCACATCGATGCTTTTGACGCCCGCGGGGACATCGACGTCGAACGCATAAACATCGGTCGGCTGGCGCGTCCAGCTCAGAGGCTTGCCACCCGCGGTTGGTTTGAACCCCGCCATTTCGGCAATCGCGCCGCGCGGCGCGTGTTTGCCGGGCAGCCATTCGGGATAGAGCAGGGTCAGCTTGCCGGCCTTGGCGACCGGGATTGTCTGGCGGACGCGGAAAATGCCGCGCGCGACGTCGGTGGCATCGACCTTGAGCAGCATCGTGCCGGGATAGGGCTTGTCGGCGGGCAACGGGATGGTGAGCGGCTGGACCACCGGCTGCGGACGGCTGTTGCCGGTCTGGGCTAAGGCGGCGGGGGTGAGGGCGGCGAGGGCGATTGCGACGAGCAGTTGTTTTTTCATGGACGGATTGTGGCGTGAAATGGCGGCGACCACAACTCCTTCTCCCCTTGCGGGAGAAGGATATGAAGCCTTGTCGCGAAGCGACTAGGCGTAGTTGGATGAGGGGTTGCGCTCGCGAAGCGAGCGCGCGAGCCATTGGCTCGCGACCCCTCACCCAGCTTCGACTAGGCAGCAAGCTGCCAAGTCTGCGCATCCCTCTCCCACAAGGGGAGAGGGGACTTTGCGCTCTTCTGAAAATCGACTAGACGCCGCGCGCATGAGCAAGGACAAATCCGCCAAAATTCCGACGCCCCAGCCGGTGCGCGGCACGCAGGACATGCTCGGCGATTTCGCCGACCGTTTCGCGCATGTCGTCGAGACGTTCGAACGGGTGCGGCGGCTGTATGGCTACAAGCGGATCGAGGTGCCGGTGATCGAGCCGACCGCGGTGTTCGCGCGCTCCTTGGGTGAAACCACCGATGTGGTGTCGAAGGAAATGTATTCGTTCGACGATCGCGGCGGCGAATCGATCACCTTGCGCCCCGAATTTACTGCGGGCATCGCGCGGGCGTATATCACCAACGGCTGGCAGCAGTTCGCGCCGTTGAAGGTTGCGACGCATGGGCCTTTGTTCCGTTACGAGCGCCCGCAAAAGGGGCGTTATCGCCAGTTTCATCAACTGGATGCCGAAGTGCTGGGCAGCGACAGCCCGCTCGCCGATGCCGAATTGCTGGTGTTTGCCGACCAGTTGCTCAAGGAATTGGGGATTGCCGAGGGCGTGACCTTGACGCTCAACACCTTGGGTGACGCGGAAAGCCGGGATGCGTGGCGCGCGGCGCTGGTCGAGCATTTCGAAAGCCATCGCGGCGATTTGTCCGAGGACAGCCTGGCGCGGCTCGACAAGAATCCGCTGCGGATTCTGGACAGCAAGGATCCCAAAGACCGCCCGATCGCCGACAGTGCGCCCGATATCGATGCGTTTCTGACCGGCGAGGCGCAGGATTTCTTTGGCGCGGTGACGTCGGGTTTGGACGCGGCGGGGGTTGCGTGGGAACGCAATGCGCGGCTGGTGCGCGGGCTGGACTATTATCGGCATACTGCATTCGAGTTCGTCACCGACCGGCTGGGGGCGCAGGGCACCGTGCTCGGCGGCGGGCGTTATGACGGGCTGATCGAAGCACTCGGCGGCCCGCCGACCGCGGCGGTCGGCTGGGCGGCGGGGATCGAGCGGTTGGCGATGTTGGTGGAGGAAATCCCGGTTTCGAGACCGTCCATCGCGATCGTAGTGGAGGATGATGCGTTGACTGGTATCGCTCAGTTCTTGGCCGCATCTTTTAGATCGAAGAAAGTTCCAATCGAGGTCTTTGCAACAGGTGGCATCAAGAAGCGCTTTGACAAAGCGAGGCGAGAAAGCCCAAAAATCGTCTTAATTCTAGAGACGAATATGATGGAACCAGGTCAGATAGCAAACCTACGAGTTAAGCCAATCGAACCCACTCTTGTTTATTCTACTCCTGCTTGGCTCGTGGATTTCCTCAATACAAAATTCGATGTGAAAGCTGATGGGCATGAGAATAGCGCGAAAGAGTTCATGCTCTTTCCTTTGGCCGATGATTAAGCCCCTCCCCTTCAGGGGAGGGGTTGGGGTGGGGGCCATCGGCCTTGCGCAAGGCCGATGGCCCCCACCCGCTGCAACTAGGCAGCAAGCTGCCAAGTTTCGCCGCCCTCCCCTGAAGGGGAGGGCGTGGATGTCATGACCTCCGTTTCCGAACGCCAGATCGACGCCATCATTGAACGCCACGCCGCGCTGCAAGCGCGCATGGCGACGGGCGATATGGCGCCTGCCGATTTTGTCGCGGCGTCGAAGGAGTTTGCCGAGCTCGAGCCCGTCGCCACCGCGGCGCGCGAAGTGGTGCGGTTGCGCGGCGAATTGACCTCGCTGAACGAGATGCTCGCCGATCCCGAGATGAAGGCGATGGCGGCCGAGGAAATCGCGGCGGTCGAGGCGGCGCTGCCCGCCGCCGAACATGACCTCGCGATCAAGCTCTTGCCCAAGGACGTTGCCGACTCCCGCGCCGCGATGCTCGAAATCCGCGCCGGGACCGGCGGTGACGAGGCGGCGTTGTTCGCGGGCGACCTGCTGCGCATGTACAGCCGCTATGCCGACGGGCAGGGGTGGAAGGTCGAGATTATCTCCGCCAACGAAGCCGAGGTCGGCGGCTACAAGGAAGTCGTCGCGTCGGTGAGCGGGCAGGGCGTGTTCGCCAAACTGAAGTTCGAAAGCGGCGTCCACCGCGTCCAGCGCGTTCCCGCGACCGAAAGCCAGGGACGCATCCACACCAGCACCGCCACCGTCGCGGTGCTGCCCGAGGCCGAGGAGGTCGATGTCGCGATCAACGACAGCGACCTCAAAATCGACATCTATCGCGCATCGGGCGCGGGCGGCCAGCACGTCAACACGACCGATTCGGCGATCCGCATCACCCATATCCCGTCGGGGCTGGTCGTGATCCAGCAGGACCAGCGCAGCCAGCACAAGAACCGCGCGAAAGCGATGCAGGTGCTGCGCGCGCGGCTCTACGACCTCGAGCGCGCGAAGATCCACGATGCCGAGGCGTCGGCGCGCAAATCGATGGTCGGGTCGGGCGACCGCTCCGAACGCATCCGCACCTATAATTTTCCGCAAGGCCGCGTGACCGACCACCGCATCAACCTGACCCTCCACCGCCTGCCCGAAATCATCGAAGGCGCGATGGACGAGCTGATCGACGCGCTGATCGCCGAAGATCAGGCGCAGCGGCTGGCGGGGCTGGGTGACTGAACGGCCGACTTTTGCGGGGGTGGCCGAATCGCTCCGCACCGCCACGAACCTGCTGAAGGGAGCCAGCGACACCCCGCGGCTCGATGCCGAACTGCTGATGGCGCACGCATTGGGCGTCGAGCGGCAGGATGTGCTGCTCGATCCGGAGCGGTACGACGTACCCGAAATCTACGGGCATCTGGTCGCGCGGCGCATGGCGCATGAGCCAATCGCCTATATCCTCGGCTATCGCGATTTCTGGACGCTGCGGATCGAAGTGGGGCCGGGGGCGCTCATCCCGCGCCCCGACAGCGAGACTCTGGTCGAGGCGTGTCTCGATCTCGCGCGCGAACATGGGGCGGGGTGGCCGTCGCGGGTGCTCGACCTCGGGACGGGGCCGGGGACCTTGCTGCTCGCGGTGCTGAGCGAATTTCCTGCCGCAGCCGGGCTCGGGATCGATGCGTCCGAATTTGCGCTGGCCTATGCGCGCGACAATGCCGCGGCGTCGGGGATGGCGGAGCGCGCGACCTTTCGATCGGGCGACTGGGGGAACGGGGTCGACGGCCCGTTCGACCTGATCCTGTGCAACCCGCCCTATATCGCCGATGCCGAACCGTTGATGCCCGACGTGGCCGATCACGAGCCGCGCGAGGCGCTGTTCGCAGGCGCTGACGGGCTGGACGATTACCGGCGGATTATCCCCGACCTGCCGCGGTTGCTGGCGCCGGGCGGTGCCGCGGTGCTGGAAATCGGCGCCCGCCAGCGGGCGGCGGTCACGGCGCTGGCCGAAGCAGCCGGATTTGCCGTGGCCTGCCGCCGCGACCTGGGCGGGCGCGACCGCGCGCTGATCCTGACGCGGAAGTGAGCGGCGGCAAAATTCGCTTGGTTTTCGCCGCAAAGCACGGTAGGGGCCGGTTACAGACCCGGCTGGGACACCTTTGGCGATGCACGGCATCGATACTGGTCCGGCGGATCTGCTTCCCACTTACGATGTTCGTACCGGACCCCGGTCCAGGCGAGCGGTAAAGGGCAAGAACCGCGCACGGCGCGCGGGCACGGCGCGCAAACCGCGCGGTCGGCCAAAAGGGGTTGGCATAGCTTATCAGCTTTTCGACAGGATGTTTCAGTTTGAACATGAACAACCGGCAAAGCGGTCGCCGTCGCGGCCGCAACAATAACAGCAACAACAACCGGCCCCAATCGGGCGGCCGTGGCGGGGTTGACCAGGCGAACCGTATCGACAGCCGCGCCCGCGGCAACGGCGCCCAGATGATCGAAAAATACCGCAATCTGGCGCGCGATGCGCAGCTGGCGGGCGATCGTGTCCAGACTGAATATTATCTGCAGTTCGCCGACCATTATTTCCGGGTCGTCAGCGATTTCCGCGCCCGCCAGGAAGAAAAGGCGGCGGCAAACGGCCAGGATCGCAGCCAGGACCGCGGCCGCGAAATTCGCGGCGTCGAGGATTTCGACGGCCATGACGACAGCGGTTTTGAATCCGAAGCCGATCGCGGCGATGGCGAAGGCGAGGGCGACGAACGCCGCGGCGACGGCGAAGCGCGCGGCACTCGCGACCGCCGCGACGACGATAATCGCGGCAACCGCCAGCAGCAGGGCCGCGGCGACCGCAACGAACGCAATCGCGACCGGCCGCGCCGCGAAGCCGAACCCGATGACGATGGTGACAATGAGGGCGACACCGCCGAGGACGCCGCGCCCGCCCCGCGCGCCAGCCGCCGCGGCCCGCGCCGGCCGCGCGCCGCCGAATCGGGCGACGACGGCAGCACTGGCATCGACACCGCGGCGCTGCCACCGGCGATCGGCCGCCCCGACCGCAACGCCGATGCCGACAGCGAAAACGGCGACGAAGCGCCCGCGGCCAAGCCGCGCCGCACCCGCCGCACGCTGGCGGCCCGCAGCGCGACCGACGTCGAAGCGGCCGAATAACGGTACATCTTCCCGCTGGTCATTGACCGGCACATCGCTTAGCCTCCCTGCACGATCATCGGCGGGGAGGCTTTTTTATGCGCGCTTTGGCAAAGACTTGCGGGGCGATTGCCGTGGCCGGCATCGCGGCATGCGCCGCCGCCGCGCAGGATGGCGCGCCGGGCAGCGCCCAGGGCGACGTCGCGGTCACCATTTATAATAACGGTCAGTCGCTGGTGCAGGACGAGCGCCGCCTCAGCGTTGCCGCCGGACGCAGCCGGATCGAGTTTGCCGACGTGTCGGCGCGCATCCGTCCTGAAACGGTGACGCTGTCGGGCCCCGGCATCGCGATCGTCGAGCAGAATTTCGATTTCGACCTGCTGACCCCCGACAAGCTGATGGACAAGGCGGTCGGCCAGTCGATCACGCTGGTGCGGACCAACCCCGCGACCGGCGCGGAGCGCAGCGAGCGGGCCAAGGTGTTGGCAGCGAACGGCGGCATCGTGCTGCAGATCGGCGAACGGATCGAGGTGCTGCGCGACGACGGCCTGCCGGTGCGCGCCGTGTTCGACCGGCTGCCCCCCAATTTGCGCGCCCGGCCCACCCTGTCGGTCACCGTCGACGCCGCAAATGCCGGGACCGTTCCCGCGCGGTTGTCGTACCTGACCCCGAACCTTGGCTGGACCGCCGACTATGTCGCGCTGTTCGATGCGGCAAAGGGGGCGATGGATATTCAGGGCTGGGTAACGCTGACCAACAGCACCGGGACGACCTTCACCAATGCGCGGACGCTGCTCGTGGCCGGCAATCCCGCGGGCGGCGGCGGGCTGCGCCGGATGACGGGTTCGCTCGACAGCGCCGGGACCGAAAGCAACGACCGCGAGCGCCTCGGCGATTATTATCTCTATCCGCTGGCCGAGCGCACGACGATCGCCAATGCCCAGCAGAAACAGGTGAGCTTTCTCGACATCAAGGGCGCGCCCGCCCAGTCGACCTATGAATATGTCAATCGCTGGCTGGGGGCGACAAACGATCCGGTCAGCACGTCGAGCGTGCTGCGCTTTTCGACCTCGCGCCAGGGCGGGCTGGGCGACCAGCTGCCGGCGGGGACCATCCGCGTTTACATGCGCGATGCGCGCGGCGACCCCCAGTTCATCGGCGAAAACCGGATCGACCATACGCCGATGGGGTCGGCGATGTCGCTGCGGACCGGCGATGCCTTTGACGTGAAGGTGCAGCCGACCGTCGTGTCGCGGACGCGCAAGGGCGATTCGCGCTGGGTGACGAAGATGAAATATACGGTGAGCAACGCGCGACCGTCGCCGGTCACGGTGCTGCTGGCGCAGGACGGTCTCTATGGCGACGTGCGGATCAGCGACGAAAGCCTGAAGGGCGAAAGGCAATCGGCCGACCGAGTCGAATGGCGGGTGCCGGTTCCCGCCAATGGCAAGGTCGATCTGACCGTTACGTTCGACACCCGCTATTGAGTCGCGGCGGGTGCGGGCACGTCCCCTGATCGCGGTTCTGGCGGCGATAGGCGCGTTGGTATCCGGCACGGCGCCGGCGCAGCCGCCGACACCGGTGGTGGTGTCGACGAAAATCGACGATGCCGCGGTCACCGTCTATCGCGCCCCGAATCGCGGTGGTGGGGCGATCAACCCGAACTGGCCGCAAGGCTTTGCCTTCATCACCGAGACGCGCACCGTCGCGCTGCCCGCCGGGACGAGCGTGCTGCGGCTCGAAGGCGTGGCCGAGGGGCTGTTGCCTGAAACCGCAGTGGTCAGTGGACTGCCCGACGGGGTGGCCGAAAAGAATCGCGATGCCCGGTTGCTGTCCCCCGCCGGGCTGGTCGATGCCTTTCTGAAACGCAGCGTGACGCTGCGCCGGACCAACCTGCGGACGGGGCAGGTCGTCGAACAGCAGGCGGTCATTCAGGCGGGGCCCAATGGCGGGGTCGTGTTGCAGAACGCGGCAGGCGGCTTCGAGGCGCTCGGCTGTTCGGGGCTTCCCGAACGGATGCTGTACCCCAGGGCGCCGAAAGAACTGTCGGCCAGGCCCACGCTGTCGCTGCTGGTCGAAAGCCGTACGGCGCGCACCGTCAAAATCCAGTTGCTCTATCTGGCCTAGGGTTTCGACTGGGCGGCGAACTATGTCGCGGACCGTGGCAGCGACGGCAAGACGCTGGCGTTGACCGGCTGGATCACCGTGGCCAATGGCGGCGTGACCAGCTTTCCCGGCGCGCAGCTCAACGTCATCGCGGGCCGGTTGAACAAGGTTTACAGTCCGCCGATGCCGCGCAGCGCGCCGGGCGCGTTGGTACTCAAATGCTGGCCAATGGACATCACCAGCACCCATCCGCTTTGGGAACTGCCGCCGGTCATCGCGTCCGACGAGATGGATCGATATGCGGCTGAGGAGATTGCCGTCACCGCAAGCCGACTGGATCGCCGCGCGATGGCGCCCCCCCCGCCGCCACCCCCCCCGCCACCCCCGGCACCAATCGCGCCGCCCCCGCCGCCGGCCGAAGATCTGGGCGACCTGAAATTCTATCGCATTCCCTTTCGCGTCGATGTGGCGGCCAAGGGACAGAAGCAGGTGGCGTTGCTGGCGAAGGACAAGGTGGCGGTTGAACAGCTCTATGGCGGCACGCTTGTCGATTTCGGCGGGCGCGATCCGGTGCCGCTGACCATGCGGCTGCGCATCGAGAACCGCGAATCCGAGGGGCTCGGGCTGGCGATGCCCGCGGGGGCGGTGATGGTTTTCGAGCAGGTGGGCGGGCGCCGCCTGCTGGTCGGGGAATCGGCGATCGGCGACAAGGCCGACGGCGAGCGGATCGACTATGATCTGGGATATAGCCCGGCGGTCGGTTTCCAGATGATCGAACGCGACCGGTCCGATCCCGACATCCGCCAGTGGGAAGTCCGGCTGAGCAATGCGCGGCCATTCGACGCCGAGGTCGAGATGCTGATCCCCTTCGCCCTCGATCCCGCCCCCGACGGGTGGGAGCGTCGCGGCAGCAATTGGGTATGGCGCACGCGCGTTCCGGCAAACGACAGTCTGGTCCAGATTTTCCGCCAAAAACTGCGCGGCGACTGATTCGGCCCGCAGAAAGCGATTCAGGCGGGCGGCAAGGGCCGCGGGCGGTGGTTTTCGTCGAGCGCGACGAAGGTAAAGACGCCTTCGGTCACGCGCTCCTCGGTCCGGCCGCCGTCGCGCGTTGCGATGACCTCGATCCGGATCGCCATCGACGTGCGCCCGCGCCGTTCGATATGGGCATAGATCGAGATGATGTCGCGCAGCAGGATCGGGGCGATGAACTCCATCGTCTCGATCGCGACCGTGGCGACCGCGCCCTGCGCCTCGCGTCCCGCGACGATACCGCCGGCAATGTCCATCTGGCTCAAGACCCAGCCGCCGAAGATATGGCCGTTGGCGTTGATGTCGGCGGGGCGGGGGACGACGCGCAGAATCGGGTCGCGCGGGCAGTCGGGGGCAGCGGGCGCGGGCTTGTCGGTCATGGTTTCAGGTCCGGATCGTCCTCGAACGGATCCTCGATCGCTTCGTCATGTCCGCTGCCGCTCGACAGGAACACCAGCCCCATCAACGCGGCGCCGAGCAGCACCGACAGGCCGACCCCGGCCGTCGTCGCGATGATCATGTGGATCGTCAACCCGTCGCCGATGCTGAAATGCAGCCAGACCAGCGCGACGATCACCGCGGCGATCGACACCAGCGCCATGCCGCGCATCAGGCGGCGATAGCGCGCCCAGGCGATTTTCGCCGTGGCGTCGCGGTCGAGGGGCGAAGGTTTCACCATGCGCGCCTCCATGAACGATGCCGGGGCCAAGGCCAAGCCGAAAGGCGTCCGCGCGCCCGGTTTCGGCTTTGGCGCGAATCATGATAGGCTTGGCATCCAGAGAATCGAGATGGGGAGCGGCAAGGCATGACGATCGGAGCGATCCTGCACGGGCGCACGGGCCCGGTCATCGCGGCGCGCAAGGAGGACACGGTGCGTGCCGTCATCGACCTGTTGGCGCAGCACCGAATCGGTGCGGTGCCGGTGATGGAGGGCGACGCGATCGTCGGCATTTTTTCCGAGCGCGACCTTGTCCGCCTGATGTCTTCCTATGGCCCCGACGCACTCGACCGCCAGCTTGACGAGGTGATGACCAAATCACCGGTCACCTGCGAACCGGGGACCGCGGTGATGGGCGCGCTGTCGCAGATGACGCAGCGCCGCATTCGTCACCTGCCGGTGGTCAAGGGCGGGAAGCTGGTCGGATTCGTGTCGATCGGCGACCTGGTCAAATATCGGATCGACCGGATCGAGGCCGAAGCCGCGGCGATGCGCGACTATATCGCCTCCTGATTCGCGACCTCGGCAGCGGGCGGCTGGCGGCGAAGCACCAGCCGTATGACCTCGCCGAGCGCTTCGCGTTCGAGCAACCAGAGCAGGCCGACATAAAGCGCGGCGCCCAGCGCGACGAGGATGACGAGCTGCAACGGGGCGGCGAGGCCGAGCGGCGCGATCGCCTGCGCCGTCAGGCCGACGCAGACGGCCATCACCAGCGCCGGCGCAAGTCCGGGCAACATCGCGCGTCCGACATCCCATAGCGACACGCCGATCAGCGGCGCCGAAAGGCGTGCAGTGACGATCAGCAGCAGCGGCGCGCTGACCAGCCACGCCCATGCCATGCCGACGAGCCCCCATTCGGCGCCGATCAGGAACGCCGCCGGAAAGATGATCGCGCCGCCGAGCGCGGTGAACATCGAAATCGACGGCTTGCCGAGTGCATTGGTCAGCGGCGCAAACAGGATCTGGACCGTCATCAGCATCAGCGCGAGCGCGATGATCTGGATATAGGGGGTCATGCCCAGCCATTTGGTGCCGAACACGGTTTCGACCATCGGCGCGGCGGTGACCGCAAGGCCGCAATAAAAGGGCGCGGCGACGAGCATCAGCAGGCGTACGGTTTTCAGAAAGCTCCAGCGAATCGCCGCAGGATCATGCTTGATTCGCGCATAGGCGGGAAAGGCGACCTCGTTCAGCGGCGGCACGAACTTGGCCATGAATATCTGCGCCAGGAATAACGCCTCGGCGTAGAGGCCCAGTGCATAGGGTTCGAATCGCGCACCGGCGATGAAGATGTCCGACTGGCTCTGGATCAGCCAGAACAGCTGGGCGAACAGCACCGCCGACCCGAATCCGACGATCTGGCCGCAGCCGCGGAAATCGAAACTGGGCCATACCAGCAGCCGCGCCACGATCGTCAGCCCGATCGCGCGCGTCCAGAACATGGCGATCGGCGCATAGACCAGCGTCCACACGCCGAAGCCAGCGAGCGCGCAGCCGAGCGCGGTGCTGGCGCCGACCAGCGCGGCGAGCAGGTTGACGAAGGCCTGGCGCCGGAAATCGAGCGCGCGGCTCATCATCACTTCAGGGAGGGCGATAAAGGGGGTGGCGAGGAACATCAGCGCCTGGACGCGCAGCAGCTCGGCAACCATCGGCTGGCCATAATAGGCCGCGGCGACCGGCGCGCCGAAGAACTGGATCGCGGCGAGCAGGCCGTTGAGCAGCAGCAGCAGGCCGAACGCCTGCCGGATTCGGAACGGATCGACCGAATCGGACTGTACGAGCGCGCTCGCGAATCCCCAGCCGTTGAGGAAGGCGAGGAACGCCAGCACGACCTGGGTCATCGCAAACAACCCGTAATCGGACGGATCGAGCAGGCGAATCACCATCAGGGTCGACCCCCAAGTGATGATTTGCGCGAGGATCTGACTGCCCGACCGCCAGATGACTGCCGAGCGAACGCGGCGGCCAAAAGCAGCCGCGCTTTCGCCGCCCATATCCGAACCCTTGAAATCCGCGCTTTCGCTCACCACTTGGTCCTCTCGGCACCGGGGTTTCCCGGCGTGTCGAACGACCTTTGAAACAAAATTGC
>VFQQ010002448.1_pt1 | contig 20886 bp, 20 predicted proteins | sample 3512341 | NCBI WGS metagenome assembly VFQQ01 (sample SAMN10412373, study PRJNA504923) | tailings metagenome | isolation source: Relicate 2 Philex TSF1 revegetated site | place: Philippines: Tuba, Benguet | collected 2017-08-29 | reverse complement strand
AAAACCATCTTGTTTAATATTTACAAAGGGCAAAAAACAGACTTAGAATACCTGCTCAACAACTACTATCTGAAACCGCTTACGATAAGCGAATTAGCCCATCTTTCAGGCCGAAGTTTGTCAGCCTTCAAGCGCGAGTTTGAAGCCCAATTTCACGCCTCTCCTGCCCATTGGATTAAACAAAAACGCCTCGAACAAGCGGCTTTTTTACTCAAAAACGCCAATAAAAACGTATCCGAAGTTAGTATGGAAATTGGCTATGAGAGTGTCTCCCATTTTATCAAAGCCTATAAGGAGAAATACGGGGAAACCCCGAAGAGAAATAAGTGATTAAACCACGTTTTCAAAAACATCTTCCAAGTCCACCTCCAACTCAGGCAGTGTACGAACTTGCAATGGTCCAGGTTGTTGAAGGTGTCCAAAATGTCCCAGAAGCACGTATTTTTCATCCTCAAGTAAATAAATACTAACGGTTTTTGCCTCAGGAAATACAATCCAATATTCGTTGACGCCTACTTCTTCGTAAAGGTTAAATTTTTCGTTCAGATCTTTTTTGGCCGTTGAAGGTGACAAAACTTCAATTACCATATCAGGAACCCCGTTACAGCCTCGTTCATCAATTTTAGTAGGGTCACAAATCACACAAATGTCTGGTTGCACAACAGTCTTAGTATCAGGCATTAATTCACCATTGGCATCATAGGTAGGCAAGCGAACATCAAACGGACGTCCAAATATCAGGTACTTTTTACGTCGAAGATAAAAACCAATTATACCATACAGATTTCCTAATACTTGTTGATGTTGCGTATAGGGCGTAGGTATTTCAAAAATCTTCCCTTTAATAAGTTCTACAAACTCCTCAAATTGCCATTGGAGATATTCTGAGTAGGTATAGCTACCATTCTTATCCAATTGTGATAGCGAAGTGATAGGCATCGTTGTATCGGCTTTTTGCAAAAATAACCAATTAATCGTCGTCTATCAAAGTATTAAATTGGGTCAAATATCTACAAAGAACCAAAATCGCTATTGTTTGAGCGAAGGGCGTCATGTCACTTTGAAGGGAATCTTGCAATTTTGTATCGTATTATTTTCCCATTGCATTAATCTCAAATTGATATGTCAAACCAACCAACAACTCTCTTCGACAAAGTGTGGGATGCACACGTTGTCCGCAAGATTGCAGACGGTCCCGATGTTTTATTTATCGACCGCCACTTTATTCACGAAGTAACCAGTCCAGTAGCGTTTTTGGGCTTGGAAAGCAGAGGAATCGGTGTGTTGTTTCCGAATCGTACGTTTGCTACGGCCGACCACAACACCCCTACCATTAACCAACACTTGCCAGTCGCTGACCCACTTTCGGCCAATCAGCTCAAAGCGTTGGAAACCAACACCGCTAAATATGGCATTTCACATTGGGGCTTAGGCCACCAAAAGAACGGAATTGTACACGTAGTTGGGCCAGAAAACGGGATTACCCTCCCAGGTATGACGATTGTCTGCGGTGACTCACACACTTCTACCCACGGAGCATTTGGAGCAATTGCGTTTGGTATCGGTACCTCCGAAGTAGAAATGGTATTGGCCTCGCAGTGTATTATGCAGCCTAAACCAAAGAAAATGCGCATTACCATCAACGGTCAACTAGGCAAAGGTGTCCTTCCTAAAGATGCGGTTTTGTACATCATTTCTCAAATTTCGGCCAGTGGTGCTACGGGTTATTTCGTAGAATACGCTGGGGATGTATTTGAAAACATGAGCATGGAAGGTCGTATGACGGTTTGTAACATGTCGATTGAAATGGGTGCGCGCGGTGGTATGATTGCCCCCGACGAAAAGACGTTTGCGTACCTAAATGGACGCGAGCAATCGCCAAAAGGCGAAGCTTGGGAAAAGGCCGTTGCGTACTGGCAAACTCTCAAAACCGACGAAGGCGCTGAATTTGACTTAGAATACACTTACGACGCTGCCGACATTGAGCCTCAAATCACCTACGGAACGAACCCAGGTTTAGGAACGGGTATCACTAGACACATTCCAAGAGCTGCTGATGTACTTGACGGAGCCGCCTCTTATGCTAAGTCATTGAATTACATGGGCTTCGCCGAAGACGAAAGCATCTTAGAAAAACCCATTGACTATGTTTTCTTGGGTAGCTGTACCAATGGCCGTATTGAAGACTTCCGCGCGTTTGCTTCCATAGTGAAGGGTCGTAAGAAAGCTGACAATGTAACTGCTTGGTTGGTTCCTGGCTCACACATTGTAGAGGCACAAATCAAAGAAGAAGGCATTTTAGATATTTTGACGGATGCTGGCTTCCAACTTCGTCAGCCAGGCTGCTCTGCTTGCTTAGCGATGAACGACGACAAAATCCCTGCGGGCAAATACGCAGTGAGTACCTCTAACCGTAACTTCGAAGGTCGCCAAGGCCCTGGAGCACGTACCTTATTGGCCAGCCCATTGGTAGCTGCGGCCGCGGCAATCACAGGCAAAGTCACTGACCCACGGGAGTTTCTTTAACCTCGGCAGTAAGCTTTATGCTGTAAGCCCTAAGCTTTTGTGCATTAATTATGTGTTCAAAAGCATATAGCTTATTGCTTGGAGCATACAACATTACGTACAAATGAGAGATTTTAGAAAATACGAGGTTTGGAAATTGTCACACTCTTTTGTGTTACAGGTTTATTCTATTTCTAAAAATTTTCCTCAAAGTGAAATCTATGGTCTAACAAGTCAAATTCGCAGAGCTGCTACTTCTATTCCCACAAATATCAGCGAAGGATGTGGACGCAACACAGATGTGGAATTTGCCCGTTTTTTACATATTGCTTTGGGGTCTGCTCACGAAGCGGAATACTTGCTTCAATTGGCTCATGATCTTGAGTATATTGAAGAAACTACCTATCAAACACTGCATTTGAAAATAAATGAGGTGAAAAGAAAGGTGTATCATTTGGAACAAAAACTTAATAAATAAAGCCAAAGCTTAAAGCTTAAGGCATATCGCATAAAGCAATTAAAATGGCATACGATAAATTCACCATACTAACCAGTTCGGCAGTGCCGCTTCCGTTGGAAAACGTGGACACTGACCAAATCATCCCTGCTCGTTTCTTGAAAGCCACTGAGCGCAAGGGATTCGGCGACAACCTTTTCCGCGATTGGCGCTACAACGGCGACGATACGCCTAAGGCTGATTTCGTTTTAAACAATCCTCTTTACAGCGGTAAAATCCTAGTAGGAGGCCGCAACTTCGGTAGCGGTTCAAGCCGTGAGCACGCCGCATGGGCTATCTACGATTACGGATTCCGTTGTGTAGTGTCCAGCTTTTTTGCCGATATCTTCAAAAACAACGCCATCAACGTAGGGATTTTACCCGTAACGGTGAGTCCTGAGTTTTTGGATAAAATTTTCCAAGCCATCGAAAAAGATGCCAACGCTGAGTTGACGGTCAACCTTCCTGAACAAACCATCACGATTGTTGCAACGGGCGAATCGGAGTCATTTGACATCAATGGCTACAAAAAACACAACCTCATCAATGGCTACGACGATATCGACTATCTACAAGCCATGAAAGAGGAAATCGGTGCGTTTGAAGCCGCTCGGCCTTATTAATTTTTATGAGATACATCGAAATAATGGATACGACACTTCGCGATGGTGAACAAACCAGCGGAGTGTCTTTTTCGGCTTCGGAAAAATTGGCCTTGGCTCAAATGCTCCTTACCGAACTAAAAGTAGACCGAATCGAAATTGCTTCTGCACGGGTATCAGCAGGGGAATTTAAAGCGGTTCAAAAAATCACGAAGTGGGCGCAAGAAAATGGCTATATCGACAAAGTGGAAGTACTCACTTTTGTCGATGGTGAGGCATCTATTAACTGGATGCTTGAGTCGGGAGCGAAAGTTATGAATCTTCTTACCAAAGGTTCGCTTAATCACTTAACGCACCAACTCAAAAAAACGCCCGAAGCGCATTTTGCCGACATCCAAAAAGTAATCGAATTGGCACAATCGAAAGGAATTTCGGCCAACGTTTACCTCGAAGACTGGAGCAATGGAATGCGCAATTCGCCCGAATATGTATTCCAATTTCTTGATTTTCTGACTACCCAGCCGATTTTACGGGTGTTGCTCCCTGATACCTTGGGCGTGCTAACTCCCGCAGAGTCATATTCGTACATCAAGTCAATCGTTGAACGTTACCCCAATCACCACTTTGATTTCCACGCCCATAACGACTATGACCTGAGCATCGCTAACGTCATGGAAGCTGTACGCGCGGGAGCTCATGGGCTTCACTTGACCGTCAACGGTATGGGTGAGCGCGCGGGTAATGCGCCGTTGGCTAGTGCCATTGCGGTATTGAAAGACTTTATGCCCGAAGTAGAAACGGGTGTCGTGGAGGAGTCGTTGTTTTCGGTAAGTAAGATTGTCGAAACTTTCTCTGGATTGCGTATTCCTGCGAACAAACCGATTGTCGGTGACAATGTGTTTACCCAAACCGCAGGAATCCACGCCGACGGCGACAAGAAAAATAACCTCTATTTCAACGAGTTGATGCCTGAGCGTTTCGGACGGAAGCGTTCGTATGCTTTGGGAAAAACGTCGGGCAAAGCCAATATCGAGAACAACCTTCGCGAATTGGGCATTAAGCTTTCCGACGAAGATCTCAAAAAGGTAACGCAGCGTATCATCGAACTCGGCGACCGTAAAGAAGTAGTGACGCAGGAGGACTTGCCGTACATTATTTCTGACGTGTTGGATAGCAACGCGATTGAGTTTAAGATTGAGATTCTCAATTACGTCCTGACGCACTCCAAAGACCTTCGCCCTTCGGCGACGCTCAAACTCAAAATTGAGGATGAAACGTTTGAAGAAAATGCGCAAGGCGACGGTCAGTACGATGCGTTTATGAATGCGTTGAAAAAGATTTATGCAAAGAAAGATTTGGAACTTCCTTTGCTGACCGACTATGCGGTTCGTATCCCAACGGGAGGAAAAACCGACGCGCTTTGTGAGACTGTAATCACGTGGAATTGGAATCAAAGAGAGTTTAAAACGCGTGGCCTCGACTCCGACCAAACGGTCTCAGCCATCAAAGCCACTCAAAAAATGCTAAACTTGATTTCGCTTTAATTTTTTATAGGACACAAAGTTTCTCAGAGTTTATGGCACAGAGTATCACAGAGTTAAATGCGCTTTCCCAGATTATTCTGAAGCAAGCCTTCGATGTACATTCTGCCCTTGGCCCTGGACTTTTAGAAAGTGCTTATAAAGAATGTTTAGCCTACCGTTTGACAAAAAATGGGCTATGGGTAGAAAAAGAGAAGCCTATGCCCCTAGTTTTTGAAGAAATTAGATTAGATCAAGGCTATCGGCTGGATTTGCTGGTAGAAAACAAAATTGTAGTTGAGTTAAAATCAGTTGAATCACTTAATGATTTACACACTGCACAGGTATTAACCTACTTAAAATTAGGAAATTACAGATTAGGTCTTTTATTAAACTTCAATGTAAAAAGCTTAAAAGAAGGAATCAAAAGATTGATTTTATAACTCTGTGAACCTCTGTGCAAGACTCCGTGTAACTCCGTGACCTAAAGAATAAAATGGCAAAAAAACACATCCTTATCGTACCCGGTGATGGAATCGGGCAAGAAGTTACCACGGTTGGTAAACAAGTACTAGACCGTATCGCCGAAAAATTCGGACATGAATTTACCTACGACGAAGCCCTCATCGGCCACGTAGCCATCGAAGCAACGGGCGACCCGCTTCCTGAAGAAACGCTCGTGAAAATGCGTGCTTCAGACGCCATCTTGTTTGGCGCCGTAGGTCACCCCAAATACGACAACGACCCGTCGGCCAAGGTACGTCCAGAGCAGGGCTTGTTGAAAATGCGTAAAGAACTTGGTTTGTACGCCAACCTTCGCCCTATCAAGTTGTTTGATGAATTGTTGGAAGCCTCTAGCATCAAGCCCGAAATCCTAAAAGGCAGCGATATCCTCTTCTTCCGCGAGTTGACGGGCGACGTGTATTTTGGAAAACGCGAACGCCTCGACGACGGCAACACGGCGTACGACACCATGATTTACAGCAAATACGAAGTAGAGCGTATTGCTCGTAAAGCATTTGAAGCAGCTCGTACCCGTAGCAAAAAATTGATGTCAGTTGACAAAGCCAACGTTTTGGAATCGAGCCGTTTGTGGCGCGAAGTAATTCAAAAAATTGCTCCCGAATATCCAGATGTAGAAGTTGAGCATCAGTTCATTGACGCCGCTGCGATGTTACTTATCAAAGACCCACGTCGTTTTGATGTAGTGGTGACGGGTAACCTTTTCGGTGATATTTTGACCGACGAAGCCAGTCAAATTGCAGGTTCGATGGGTATGTTGGCATCGGCATCAGTAGGCGACAGCACGGGCGTGTACGAGCCTATCCACGGTTCGGCGCACGACATTACGGGCAAAGGCGTGGCTAACCCATTGGCTTCTGTACTTTCTGCCGCGTTGTTGTTGGATATTTCGTTTGGCCTAAAAGCCGAAGCAGATGCCATCATCGCAGCAGTTGACAAAGTATTAAAAGACGGTTTCCGTACACGCGACATCGCCAACAGCGAAACTCCAGCCGACAAAATCCTAGGCACCGACGCCATGGGTGCTGAGTTGTTGAAGCATTTGTAGAATCAATGATTCAAACGATTAAAAATATACTTGCAAAGCCCCACATAGCCATCGTTTGGACGGTCGGTTATGTGGGGGCTTTGATAATAATCATTTAAAATGGCAGCTGTCTAATCCTAATCTTACGGTCATCTACCGTAGCAGTGGCTCCAGTTTCAAGATAAGGAAGCAATTCTGATAAGTGGTCTTCGACAAATGACTCTAAAAATGTTTTACTCATTTTTGAAGTTCGGAATGTTAATACAGAAGGTTTAGGCTCATTGTTTAAAGCCGCTAATCGAGAAAAATCTAAATCAAAAGTTACAATGGTGAAACCATTTGCCTGCGCAAATACCCTTATAACCTCATCAGAGGTATTGGTTAGCCCATAATCAGAAACATGAAAGCCTTCGTGATTGTTGTCAATACAGAATACTTTACTGTAATACGAAGGCAGATTTTCGTCTAAGAGAAACTTTATGCTGCTTTCATAGGAATGTATATTTCTTGTATGCGTTGCGCCGCAAACATGATCGCCTCATTAATAGCAGTTTCTGATAATTGAGGAAAAGCAACAAGTAAATCACCAACCGACATTCCACTAGCTATATGTGCCAAAATAGATGATACCGTAATACGCGTATCTTTAACTCGTGGTAAACCTTGGCAAATGCCTGCATCAGCAACGATATAAGTGAAATTAGTAATTTGCATGGTTATTTTCTGATGTATTTATTCTCAAAGTTAGGTAGTTAAAAGCTTTTTGGCAAATCTTAATACAATGATTCAACAACGGACAAAACATATCTTTCAAAGCCCCATCTAGCCATCATTGAGGATTATTTTGGGGCTTTGCTCTATTCCACCTCAAGAAATGCCCAACGATATGAGTTTTGATAGACTCCAACATTTGGGCGTGCTCCTTTACTAATTGCACTGTACACTTATGCGAATACAGTCCTAGCTAAATCCATGTGCCTTGATATACAATGAAATCATATCTCGTTGGGTTGTAATAACCTCGACTTAATAATAAAACGTACCCCCATCGGTATTTCTAACGAAAAACTAGCCCCTCTACCAGGTACAACGTCGAGCGTTAAATGCGTGTGTTTCCAATACTCAAACTGGTCGCGCGACATATAAAATTCACAGCCATGGATTTCTCCCAGCTTTATATCGGTTTCGTTTAACATCAACTCCCCCACCTCAAAACACATCGGAGCCGAGCCATCACAGCAGCCTCCACTTTGATGAAACATTAGTTCTCCGTATTTGACACGTAGGTTATCAATAACTTGCGTTGCTTCTTTCGTAATTGCAATTCTAGCCATAGCGATATTTATTAAAAAACCTGTGGGATTTAACCCCACAGGTTTACCCTCTACCCCCTTCTAGTCTAAAAGAATCCTAATTTATTTTTGTCGTACGAAATCAACATGTTTTTGGCCTGACGATAATGATTTAACATCATTTTGTGCGTCTCGCGGCCAATTCCTGATTTCTTGTAGCCACCAAATGGCGCATGTGCTGGATACGCGTGGTAGCAGTTTACCCACACACGACCCGCTTGCACCGCACGCGCTACTTTGTAGGCTTGGTGCGTGTCGCGCGTCCACACCCCTGCACCGAGGCCATAGAGTGTATCGTTGGCAATCGAAATCGCTTCCTCTTCGGTTTTGAAAGTAGTCACGCACACCACTGGTCCAAAGATTTCTTCTTGGAAAATGCGCATTTTGTTATTGCCTTTGAACAACGTTGGCTTGATATAATATCCACCTTCAAGTCCTTCGTTGTAAGCAGCTCCACCACCCGCCAACAACTCTGCCCCTTCTTCTTTACCGAGGTCGATGTAATGCAGAATCTTTTGGTATTGGTCGTTCGATGCCTGTGCTCCCATCATCGTACTTGGATCGAGCGGGTGTCCCAGCTTAATGGCTTCAATACGCTCTACTACGCGCTGAATAAAAGCGTCATAGATAGATTCATCCACCAAAATACGCGACGGACACGTACATACTTCGCCTTGGTTGAGGGCAAACATGGTTGCACCTTCCAAACATTTATCAAAGAATTCGTCGTCGGCGTCCATGATGCTTTTGAAGAAAATATTTGGTGATTTTCCTCCTAATTCAAGCGTAACAGGAATGATATTTTTAGAAGCATATTGCATAATCAACTGCCCCGTTGTCGTTTCTCCCGTAAACGCAATTTTATTGATACGAGGGCTAGATGCTAATGGCTTACCTGCTTCAATGCCAAAGCCGTTGACGATGTTCAGTACACCCGCTGGCAACAAATCTTGAATCAATTCAGCCAACACCATGATTCCCACGGGCGTTTGTTCGGCAGGCTTCAACACCACACAGTTTCCTGCGGCCAAAGCAGGTGCAATTTTCCAAGCGGCCATCAACAACGGGAAATTCCAAGGAATGATTTGCCCTACTACACCAAGCGGTTCGTGCACAATCAACGACAATGTGTTGGAATCCAACTCCGAAGCAGAACCTTCTTCGGCCCGAATTACGCCTGCAAAGTAGCGGAAGTGGTCAATCGCCAAGGGTAAATCAGCGGCTTTAGTTTCACGAATTGGCTTGCCGTTGTCCCACGTTTCTACGCTTGCCAACAATTCCAAATTTGCCTCCATCGCATCCGCAATTTTTAGCAAAATGTTGCTTCTCGTCGTCACCGAGCTGTTATTCCACTGCGGAGCGGCGGCCCAAGCGGCATCCAAAGCAAGGTTAATATCCTCTTCGGTCGAACGAGCTACTTTCGTAAATACCTGGCCATCAACAGGAGAAGTAGTTTTAAAATACTCTCCTTTCACAGGGCTGACCCATTGTCCGCCAATAAAGTTATCATAGTGGGTTTTGAAGATTGGCTTCGCTACCAAGTTATTTTGTTGGGTGATTACAGTTGACATAGTTGTAAGGGCTTTGTGTTTCAAAAAGATTTTGCACAAAACAACCTTCAAAAAATCACATTTAATTGACCTATTCTGCTCACCATTTTCCCTATCCTATCAACTGATTGCACTATTCTATCAACTGTTGTACTATACTACCATTGTATGCGTTTTTGAAGTACTTTTAGTATGATTTTAAGAATTAATACAACAAATTCTTTAGCAACATATACCCATGGTTGAGTTGAATCCCTTGCATTATCAAAACCGCCGCCTCGAAACGCTGGTAGAAAATCGTACCCTGCATACGCTTAACAATGCAGAACTGAATATTTTTGAGACGCACCAAAAGGCGGCGCAAGTGATGTTGCAGTTTCGCGAACCTGTCTTGGCAAGTATGATACGCGGTAAGAAAATTATGCACCTTCAGAATACGCCTTCGTTTGGCTTTTTGCCTGGTGAATCGGTCATTTTACCTTCAAATGAATTGATGTGTATTGATTTTCCAGAAGCTACCGAACAAAACCCTACGCAGTGCCTAGCCTTGGCCTTCAACGAAGCTAAACTCCAACAGGCCGTCAATTTGCTCAATGAACGTGGGCTGAAACAAAATGGGAAGGAATGGAGCATGACCGATTATAATTATCATTTTACCAACGACATTGCCATCAACCAAATCCTCCAACGGCTTATTTTTATTTTCACCGAAAACCACCCTTCTAAAGATATTTTTGCCGATATGCTGCTCCAAGAGCTTATCATCCGCATTTTGCAAACTGAATCGAAGAGTATTTACCTTAAGAAGTCTTACACCCAACCCAACAACGATCGTATTTCGTTTGTCCTTAACTTCATTCGGGAAAATATCACTGAAGACCTTACCATTGAGTTGCTGAGTGAAAAAGCCTATATGAGTGAGTCCAACTTTTATCGTACGTTTAAGCACGAGACGGGTTCTACTCCCATTGATTTTATCATCGAAGAGCGTCTAAAATTAGCAGAAAGTCTGCTTCGTGACCCTAAAATGAGCGTCAAAGAGGCATTTATGGCCAGCGGGTTCAATAGCTTTTCGTACTTCTGCCGTATTTTCAAGAAAAAGAAAAACCTCTCACCTACCGAGTTCAAGGAAAAATCAAATCAGCTTAAAAATCGGTCTGCGGCGTAAAACAAAGTGCGTCGGAGACGCGGTACCATACCCGCCCCGAAACGCAGTTCGGGACGAGCGGGAAGCCTTTATTATCCAGTATTTTTCAAAATATTCTGGAATATTTTACGGTTCGTATTTCTATTTTACCGATTTTACGATATAAAATTATGAATTGTAAAAACGAATGGCCTCAAGCAAATACTACATTCGCAATCCTGAAGAAGTGTATTTTCTCACATCAACCGTTGTGGATTGGGTAGATGTTTTTACTCGACCCATCTACAAAGACATCATCGTGGACTCTCTACGTTATTGTCAATCTCATAAAGGATTAATGCTGTATGGTTGGGTATTGATGAGTAACCACCTGCACTTGCTAGTTCAAGCAAAAGAAGGGAAATTGTTAGGAGATATCATGCGTGACTTTAAACGATTCACCGCCAATCGCCTTCTTGAAGCTGTCCAGTTTGAAAATGAAAGCCGTAAAGAGTGGTTGATGCATAAGTTTGAATGGAATGCAAAATATAAACCTAGCCACGAGAAGTATCAATTTTGGCAAGCGGGAAATCATGCCAAAGAATGTTTTTCGTTTGCGTACATTGAACAAAAACTAAACTACATTCATCAAAATCCTGTACGAGCCGCTATCGTCGAGTATCCTGAAGAATATCTATATAGCTCTGCACGAAATTATGCAGGTAAAAAAGGCCTTCTTGATGTCATCAGCATTTATGGCTAGCACGCGTCGGAGACGCTAAGCCATGCCGTCCCGAATTAGAGTTCGGGACGAGTTCCCTTGCCCAATTCTAAATTAGGGCGAAATTCGGTTTTGCGTCTATGACGCAATTGACGTAACTTTGGCGAAATTCCTTCATCATGTTTTATCTAGAAACTCCCCGCCTTGTTCTTCGCCTTTTTCAAGAAAGTAATGCCGCAGATTTATTTCGTATCGAAGGAAATCCTGATGTGATGCGCTACATTCGCCCGCCAGCGGTGGATGCTTCCCAAAGCTTGGCACGAATCCAACAAGAAATCATCTATAATGAGGCATATCCTGGACTAGGATTGTGTGCGTGTTTTGAAAAAGAAAGCAATACTTACGTGGGTTTGGCAAAAATAAAACATATCGACCCCACCGACGACATCGAAGTGGGCTATGCTTTTGTACCAGAAGCGTGGGGAAAAGGCTATGCCACCGAACTCACCAAAGCTGCTATTGAGTATCTTCAAACGCATTTTGCAGGTCGTCGAATCATCGCTTTTATCCAAGCTCAAAACGCAAATTCGCGGAAAGTACTTGAAAAGTCAGGGATGAAAGAAATCACAAGCGTATATCCTGGAAGGGAAGAGGCGGTGGTATTTGAATATTTTTAGGAACTCACATTTCCCCCTCTACACCTAGCCCAAACAACGCAAAATCATATTTAACGGGGTCGTTTGCATCAAATTGTTTAAGATTTTCGGTCAACTCAAGTGCCGTTTGCCAGTCGGTGGTGGGGCGTTGGATGAGTCCTAGCTTACGTGCTACGCGGTCTACGTGTACATCACAAGGACAGATGAGTTGCGAAGGTTGGAGGGCTTGCCAAAGTCCGAAGTCCACGCCTTTGTCATCTTTGCGCACCATCCAGCGCAGAAACATATTGAGCCGTTTGCAAGAAGATTTGCGCATGGGCGTAGCAATGTGTTTGCGGGTACGTTCGGGAAAGTCTTCAAGGCTAAAGAAAAGGTTATGAAAGTTTGATAACCCTTTTTCTACATGCGTTTCATCGGGTGTCAACCCTTGCACAAAAGCCCATTCGAGCGAAGAATGTTGGGCGTAATATTGTTTAAAAAAGTGCAGAAAATAAAGCGTATCGGTGGCGTTGAAGGTTCGATGCTTAAAGTTTAAAAATCTTTTAAGGTCTTGTTCTGTGTGATTCTTTACAAAATCATACGGTGCACCGTCCATGAGTTGAATCAACTCATTGCATTTATTGATGATTGTTTTGCGCTGTCCCCACGCCAAAACCGCCGCCCAAAAACCCATGATTTCGATGTCTTGTAAACGCGAAAATTGGTGGGGGATACTGATGGGGTCGTAGGGGATAAAATCTGGCTGATTGTACTGAGCAACTTTTTTTTCGAGCAATTCTGCTACGTAATCAGTCATTAGATACTACGACCTCCTTTCAACAGCCACACGAGCCCTTGCGACAAGCCCGAAAATAACCTTACCAAACCAGTGAATACCAGCGTGAATAGAGAAATAAAAGGATAAAAAATAGTGAACCCTACGCTCCAAATACGATAGCCGAGGGTATTTTTCATTTGTTCGCGTTGTTGACGGCGAGAGAGCATTGTTAAGAATAATTGGTTGAAATAAGAATAGCCTAATAGTCAAAGCTTTAGTTGACAACAACAAAGTTCGGGTTTTGGTTTTGCAAATAAAAATCTTACAGGCTTAGATTTTACTTAGAAGTAGGTCTTGTGAGATAAAAAAACTGAACAGTTATGCCTCCAACGGGGCTGAGGGGGGGGCTCCATAGTCGCATCCCAGCGCCAGATAAATAAGACGAATTGGGGTTGCCCACCTTTGATAGTGCCAAGCCCGTTCGGGCTACAATGCGTGTTTCTAAACGCCCAAAAACTAAGAAAGCATAACCCGCATTCATTTCAAGATAGGTTCCCAGGCCCGACTCAGTAGGTAATAATTGCTGATAGTCAGGAAAGTATTGGCCTCTAATTGAAAGCTGACTTTGGACTTTTAAGTAAGTAAGTGTCAGATTATATCCCCAAAAAGCATAGCTTTTGAAATGGGCGTTTTGGGCATGTTGTTCATGTCCCATTTTTATAAAATATCCTTCTGAATTTTGAGTTAAGCGAGAAGCTATTTTCTCGTTTAGTTGTGCATATCCTACCCCAATATGATTGAAGTGATGAGGTTGTCGGGTAGAAAACTGAAAATAAGTTTCCAGCATAAGAGGATTGCTGTATTGTATTCGTTCTTGACCAGCCATGATACCCATTTTGGGAAAAGAAGCCATCAATGGCAAATTTTTGAAAACATCAATACCGACTGCCCTTAATTGTAAGCCGGTAGATTGGGCATACAGCATCGTGTGTAGTAGTATCCCCCCCCCTAAAAGTACACTTTTCATAATTTTATAATTTGAACAATCACCCCTTCGCCACCACTTGACTGAATACCCTTGGTATTGTTATAATAGGGGATATAACTAACATATACATCTTCGAAAGTAGATTCTACCTCTTTATTATTTTCAGGTCGAACTATATCTATTATATATCCGCATTTTTTGCTGACATTGACTACTGTTTTTTTGTAAAATACGGTAAGGGTATCGGTTTTGGTTTGTTGTTCAAAAATATAAGTCGTCGAATCAGCAGTAAGGTTGAAAGGTAGGGTAATTACTCCCGATTGTTGATAACTCGCAATTCCTTCTTTGGGGATAGGAGATAAGCTTCCGATAGCTTTGATACTTTTAAGCGACAACGTATCTTGAGAAGGGTATATGACTTTTAGGGTAGGTTCGCCATCAATACCGCATTCTTCGCAACTGTAAAACACTAAAGATAAGATAATGCTCAAAAAAGTTATACTTCGCATTGCAATGAAAGAGAGGTTTAGAGATGTCATTATCAAATTATTTTACAAAATGCTATTTTACAATTTCAATTACAAAAGACATTGTACTCATGTTTGAACACAAAAACCAGAAAGTCATTTCGCGGCCTCATTTCCAGCGCCGGGTGATTAAGTATGCGCTTTTCGCTTTGGCGATGATTGGCGTATCGTGGTGGATAGGAGCGCTAGGCTATCATTATTTGACGGAGCCTCACCTAAGTTGGGTCGATTCTTTCTACAATGCGGCCATGATTTTGGGGGGCATGGGACCTGTTGACCCTTTACAATCTGATATTGCCAAAATTTTTGCCTCTCTCTATGCGTTATTCAGTGGCATTACTTTTTTATCGGCTACTTCCGTATTGTTTGCCCCATTTATTCATCGCTTTTTTCACCTCCTTCACGTAGATAATGCTGACCGCTGACATCCTCAAAGTGTACCTTCGTCGCCTTACCAACCTCAGCACGCGCAATCGTTCGTTGCTATTAACTTCGCTGCCTTCTGAGCAGTTTTTGGATTGGCAGGCTTTAGATTATTTGGAAGGACGGTCGGCGTTTGAGGTACTTAAAGAGGTAATTGCTCAAAAAAAGACGATAAAACTCTGTCAACGGTTGGATAGCCGCTCAGAAAAAAGCAATGAAGCAAGCAAAAAATTGGCTAAAATAGCCCGTACGGCTCAATTCATTGAAGAAGAACGCGGCTCACAAGACCTATATATAGGCTATCCTTTTGTAAGAGGAAAACTCATGGACAGTACCGTTATTCATGCTCCTTTGGCATTTTTTCCAGTGGGTTTGTCTCTCAAATCTTTGTCCGAATCTAGTCAAAAAGGATATTGGGAGCTACATCGCCGCGACGAACCGACTCTGCTCAATCGTAGTTTTTTGCTGGCTTATGGGCATTTCAATCAGGTAAGTATCTCCGACGAACTGCTCGAAAAAAACTTAGATGAGTTGAGCAAAGATGCTTTGGCCTTTCGGACTGAATTGTATGAATTACTCAAAAACTCTACGCTTGAAATCAATTTTAATCAAGAGCTTTTTCAAGAAACACTTCGGTATTTTGAAGCGCAATCAAAAGCCGACCTTGATTTGATAGAACGAAATGGGGAGTTGAAACTTTATCCAGAGGCGGTTTTGGGTATTTTTCCGCAAACAGGGAGTTATCTTGGCCCTGACTATGAAGCTTTGATTGAGCTCGATGAACTGGTAAATGAGCTTTTTTCTTTTGAACCTTCCTTACACCGCAATGCCACGAGCGAGACCAATACGTTTACGGCTTTTTTGCAAGATGCTACGCAAGAAGCCGCCCTCAAACGCGTCAAACAAGGGGAGTCTTTGGTGGTACAAGGGCCGCCCGGCACGGGTAAGTCGCAGCTGATTTCAAACCTGATGGCTGATTTTGCGGCGCGGGGTAAAAAAGTGTTGTTGGTATGTCAAAAACGGGTGGCTTTGGATGTGGTCAGTCAACGACTCACGCAGGTTGGAATGTCACCTTTTTTGGCTTTGGTGCATGATTTCAAAAACGACCGCTCGGCGTTGTATCAGCAATTAGCAGCCCAAATTGAAAATGTGGAAGCGTATCAGAAGCAAAATTATAGTTTGGATAATATCGTCCTCGAACGTCAGTTTTTGCAAGCGAGTAGGGCTATTGAACAGATTACGAATGAGTTAGAGGGTTTTAGAGAAGCCCTTTTTGATAGGTCAGATTGTGGAGTATCGCCCAAAGAACTCTATCTGACAAGCCGCCCGCAGGCTGCCGTGATTGCAATCAAAGATTTTAGAAACTTTAAGTTTGACGAGCGTTTGGACGAATTAGTACAAAAGCTACGCCGCTACGAAGCTTATCAAAATCGTGTACCCGAAGCTCATACTTGGCATGAAAGGGTGGATTTTTCTAAAATTGGTTTTCAAGAAATAACCCAGATTGAAGCTACTATTGGGGAAGTAAAACAGTGGAAAGAAAAGATATTAGGGCGTTTTCGGGAAGAATGGGATGCCTATATTTCATTGGATAATATTTTACAAATCCATTCTCAAAAACCACAACTCTTTGTGTGGTTGGCTCTGCTAGAAGAGGATAATACGTGGCAATTTTTCAAAAAACAGCAACAAGGCCTTTGGGCGGATTCGCATAAAAAGTGGTTTAAACGTATCACTGACGAACTGTCGCTGCTAGCTGCCAACCAACTCGTTGAAAAAGAATTAACAAAAAGCCAATTGAAGCCTGTTTTGGCTCGTTTGCAGGATTTGATTGAAGCCCGTAAATCAATTTTTAAATGGCCTTTTTATGGGGATAAAGCCTATTTTCGTACCCTGACGGAGAAATATGGGTTGGGATTATCGATAAGTGATTTGTACAAACTTCAAGAATTACTAGAGCATAGACTTCGTTGGGAAACTCTTTTAGAAGAACTTTCTGACAAATTAGAAATACCCTTAGCTGCTGAATATTTCGACTTTTCTAAACATCAATTAGAGGCACTGTTGGATGCTTATGACAATGCCCAAAAAGCGTTTAAGACTTTAGAAAATACCTATCCCTTTCTTCAAAAAAAGGTCAGTATTGCTTCGACTTTTGGGGAGTTTGCCAACGAAATTCAAAGGCAATGGACGGATGTTGAAGATACTATCCAACAATATCAAAATTGGCAAACCTACTTGCTGCCTTCGCAAATCAATCGACTCATTGAAGAAGATGCCTTTGAAGATAAACTGCTTCACGAACTACGGACCGACTTTGAACTATTGAAAGAAGCTGACCTACTAAAAACTAATTTTTCTGAGCAAGAGCATCAGCTATATCAAGCACTGAGAGAAAAAACAATAACCCAAGAAGACATAGGTGAGGTATTGCTGAACTCTCTACGTTTGACTTGGTTGGCATATTTAGAAGAAAAAAATCCAATTCTTCGCGCTGTTTCTTCTTTGAAGATTGGGCAATTAGAGCAAGAACTCCAAGAAGCTATTTTGCGGAAACAGGCGCTTAGCAGAGAGATTTTATTGATGCAACTGCGCGAACAAACCTACAAAAATGTGGCTTTTAATCGTCTCCAAAATCGCGTCACTTACCGCGATTTGCAGCATCAAGTCACCAAAAAGCGTAAAATTTGGCCCGTACGCAAACTCATGGAAAACCACGCCGAAGAAGTGTTTCATTTGGTGCCTTGTTGGTTGGCTTCGCCCGAGACGGTTTCGGCGGTGTTTCCACTTACGGAGGGGCTTTTTGATATTGTTATCTTCGACGAAGCTTCTCAGTGCTATGCCGAATACGGCATTCCGGCTATTTATAGAGCCAAGCAAGTGGTAGTGGTGGGTGATAGCAAACAGCTTACGCCTTATGATTTGTACAGGGTGCGGTATGAAGCAGAAAATGAAGAAGAAAAGGCCGCTATCGAAGTAGAATCTTTGCTTGATTTAGCCAAACAGTTTTTGCCAGAAACGCTCCTTCAGGGGCATTATCGGAGTCGCTCGCTGGATTTGATTACTTTTTCCAATAACCATTTTTACAAAAACAAACTTCAGTTACTTCCTCATTTTGAGGATATTAATCGGCCCGAACCTGCTATCGAATTTATCAAAGTAAATGGCGTGTGGGAAAACAACCGCAACCTTGCTGAGGCCGAAGAAGTGACAGTGCTTGTAAAAAAAATAGCAACTACCCACGTGGGGTATTCGGTGGGAGTGGTTACTTTCAATCATCCTCAGCAGCAGTTGATTGAACAGATGTTAGAGCCGCATCTTGAAGCCAATTTTGCAGGAAAAAACGAGCAGAATAATACATCATTGTTTGTCAAAAACATAGAGAACGTACAAGGTGATGAACGAGACATTATTATTTTTTGTGTAGGATATGCACCCGATAGCCGAGGTAAATTGAGAGCGCAGTTTGGGAGTTTAAACGCCCAAGGCGGCGAAAATCGGCTCAATGTTGCGGTCACACGTGCCCGTGAGAAAGTGTTTGTAGTAACGAGTATCTTGCCTTATGAACTCAAAGTAGACGATACTTTACATGAAGGCCCGAAACTCCTAAAAGCATATTTACAGTATGCCTTGGATGTGTCGGAAAAACGGTTTGTTCCCACTCCCTTTATGACTGAGCAAAACCAGTACACTTGGAATCTTAAAAATCAGATTTTAGCTCACAAATCGCATGAGTCGTTGCCTTTCACTTTTCATCTACAGCTTCCATTTGCGGATATTACGGTCAAAAAAGAAAATCTCTATGAAAGTGTAATACTAACCGACGACAGTCTCTACCAACAGTCGGTTTCGGCCAAAGAAGCTCATGCCTATTTACCTTTACAGCTCCAAAATAAAGGTTGGCGTTTTGAGCGAAGATGGAGCAGAGAATGGTGGCGTAAGAAGATTATTTAAGAAGTGTTTCCAACTTCTTATCAGGCAGTTGCGTCTTAGGAAAAAGAAACCCTAAACGCCAACGTTTACCATGAATAAACCACTTCTATTCTCACTATTTTTGGTTTGCCTTTTGCAGTGGTCTTGTACCGACCAATGCACCGAAACCCGCAAATACAAACGATTTAGCCCTGTTACGGTGTCTTTGGCCGAGATACGTCAGGGAGTACGTACGGAGACTTCGCGCGATTTAATCAATCCCGGAAAAATTTATACCAAAGGAAATTATCTGTTTATCAATGAGATGAAAGAAGGGTTGCATATTGTGGATAATACCAATCCGAGTGCGCCTAAGATGGTTTCGTTTATCAAAATTCCGGGCAATGGTGATATGGCCGTCCGGGGCAATATTTTGTACGCTGATAGTTATTCAGATTTAGTAGCTTTCGATATTTCTAATCCATTGGATGTCAAAGAAATCAGCCGCGAAAAAGAAGTTTTTCCTTCAGGGATGTTTGATGGAGTCTCTTGGTTTTTGAATACGACTACTGGGGCTATCAACGACCAAAAAGTGGATATCGTGACCGAAACCCGAAAAGTAAGTTGCGAAAACGCCAACAACTCATGGTGGGGTGGGGGAATTTGGTTTGACCGAGCGGCGTTCAGTTCAGCAGCACCCTCTACAGGAAATAGCGCCAATAGCGGACAAGGACAAGCTGGCTCAATGGCACGTTTTGCTTTGTACGATAGGTATCTTTATACCGTCGGTCAAAATGATATGTTGCTTTTCGATATTAGCACACCTTCCAAACCCGCCCGTAGTACCAAAATTAGCCTAGGCTGGGGCATCGAAACTATTTTTCCGTATCGCGACAAGTTGTTTATTGGTTCTACGACGGGGATGTTTATTTATGACAACAGCAACCCCGAAAAACCCGAACGCCTCTCTACTTTCCAACATGCTATGTCGTGCGACCCCGTCGTTGTGACCGACAATCGTGCTTATGTCACACTTCGTTCGGGTACTACTTGCAATCGTGGTCTCAATCAGCTAGATGTCATTGATATTACAGACTTGCGCAATCCACGGTTATTGAAATCGTATCCTATGCAAAATCCGCACGGGTTGGGGGTCGACTATCCCAATTTGTATTTGTGCGAAGGAACCCACGGTCTCAAATCGCTCAATGTAGCCAATGATTTCGATGTCAAACAAATGCAACATTTGACGGGCATGGATGCCTATGACGTAATTCCCCTTGCCAACAAAACCTTGATGATGGTAGGCAAAGACGGTCTTTATCAGTTTGATATTTCTAATCCAAGTAGCTTACGTCAACTCAGTAAAATCCCTGTAAAAAGACTGGATATTTGATTTTAAACTTCCCAAGTTTTCAAAACTTGGGAAGTTTGATAGTTTAGAGGTCGCCTACTTGCCAAGTTCTTGATTATTAATTCATTTTCAAATTTGCCTATTCATCTATGCCAACAATATTCAAATTTTTATGGATGGGGTTTATACTGGCTCATACTATCGATTCACTGCGTGCGCAAGCTCCTACTTTTAAACCGCATTATGTCAACATGACTGAAGTAGGAGGGTTGTTTGGGCGAGTTGTGTACGATGTTCCGGGGAGTGTGCCAGCTACCCAACAAGTCGAAAATCGCCTGAGCCTTACGATTCAGACCTTCAATGGCATTCAACTCAAGCCCCGCCTTGCCCTTGGCGTAAGTTGCGGGGTAGATTGGTATCAGGCAGTATTGCTAGCACCCGTAGCAGCAGGGGTGCGTTATGATTTAGCTCGTTCCAAAAAGAATGTAACCCTATTGGGCTTGTTTGATGCTGGCTACAGCTCTAATTGGCTCCACGTAGATGCCACCGATTATAAAACCCAAGGAGGCATGATGCTGAACCCTGGTTTGGGGCTCAAATTTGGCTTCAAATCGGGCAGCGCTTTGGTATTGTCGTTAAGTTATAAGCGTCAAAATGCCAAAGTTACCAAGCCGCTCAATTGGGGTGAAATCGAAAAGTGGGAAGACCGAGTTTATAATCGGATGGCACTACGCTTAGGAATGATGTTTTGAGAATAGGGTGGGGTATAAAATCGAATTTGAAATATTTCTGCATTTATTTTTCTTTATCTAAGTTGTCGATAAATTTGTAATAGATTAAATAATCTG
>VFQQ010002446.1_pt1 | contig 20899 bp, 32 predicted proteins | sample 3512341 | NCBI WGS metagenome assembly VFQQ01 (sample SAMN10412373, study PRJNA504923) | tailings metagenome | isolation source: Relicate 2 Philex TSF1 revegetated site | place: Philippines: Tuba, Benguet | collected 2017-08-29 | reverse complement strand
GTGCATAGTCAGGGATGCATGCTGGCATGGGCGTCTGGAAACCTGGGACCCAACTTATCGCCATGTGCCGCCCACTGTCCTACCGCAAGGCGGCCACCATTGGCTGGCGGTGCGCATCCCCGAGCACGCCGTGTTTGTCTCCGCCAACCAGGTAGCTGCTTGGGCACGCGAGGATGATCGGCTCCGCCACGCACCCGGCTTGCTGTACCATGCCTGAGCACCCGTCTGCTTGCTCTCAACCTGGCACACCTGCCTGCCCGACAGCCCCCCGCACCATGCACCGCCTGGCCACCCACCTCCTGGTTCTCTTATGTGGTACACCACCCACCCCACATTCCATGCAGGGCCGCATCCAAGAAGTTGACCTGCGTGACACCGCCAACGTGATGTCTTCGCCTAAACTGCTGGAGTGGGCGCAGCAGAATGGGCTGTGGAGCCCCGCCAAGGGCCGCTTCAACTGGTGTGCCTGGCGCTGTTTTTTTGCAACGCAACTTCACAGATGCATGCGGGTGCAGTGGCTATAAGCGGTAGCAGTCGCAGCATATGCGAATGCAACATGTCGTGCACCTTGCAATCCACACTGGCTGTTGTGCATGCTGCAGGCTGAGGGACGTGATGATGGACATTCCTGCGTTCCGCACCGCCAACTGTGAGTGCATGCCAATTTTGGTGCGGTCATGCTCATCAGCTGCTGGTTGCGCGCCTGCTGCGTGCTGCACAGCCCATCACTGGCTGCGGGTAGCCGCCACATACTGCTGGCTGAACACTACAGCAGCTGGCCCCCCCAGCGGCAGCACATGCGCCCTCCTACCCTCTACCATTCCGTCGTGAATGGCTCATTGGTGCTGCTCGCTTATTGCATCCGCCCCGTCTCCCTCACCCCCAACCCATCCCCCCACCCCAACAAGTACACGCAGACCCTCGCGTGCGAGTCTTGCAGAGCCGCCTGAACGGCCTGCCCCCCGGCCAGGGCACCGCCAATGCGCCCACGTTCCTGCCGCCCAGCCGCCCGCTGGACGTGTTAGACGTGTTCGGGGGTGAGGGCACAGGGTGCAGGCTTGGAATGGGATAAAGCCGTGCATAGCGGTGGCTCCAAGGTGGCAGCGCGTCCAGCCGCTTTGCAGGCATGGGCAGCACAGCAGGTGGCGGTGTCGATGGCACCCACTGTAACCTGCATTCCTTCTTTCTCTCCCTCCTCTGCTCAGCAATGCGCGATCACTATGACGGATCGTCCAAGGTAGCTGTGCAGTGAATGTTGTAGCGCTTGGCCAGCCCCTAGCATCCATGTGCTCCTCTGCTTGCGCACTGCCTAACCCCGCCAGCTGCTGCCCTCCCTCACCTGCGCACCCCTCAACTGCCGCTGGCCCACTCCACTCCACCAGGACGTGTACCTGAGGAACATCACCTCTGTAGGCGACCTGACGGGCAAGCCGGGCGAGCCCTGGCGCCCCATGTGAGCCCCCTCAAAGTCTAGACTGCTCGTGGCAGCAGCTGCTGCCACGCAGTGCGCTGCTGGCTCTGCTGGCTGGGGCGCCCTCGTCCGCCAAAGTTGGAGCTCACCTTGTGTCTGTTGCTTGCAGCGTAGCTTCACGACACGCCCATCCATTCTGCATCCCCTGCTCCATGCAGTGCGTATGTCGGCACTGGCTTTGGCCACGGTGCGGCAACTGGTTGCTGGCTTGCATGCTAGAAGACGATGGGGCAGAGCCGGGCACATGCCTTGGCCAGTTGCCATCAGTACAAATGGGGTTGGGCGCGCTCGCTCACAACACATTGCTCCTGCCTGCCCCCTTTCCTCGCCCGCAGTGACCCGCATCCGAGCTGAGCAGCCCGCAGGACTGCGCATCGTCCATTACGCATTTGAGGGTGTCCCCGCTTGGATGCCCGCCATCCCGGTCTATGCCAGCCTGCCCCCCAACGCACTGCCGCTGGAGCTGAACCAAGTTGGTGCCGAGGTGGACAGTGATGGCTACCCCCTTGTCAACAACGCCAAGTGAGTGTCAGCGATGCCACGCTCACCCCCTCTCAGCAAGGCAGCGGCTGAAGTGCAAAGCCGCGGCTTGGCTGCAACGACAAGACGACTACTGCCGACTCGTGGGCATCACATATGCCACTCACCGCCTGCCCCTGCCCATGCAGGCTCTTCTGGCGTGGCCGACGCCTGCTGGCAAGTCTGGTGCCGGCAAACAAACAAAGTCACGATGGCGCATGGGGCATGCCTGTGCCCTGCAGTTGCAGCAGCCTGTTCCATGTGTAGCACACTCAAGCTCGCCTGATGCATTCCTGCCTGCCTCCTTGCAGGCTCTCATGTTGCGCAACTGGCCCCTGTTTGGGCGCCGCGTGGAGAGCGCTGTGCGCAGCTTTGATGCCCGCGTTGACGCTGATCGCATTGCCATGGAGCACAAGTGCGTGCCTGCTCCGGCGCGCCCGTTCTAAAGGGTTGCAGCCAGAGTTCCGTACATGTTGCCTGGCTAGCCTGCATGTGTCCTGCTGCACGGCAGCTGTGTGACCAGCATTGCATCGATGCGTGCTTCCCAGCACATTGCGCCTGTGCTTCCGTCATCCGTTTGCCGCCACAGGTACCGCCAGGCACTGGCCATGGCCGGCAGGCGTGGCGGCAGCGGCCAGGCGGCTGTCGATGCCATCCTTGTGGCGTTCACTCGCAAGACTGTGGCTGACGTGAGTGGTGCCAACGGCTGCGGAGAGTTGAGGGCTGCCGCCAGGCTGAGAGCTGGGCTACTGAGCTGGGCGCATTGCAGCAGCCTACTGCACTTGCCGGCACCTGCGCCCCACCACTGTGCTGCTGTATGTGGCGCTCGAGCCTGCCACAGCACGTGCACCACAAGCTGTGCCGCCGCCGCCCCTTCCCGCCACCTGCCCCCAGGCGATGGCACTGGTGGACCGGCTGACCGCTGAGATCGCCAAGAAGCTGGGCCTCACCGCTATGCCCACTGACGAGCAGCTGCTGGCCGAGCTGCAGCGCTTTTATGAGATGTACTACTACGACTATCAGACCCCCACCCCTGCCAACCCCACGGGCGCTGCCGCTGCCACCACCGCCAGCCCGGCCTCTGCGACTGGCGTCGTGTACCGCCCGCGCCGCCGCGGCCCCGGCCACCGCGCGTAAAGGTGGCAGAGGTCATGCACCACCGGCGTCACTCACATCGACAGAAGCGGCAGCAGCAGCGTAGATGTGTGAGGTCTGCTAACCCTGGACTGCCATTCTTTTCCTCTTGACCCCCACCTATTCGCACACACTTTGCCAATTCGCGACACACCTTGCCAATGGATGCCAACGAAATTGGGACTGGGCTGAAATCCAGGTTAACATCTTGCTCCATTCTTTCCTTTGCCAGACACCACATTTCCACCTGCCTGGCTCGGGTTGAAGTACACACCGGTTTGATTGACCTGCTCGCTGCTGTATCGGCTTGCCGTGCTTGCAGCCTATTTTTTCTCTCTCTGACACTCTCGCTGATATTACTTCTGTGCCACGAGAGGCCTGCAACAGCCAGTCAGGCCACACGGGTAGACCAGGCTGAGCAGGGGTGGAGGCTCAGCGGCGGCGGCGGAGGCTCAGCCGCAGGGGCGGTTGAGCGGCGTGTGCGGCAGTCATCATGCCGAACACAAGGGCGCTGTCCCTGAGACTGGACTGTAACCCATGAATCTTTCAGTGAGGGAGGTGTGCTGCCGGAATTTTCATCTCTGTCTTGATGGAACCTGCGCAGCCAGTGGCAGCGGCGTGCAACGGGCGGTGGCGGGGCGGCCCTTGCCGCCATGGTCGGCAAGCGCGCTGGATGCCAGTGGCAACCGCATCGGCTTCCGCCTGATCGTCGGATGTTGGGGCGCAGCTTCACTAGAGGGCGAGCCAGCTGTCCAGAGCGCTTGCCACCTGGCGGGCCGCGTCCTGCCCTGCGGCCCCAAAAGCCGCCGCCCGCTGGTGCCCGCACACATCACGCTTCAACACTCCACACACAACCCGATCTTGCGGACAGAAAGCCCTTCGCTTGCTCACGGCCGAAGCGCCCATTGCCTGCAGCGCCCAGCGCGTTCACCACTGTCTGAGGGTGAGGGAATTCGCTTGAGCGTGCCTCCAAGAGTGGCATACGCGCTATGCTTTCGGGTACGGGCGATCGATCACCTGCCGCCACTGCCGCCGCCGCCCTTTGGCGCCGCGACCCACCGCTCAATCGCTCATCCCCACCCATTCCTCCGATGCAGCCCATCTTGCGCACCGCCCAAATGCCGTCCCAGGCCCCCGTGTCCCTGGTGGTGGGTGCTGGCCCCGCCGGCATCCTGTCTGCCGTCTGCCTGGCGCGCCGCGGCCACGAGGTGCACCTGTTTGACCGGCGGCCCTCTCCGCTGGTGCACGACGCCTCTGACCACCGCGCCTTCTTCGTGATGCTGCAACCTCGCGGCGCTGCTGCCCTGGAGGGTGCCGGCTTTGCGCTGCGCCCCAGCGGCGGCCTGCAGCAGGTGTCGGCGCTGACATTGACCCGCGGGCGGCGCCAGCGGCAGGTGCCGATGCAGGAGCCGCGGCTGCTGGGGCCCCGCCACGCCTTTGTGCGCCAGATGGTTGAGCAGGCGGAGGCCATGCAGCTGCCCAACCTGCACTTCCACTTTGAGACGGCCTTTGAGGGGGCAGACCTGGCCAGCCAGACTGCTACCTTCCGCACCGGTGGTGCTGCCTGCGCCTCCAGCAGCAGCAGCTGCGGCAGCGGCAGCGAGGACGGCGGCAGCGGGGACGACAGCGGCAGCAGCATCAGCTTCTGCTACGACCTGCTGGTGGCGGCCGACGGCGGCTGGAGCCGGGTGAGGCGGGCGGCAGAGGCGCAGACTCCTGAGCTGCAGGTGAGGCTGGAAGGCGGGGGAGGGTGGGTAGGCAAGGAAATGCGGTTGGCAACATCCCATGGAGCCTGCTGCCTGCTGGTGTTCATCCCTGCTGTACAACGCCCCATTGGCAAGTAGCCTGACTGTATCTGGCATGCCGCGTTTAACCGCCGCACCGCTCCTGCCATCTCCATCCCCCTCCCCCGCAGGTCACCGTGGAGCAGGTGCAGGGCCGCTACAAGGTCTTCCGCAACCTGCCCGCCTCGCCAACCATGCCGCTCACTGCGGCGGACGCCAGCAGCAGCGGCAAGAGCGACAGCGCGGCCGCGCCGCTGCGGGTGCTGGCTCCCACCCGTGCCGGCGGCTTTTCACACTCGGCGATCATGTTCCTGGCGCGCGACCCTGAGAGCGCCAGCGGTGCAGCGGCCGGCATGCTGGCCATCAACGGCAAGGGGGTGTGGGAGGGCCTGCAGACGGCTGACGACTACCAGGCACTCCTGGCGCGCCAGTTCCCCGGACTGCCGGCGGAGTGGCTGCCCGAGGTGCGCTTGCTGGCTGGGCTGGCTGGGTGCAACGACTGCTTTCGAGGTTGGCAGCTGCGTGCGCTGGAAGCAGCAGTGCTGCAGGCAGCTTGCAATGCCACAGCATGCAGCAGCGGTGCCCAGCCTGGCTCATCATCTTTGCCGCTTGCAGACTGAATATGAATGTTCCGTGCCCATCTGCCCATTTCCGCCTGCAGATTGCGTCCCAGCTGGAGGCGGCGCCGCTGGCGGTGGCGGGCATGCGTGTGCACGCCTCCCAGCTGCACGCCCCCTCCCTGGTGCTGCTGGGCGACGCTGGCCACGGGGTGAGCGCAGGGGGCTGAAGTTGGTGGTGCATTGTGTTGCGAATGCTCTCTTGGTCTGCCTGCTGTGCAGGACCTGGCAGGACTGCCCCACTGCTGCCCTCAGCCAAACCAAGCTGGCAATGTCTGTGCTGAAACTGCGCTGCTCTCCATGTCTACTTTTCCGCAGGTCACGCCTCGCACCGGCAACGGCATGAACGCTGCCCTGGAGGACGCAGTGGTGCTGGACCAGGTGGGCGGACGATCTGGCTACTGATGTGTATGCAGGCAGTTGCACAAAACGCACAGCCTGCATGCATGCGCGCTGCTCGAACCCAGCCAGCTCAAACAATGACCATACCATCCTCTCGCCCTCCCCTGCGCCCTTGCAGCTGCTGGAGCAGGCCGGCGACGACCTCGCCAGCGTGCCGGCGGCCTTCACCGCCGCCCGCCTGCCCGACGCCCGCGCCCTGCTGTGGCTGGACGGCAACGCCGCCGAGCGCAACGGCACCTCAAGCTGGGGCCGCCTGCACCCACTGGCGGTCGCCTCTGGCGCCTCCATGCTCTACCGCTCCTTGCTGTCCAAGGCCACGGGCGGCTGGGTGCGCCCCGGCGCGCAGATCGCCATGAATGACTTGGCGCTGTCATACCGCGAGGTGCAGGCGCAGGTGCAGCGGGACAACCTCCTGCTGTGCACGCTGGGCCTGCCCGCCGCGGCCCCCGTCGCGCTGATGGCGGTCGCAATGGAGGGTGTCCAGCGCCTGCGCGCCTGAATGTATGTGATTGCTCAGATTGTCCTGCCCCACCTGTCTTGTATTTACACACCGCTTCGATGCACCGTAGCCCTGTGCACTCTGCACCCCTGTGCCCATCCATCAGCTGCCCTCACTGCTATTCTTCACTGCTTCAGATGCAGCAACAGCTGCCACGTTGACTTATCTCGTCCTTCCTTCTGCTCCACCAGCACAACTCACCCTTCAACCTTCAAGCTGCACAGTTCATCACCTTCCCCACCCCTCAGTTGACCACCCCTCAGTTGACCACCCCTCATCCGCACTCCTTGGTTCACCGCCCTCCGCACTCCTCAGTTCACCACCCCTCCGCACTCATCGCTTCCATTTCATGCATTTCTTGTGTACTTGCTCCCTTGCTTCAATGTAAATCCGATAGAGCAACCGCGTCCTGTGTTGTCGGGCTTTCACACATCAAAGCGCCAGACAAGTTGTGGGGGCGATGCCGCAGCCAAAATGCATCAAAATCAGTGATGAAATCAGAGTGCGCAATTCTCTAGGGGAGTATCCAGCGATGACTACTGCTCTGCGGTCCTATGTTCGACCTGCAGTTGTGGCTCTTGCAGCCGGCCGTGAGCTGCGCCCTCTCGCTGCTGCGCACGGCCTTGCCTGACGGCCTGCTCGCCAACTGCTTGCTGCTGTTTGCCTGCTAGCTGCTGCTTGCCTGCTAATTGCTGCTCGCCGACTGCTAGCTGCTGCTGCTGCTGAGCCTTGTGGTGCGCACTGCCCTGCGCCGCCTGTGTGCCGCCTGCTGCATGGTGAGCTGCCTCCTCCACCACTCGTGCATCCCCTGCTGCTGCCATCTGCTGCACCTTGACGCCTGCCACGTCATCAGGCAGCATCTTGCCAATGCCGCGGCGCCCCATGGCACCCTGCTGCGTGATGGCCCGCATGCCGGTTGCTTGCCGTCCTGTGAGAGCTCCGGTAAGCAGCAGGACGCCAATGCAGCCAGCCAGCAGGACGAACACCACTGTTCGGTGGCCCCGGCGGCTGCTAGCTGCTGGCAAGAAGCGCTGCGACGGGATGGGGAAGGGTATAGATGGTTAGCAACATGCCAGAACCCAGCAACAGCTACTGTGACTGCAGCTGGCTTACACATAATGCCTCTGCACATGTTAACCCACCAAAGTGCACCCCACCAACAGTGCTCTAGCCCGCTCCCCGGCTCTCACCCGCCGCGCCTTCTGCCAATAGAGAGCCAGCTTGCGGGCGTCCAGCGCGCGGCCGTACATGAACACCGACAGCAGGACCAGGGCCACTCCCAGCAGGAAAATGGGGCTGGGCCACTGCAGGGGGAAGGGCACGGGTGGGCAGATTGATCGACCGGAGCGGCAAGGGAGGGGCGCAGGCAGCAGGCGGCAAGGCTCAGCAGTAATACCCAGGCACAGGGAGAGGTGAAAGGGCAGAGCCAAGCACGCAGAGCCGCTTTATACTGCAAGACTAAAGCCCTCGCAGCAGGCCACAGCACAGAAATGTGCCTCGCCGCACCAGCACAGCAGCAAGTGTTACCAGCAACCAAAGGGGCAGTGGCAACATAATGCGCACCTGGCCGAAGAGCGGGATGGCAACCAGCACGGTCAGGATGACTGAGATGGCCAGCGCAAAGTTCTTCAGGATGTTGTCGCAGTACTTGACCACCATGCCGGTCACCAGGCCGCCAAAAACCTGGCGGCGGCAAGCAGAGTGTGCAGGTGTGTGCAAGGTTGGAAGTGGTCGGATTCGGGAGGCCATGGCAGTGTGCTGCACACAACATGGCCAGCAGCCGTCTGAACTCCCCAAGCATGCTAGAGCCGGCTGCAGGCACTTGCAGCTAATCAGCACAGGTCTCCCTGCTGCCCGCACCTGCAGCGCAATGACCATCCAGGTCGCGGCGTCAAAGCCCTGCAGCAGGCCGCCTGTGTAGATGCGCCGCCCGTCCTTGACAAGCGCATACAGCGAGCTGCAGCGGGGACGGGTCATGGGGGACGAGTCATGGGGCCAGGTGAGGGGTGCCACCATTATGGAGGGCACAAGGCAAGCTTGCAACAAATTTTCGTGCCAGACTGGACAGACACTGGCTGCCCACCGTGTGTCATCAAGCGCGGCATTGCCACATAAACAGACAGGCAGTCCTGCTGCACAGCATGCATCTGGGCTGGTGCTCAACGGTTGACTGATGTTAACAACAAGACGCAACCGCACCTGAGCGGCACCCCGTAGATGCCCAGCTGGATGTTGCGCACCCAGAGCGAGGCTGCGTGCTTCCCCTTGACATACTTCTCAAAGTACACGCCTGGGCAGGCCCAGGGGGAAGGACCAGGAGTTTTGCGGGCGGTTGATGCCGTGGAGCAAGGAGTGGACGTTGTGTGTGCAGGATCGCAGCAAGGGCAGCCAGCACAGTCGCCAGCCCACACCCAGAAGCCTGCTCCATTTCACCCTGGCCCACCTGCATATGCGGAGCTGAGCCCCGAGATGGAGCAGGCCACCATGCCCGCCACATAATCCAGGCCGTGGCTGCTGCTGCTCACTGCCGCTGCAGCCGCCGACTTGGCTGACCCGCCGCCGTTGTTCACCGTCACCAGGATCACACCCAGCGCAAGCACAGGGATGGAGGCCCACTGCAACGTGCAGCCGGGTGGAGGGCAGGAGGACAGGCAGTTGGTGGATAGTTGCGCTAAGCTGAAGCTGCCACTTGCAACCTGTTGCGAACTCTGCGCAGCGGGCTGCATACAATGAAATGATGCTGCAAACCACCGCAAGAATGACCAGCCTGCTGACCAGAACGACCAGCCCCTGCGCGCCTGCATGGGCTCCAGCATCTGGCCCAGCAGCCAGTAGGCAAAGAGCGCGGTGGGTACCAGCTTGAAGGACTGGCTGAAGATCTGGAAGGCAACCGCGTCCAGGTGGGTGGCTGCAATCACCAGCAGCACCTGCGGAGGGGCAGGAAGGGTGCGGCCATGGCGGCATGGAGTGTGGAAGCCGTGTGCTGCAGACGGAGGCTGGGGCGCAAAAGTGATGGGTCGATCAAGGATCGAGAGCAGGGCAGCACGAGCCAGGATACAGATGAATTATCCTGAACTGCAGGAGTGCCAGTATCCTGCACAACGCCCTGCGCTCCCGCCTCACCTGCTGCATCACAAACATGCCCGCCGGCAGCAGCATGGGCAGCGACTTGGCGGCAATGTCGCGCGCCTGCCGCCGCACCTCCCGCACCAGCGCCCCCTGGCTGCCTGGCTGCCCTGCGCCGCCAAACAACGAGGCTGCGGAGCTGCTGCTGCTGTGCATGGCGCCCAGGCTGCTGCTGCTGCCGGGAGGCGGCGACGGCTTGCCGGCCGTGCCGCCTGCCACCTCCCCGGCAATGGCTTTGAACTGCATCACCAAGCAAATGAGCAGCTTGATGACCTCCGTAAAGATCACTGCAGGTGCAGCACGGAGGGGAGGCAGAATGAGGCAGCAGGCAGTGGTTGAGGCGCATGGCAGGCGTGACAAACCCGCCAGTTGAGGCATTCCGCATGCGAGTCGCCTTCACCAACAGCAGCCCGGCACCCGGCACATGCTGCGCAGCATGCGGCCTGGCCCCCAAATCACGGTGCCATACCGGCCACCCCATGTGAGCGGATCCGCCCTCTCACCCGACACAGAGGCAAGGTAGGGCGTGCCTGCCCGCGCCCGCGAATACCGCAGCATGATGCTGAGCGCGGTGCCCTGGAAGACTAGCAGCAGCATGGAGAGCATGGCCAGCCGGCTGTTGCGGCGCAGCGTGGCGGGCGTGAGGGGGGTGGCGGGGCGCCGCGCTGCCGCGAGCCGTGCACTGCCCTTCTCCTCATCCCCGCTGCTGTACTGCGCGGCCGCGTCGCTGTAGCCCGCCGCTGCCTGGTGGGCCGCCAGGGCAGCACCCAGCTGGCGGTGCACCGGCTGGCCGCCCAGGCTGGCCGGCACGTACTGCGACTCGCTGTACTGCTGCACCGGCTGCACAAGGCTGCTGGCCTCGCCGTACAGAGGCGGCTGCAGCTCCCCATCAACATAGGTGCCGCCAGCCGAGCGGCGCTGCACCGGGGCAAAGAACGGCTGGCCGCCTGCCGCATCCGCGGACACCGCCCACTGCTTGTCGGCGGCATGCTCGATGCTGCCGGGCGCAGGCTGGCCCCCGGCGCCCCAGCTGCCGCCGTTGGCAGGCTGGGCAAAGTGGTGCGAGCCGTTGGGGGCAGCAGCAGCCTGCCACGCATCACCGCCGCCATTGAGCAGCGGTTCGCTCGTGGCCACCAGCTGCGATGGGTGGCCCGGCAGCGCCGGCTTGCCGCCCCGCCACCGAGCAGGGCCGGGGCTGGACGCCATCAGCTGCTGCAGGTGGTGAGATGCCTACCCTGGCAGGGGCTGCTGCCGTGCAGCGGTGCCCTGCGGAGAGCAGGGGGAGCAGGCGGCGGCGGCGGGTCGGCGGCAGCTGGCCCAGCGGCAGTGCTGATGCGCGGCTGCATGCCAAAGCGACTCCTGAATAGTAAGGAACAATTTGCGATACATGTGAGCGCCAGGGAGGCCGCAGGCGCGCCACGAGAATAGGGCAGTGACCCGCTGCTCACCGGGGGAGGCTGATCGGCTGGCGGATGAATTCTGGCAGCGTTCTGATTTCAGCGGATGCAGCTTTGGCGGACCAGCGGCGGTCAGTTGAGTTGCAGCCACCCAGCTAGGGTGTGCTGTCGCCCTGCAGCGCAAGCTGAATGCGATGCGAGTTGCTGCGATGCTCAGGCCGGCCGCATTTTCGCTGCGAGCGGGCCATCGCCCATGCCGGTCTTCCCAGCCCCGTGGTGGCTGCCCACCCCTAAACCTGCTTTGTGCGGAAGTCTTCTTTTGCCAGGTGTCGTCTGGGAGCGCTGAAACCGTCCGAGCAGCGAACCCCCACCCTCAGCCACCGCTCCCCCAGCGCTGAGGCCCCAGCGGGGGCTGCCAACCACGCATTGTTCCTGCAAGAAGCTGCACAAGTGCGCGCCAGCCGCTCCAGCCGCCTCAGCGGCTGCCAAGGTTGCTTGCCGCCCGACGGACCAGGCGCCGGGCGGCGGGCGTGCGCCGGTGCCTGCGTGAACGCCCGCCAGCCTGACGATCAGCAGCCTGCACGATGCAAGAGCCACCGTTAGGCCTGCTGGATGCAGCAGGGATGAACGGCGCCGCCCTTGGGGACGGGCCAAGTGCTACGGTAGCGCCGCCGCTCGCCGTCCCGCCGGCAGCTGAGCGGGCGCCACCGACCGAGCCAGCGTTTCTCCACACGCAGCAGCCAGGAATGGCAGTGCCGGCAGCAGCTGCAACAGCCGCAGCAGGGCAGGGTGCGTCAGATGCCAACTCTGCTGCCCCTGCCGCGGCTGCCCAGCCTGGCGGGCAGCGTCGGGTCACTCGGGCCAGCAGTCGCACCGCCGCAGAGCTGGGCGGCTCTGATGGGGCTGCCGGCGGAGACGGCAGGCCTCCTGCGCTGCAGGAAGTCAAGCGGCGACTTGTTGAGCTGGGCGCCGCCTTCATGTTTGACAAGGCAAGGCAGGCAGCTTGGGTTGGGACGGGGAAGGGGGGAGCAAACCGCCAATCCGTGCGCTTTCCGCTAGCATTCAGCAGCGCTGCAGCCGCTCCGGCTTCCAACGCTGCAACGGACCGGCTTTCCTCCGCTGTGTCTCCTCACTGCAGGCGCTGAGCAACACTGATGTGTCGGGAGGGTACCCGGCCGGCGACAAGGTGGTGATTCCAAAGGTCAGCGCCCTGCAGGGTTGAAGAAGGGGCATGATGGCAGCCAGGGTGTGGCAGGCACGCACATCCACATGGTGTTGGTGCTTGCGTGCATCGCGAAGAACAAGTTGTTCAATGCCTGAAAGGCGAGCCTGCTGGACGTCCCCATTGTGCCTGCAGCGCGGAGCCGAGACGCACATGCCGGCGCTGAGTGAGGACAGCAAGGACTTGGACCTCATCGCCTCCGACCTGCAGGTGCTGCGAAATGTGTGCATTTGTCTGGTTGGCAATTGCTCCTACTCGTGGTGGCGACGGACCCTGTGGAGCCATTGCCTGCCCGCTGAACCTCTGCACTGCTGGCACTGCAGTTGATTGATCCACCCTGGCTGCTCGCCCAACCTGCAGGGCGGGCGGCACGAGCTGCACTACCGCTTCTGGAGCAACCCAAGCACCGGTGGCGGCAAGTGAGTTGACATTGGTCATTGTGGTAGCAGGGCAAGCAGGGGGCGGGGATATGCTGCGATGTTCAAATAGCGGGGGTGCGCTGCGGGCTTCAACTAGCCCTGCACGCCCTCTCACGCGCATGCTTGGCCAAGTTGCAACTATTTGCCATCCACCTGGCACTCCATCTGCTCACCCCTCGCTTGATTCCAGGATGTATGTGCTGGAGCGCACAGGAGCGCTGATGAAGCAGGAGCGGCTGAAGCCTGGAGACCGCCTGGTCTTTGCTCGTTCTGCCGATGGCAAGCTGCTGCTGGCTGGGGCAGCGGCGCCAACCAAGGCCCCACCAAAACGGTCAGCCTCAGAGGCACAGCTTGTGTTGGCAGGCGCCGGCGGGGGCAGCAGCGGCAGCGGCAGCAGCGTCAAGCGTGTGCCTCAGCTGCCGCTGCCTCGGCGGTCGGCCTCAGTGCCCCACATGGCCGCCATTGCAGCAGCGGCAGCAGCACAGCAGCAGCAGCAGCAGCAGCAGCAGCAGCCTCAGCTTCAGCAGCAGTTGGCTCAGCAACAGCCTCACCAGCAGCTGGCTCAGCGGCTTGAGCAGCAGCCAGTGCAGCAGGCACGTCCACCACTGCCACTGCCACAGTCGCAGCCGCAGCAACAGCAAGCACAACCACAGCTGCAGCCACGGCTGCCCACGGTACTTGAGACAGAGCCGGTGTTAGCCAATGGCGTGCCACCAAGCTTGATGCTGCCCGGAAGCACTGAGGTGGCGCCTGCTGCGGCCACCGCTCATGCTCTGCCCGCTGCGTGGGTGCCACAGCAGCCGCTACAGCCTGCAGCAGGACTGGAGCAGCAGGGGCAGCAGGCCATGCAGCAAGCGGTGGTTGAAGTGCAGCTGGAGTGTGCCCTGGAGCCAGCAGGCCAGCTGGTGCAGGGTGCAGCTGCCGGTGCCCCACAGCAGCAAGGCAGCGAAACGCTGCCTGCCACGCCTCTGCCGGCTGCCGCAGGTGCAGCGTTCAGTCCTGGGCTGATGGCTGCAGCTGCGGCTGCACCGGCCCAGCTGTCACCCTCGGATGGCAGCCAGGCGGTGGTTGGGACGGCAGCAGCGGCGGCAGCAGCGCCAGCTCGAGAGCCCTCTCCAGCACTGGCTGTCGCCATGGCAGCAATGGCGCAGGCTCAGCAGGCCGCAGCAGAGATTGGCGCCACCTTGCAGCCGCAGCAGGCACAGCCAGAGGCCGCAGCAGCTGTCCCAGCCGTCCCAGCAGCCTTGTCCCAGCTGTCCAGGATTGCAAGCGCACCTGCACTGCCCCACGTGGCAAGCGTGCCTATGCTAGCCTCCCTGCAGCAGGCAGCTTTGCTGGCGGCAGGGCCAGCTCCTGTTGCGGCTCAGCAGCTGCTGCCTCAGCAGGTGGCAGCGCCAGCAGCAGCGGCTTTGCAGCAAGCAGCAGCCGCGGCTGGACCATTCACTGCCGCCCAGCAGCCGCCAGTGCAGCAGGCACCAGCACCGTCCGCCGCAATGATGGCAACTCAGCAGCAGCTTGTGCAGCAAGCAGCAGCAGTGCCCGCCCTAGGGAGTGTGACTCAGCAGACCCTCGGGCAGCAAACAGCAGCACCAGTAGCCCCAACTGTCCCCACTCAGCAGCTGCTGACCCAGCCAGCCGCCGCACCAGCCGCCCAAGCTTTTGCAGCCCAGCAGCCGCTGGCCCAGCAGATGGCAGCCATGCCTGCCACAGCCATCGCACCACAGGTGTTGCTGGTGCAGCCAGGGGCCGCACCCACAGCTCCAGCTGCCGCGCCCCAGCATTATGTGCTGCAACAGCAGGTGCCGGCAGGTGAGGCACCCCAAGCGGCTGTTCCGCCTGTATCGGCAGTGCAGGTGCCGGCTGGAGCTCTGCCGCAGGCAGCCTGGGCACTGCCTGCGCAGCCGGCCCTCACGCAGCAGCTGCAGCCAGCAGCTCTGCAGCAGCAACAGGCATTGGCAGGCGCGGCCCAGCAGGCTCAGCCCGCACCGGCATTGCAGCAGCTGCAGCCTGGCATGGCTCAGCCTCTGGCCCCTGCGCAGCCAGAGCTGCTGCTGCCTGCGGTGGGCAGCGGCAACCTGCCCACTTTGCAGCCGGCAGCCGGAGCGCAGGGATTGCTTTCTGAGCCTGCGCTGCACTACATGCTGGTGGCAAGCGTGCCTGCTCCCATGCAGCCAGCACCGCCACAGGCGCTGATGCCTGCCGGGCAGCCATTGCAGCAGCAGATGGTCGCACAGCCGTCAATGCAGCAGCAGCAAGAGGTGCAGCACACAGTTGCTCTGCAGGAACAGCAGTCTGTGGCAGCGGCGGTGCACCAGCAGCAGTCCTTGGCAGCGGCGGCGCAGCAGCAATCTTTGGCAGCGGCGCAGCAGCAGCAGCAGCAGACTGTGCCTGCGGCCATGCAGCAGCAGCAGCTTGATGCCCAGCAAGCACTCCTGCAGCAGCATGGGCTTGCACAGCAGCAGGGCCAGCAGCAGCAGCAGCAGGCCGCTGCACAACATGCATTTGTGCAGCGGCAGGCGCTTGTTCAGCAGCAGCAAGAGCAGCAGCAGGTTCTGATGCAGCAGCAGGCTCACGCACAGCAGACGCTCGCTCTCCAGCAGCAGAAGCAGCAGCAGGCTCTTGCACAACAACAGCAGGAGCAGCAGCAGGCGCTTGCGCAGCAGCAGCAGGCGCACGCTCAGCAGCAAGCGCTTGCGGCGCAGCAGGCATTCATGCAACAGCAGGCGGTTGCGGCACAACAGCAGCAGCAGCAGGCTCTTGCAAAGCAGGCATTCATTCAGCAGCAGCAGGCACTTGCGCAGCAATACGCGCTTGCGCAGCAGCACCTGAATCTGCCACACCTTCAACCGCAGTTTTTGATAGAGTCTCACCAGCCGGCTCAGCAGCCTGTTGGTATGGCTGCGGCTGTGCCAACCGAGCAGCAGGCAGCAGCGCCTCTGCCGGTCATTGCGCTGCCGGTGCCGGTGCCGATGCCATTGGCGGCGGCACAGCAGCAGCAGCAAGGCCAGCAGCCTGCACAGGCATATGAAGAGGCCCCCTTGCCGGTGTCACCCATGGCTGCTTTCTCCGTAGTGTCTGGAGCCAGCATTTCCAGCCCTGAGAAGAACTGAAGCGCGGCTGCCATGGGTGTTTTTCACAGCGACTGTCATGCTTTTCCTGTCTTGTCTTGTCTCACAGTAAGCATAGCAACACGGTAGCGGTCTGTAAAAAGGAAACGTCAGGTTAAAAGCAAGACACAGCCAGCTGATGGGCTCCGCCCTGGCCCAGACGGTTTAAACACAGCTGCTCCCTCTGGCTGGCTATCCGCGAGCGTCCACCTGGATGGTGGGGCTGCCGCCCGCCGCCCCGTTCCGGCCCTTGCCCTTGGGATTGGTCAGCGCATGCGCACGGTGCTTCAGGTACGTCCTGCGCATTGGCAAAAAACAAGGAAGGGAGGTCAGTGCAGTGCGGTTGGTTGAGGGCCGGTTGAATGAGCTTGTGGGCGTGGAAGGGGTGGGCAGGCAGCGTGTCGTCGCCCTCAACAGCAAGCCCATCACCTGCAGCCGCCTGCCACCCACCTGTCCACCAGCCCGCCGCCCTCCTCCAGCTCATCGTCGCTGCTACCGGCCAGGTCAAAGGGGTTGGCGCCCGCCCCCTCGTCTCCCGAGCTGCTGGGGTCCTCCACATACCCCACCACCCGGGTCAGCGCCGCGCCGCCGGCGGAGCCGGCGCCTGGGCTGCGCACACCCAGCTGCTTGCGCAGCGCAGCAGTGAGCGGCTGCAGGGCAGGGGGGAACAAAGGCACCTGGCTGATGGGCAGTGGAAGTGAAATTCCTGAATGCTCGGCAGCCTATGATTCCAATGCCCTGCTGGCAGACAAGCCAGATAGGCCAACAGCCAAGCGCACCTTGCCCGCCGTGACGGCGTCCAGCCACGCCGGCCCCGCCCAAGTGCGGCGCCGGAAGCCCTTGCGCAGCGCCTTCTCGCCATCTGCTGCCGCCGGGCCACCCTCGTCCTCCTCGCCCTCCTCGCCCTCCTCCCCTCCCTCGGCCGCCTCTTGGCTGTCCTGCCCTGCTGGCTCCACCGGCGGAGTGATCTGCCCATCCGCCCACTTTAGTTTCTTGCTGGATGCGGCCCGCAGGCTGGCCTCACTGGCCTCTGTGGTGCCCACGCTGCTGGACAGGCTGCCCTGGCTGGCGCTGCCGGCGGCCGTGCCTGCCTCCGCCTCTGCTGCCGCCGCAGTGGCCGCCTCCATCTGTTCCACAAGCTGCATCAGGCGGCCCAGGCGGCCGCTCACATCCGACAGCAGGCCGGGCAGCTCGGGGAAGAAATCCTTGTCGTGGATGCCCGCGCCCACTGTGATGCGAGGGCTGCCGGGCTCTGAAGGAGGAAGAGGTTGGAAGGAGAGCAGTGTGTGTGAGTGTTTGAAGGAACAGACCACTGGCATGAGATGCTGTCTAGGTAGCATGCGTGCTGGGGCTGCATGCACCAGCAACCCGTTCCCACAACCACCCTTGTGCCTCACCCTCTCCTGCCCAACCAAACCCCAACTCACCGCCTGGGGCCGCCAGCATGGTGATGCTGCCGCGCCGGTCCATCAGGTGGGTGGCGCTCATGCGGCGCACCATCTGCAGCTGGTGCTGCCCCGTGGTGCGGCGGTGCACGCTGCTCACGCGGCGACCACCCACCATGGAGGTGCGCCGCCGCGCATCGGCGCCACCAGCCGGCTCCATGGCGGCCTTGAGGCGCAGCATCAGCAGGTGCAGGCCCTGCGGTGATTCAGATGGCCGCGAAGCAGAAGTTCGCACAAGAAATGGGATGCTGTGCCTGCTACTACTGTATACGCTTGTGGCAGACTTGCTACACCCCACCACCAAGCCTGAACTCCCCACTCTCAGCCTCACCTGGTCGGCCGCCACGCACACTTGGCTGAGCTTGGCAAACTTCTCCTTGGCGGTCTGCTGGCGGCGGCGTGCCTCGGCAATGGCTGCCTGGCGCTCCAGCAGCTGCTGCTCGGCCGCCATCTCAGGGTTGACAGCAGCAGCAGGGGCAGCAGGGGCAGCTCCTGCTGCGGCAGGCGCAGGGGTAGAAGCTGATGGGGCCTCTGCTGGGCCGGGCGCTGCCTCCATGCTGATGCCAGCAGCCTGCACTGCCTCTCCCTCAGCCACAGCAGGGCTCTGCCCTGTATCCTCCTCATCCTGGGTGGGGCCTGCTTCTCCCATGGAAGCAGTGCTGGCTGCAGTCTGCTGGGGGCCGTAGGCATCGCCCTCTTGCACGGATGACCCAGCCGGCAGCGGCACAGCTGCCGCTGCTTCTGCCGGGCTGGCATGCTCTGTTGTGCCTGCCTGCTGCACTGCTTCCTCAGCGTGCTCAGCCAATGCCTCAGCCGGCTCTCCCTCTGCAGCTGGCTGGCCGGCTGCCTCTACCTGCTGTGTGCATTGCTCCTGCTGCTCCTGCTCTGCTGCTGGCACGCGTGCCGGCTCGCCCCGGGCGCTGTCGGCAGCATCAAACACCTCTGCCCGCTCCGCCAGCAGGGCTGCCATGTTCTGCTTGGCTCGCGCCTCGCGCTCCTCAGCCAGGCGCACCAACTCCCGCATGTTGGCTTCCTTGGCCTTCAGCTCTGCAGGAGGCATAATGCAGGAAGGCAGGTGTCGAGGCATGCAAGGCAAGGGGGTCGGAGGTGATGCAGGCGGCAGGCGTGGCAGGTTGGAGGGATTGCACACCACACCCGTGTCCTTTTGCTGCTGCACCCAACTGCCTGTCTCGCAACTGCCTTGTCTCACCTTGCCAGTAGGCGATGACATCCTCAGCGGTGGCGGCGCCGCAGATGCCGTGCAGACGCGCCCAGCTGGCCTCCAGCGCCTCCAGCTCAGGCACCACCGCCGACAGGCGCGCTGTGGCGGCATCGCGCTCCGCCCTGCGATGGGTGAAGGGGTGAAGGGAGGGGCTTGATCCTACCAGCATTTGCCAGACTGACCTATGCGAGGAATTTAGCTTGATGGCACCGAAAAAGCAAACACTCTCTAACGGCACCCACTTGGTCTTGGCGGTGCGCTCCGCCTCGACGCGCGCCTTCTCAGCCGCCTGCGCTGCCTGCTGCTCCCGCCGCTGCGCATCCTCCGCCTTGCGCCGCTCCAGCTCGCGCACCTGGACAGCAAAGCCAGAACGCAGGGTTATACAATGAAGCAAGTTCAGCCACCATAGGCGCACACAGATGCTTCAGCACATGTGGCAAGCTGTGGAATTGCAGCTGCTCCTGGGCAGTGCGGCCAGGCCAGCAGGGCAGCGTCGCACCTCCTTGCGCCGGTCCTTGAGCTTCTTGTGCCAGTCGCTGCGCACCTGCGTCAGTGCAGGACAGATAGATGGGCAAATGAGCAGTGTGCTAAGATGGGGCGGCTGTGATCCATAACCCCAGCCACATGGCCTGGCGCATGTTTGCTGTTGCAAGAATGCCAATCCATCAGCCAGGCCCTTCACACCTGGTCGTACATCATGACCACGCCACCCAGCACACGCTCAGCATCCTCCTTGGCCGCCCGCATCTCGTGAACCTGCACAGTTGCGGGTGAGAGTTCATTCGGCGTGAGGGAGACTGGTAGCATGCACTTGTGCAGCAGCCCATCACTCGAGTTCCAGCAGGCGCGCAACTAAAAGCACCTGCTTAGCCAACGTGGTCAGATCATCAGAGGCGCCTTCCTTGAGTGCACGTGTGTCGCGCATGCGCTGCTCCGCAGCATCATGGTCTCGTCTGCAGAAGAAAGGCCCTCAGGTCAGGACGCATGCATGTGTGCTGACCGCCTGCTTGCAGTTGGTCCAGCTGGTGGCAATCCGTTTGCTGCGTAGGCCTAGATGTGACTATCCCCGCCTGCTTGCCTGGTGCGGACCTCCAGCAGCTTGAGCAGCTCGTGCTTGGCCTCCGCCTCCAGCATGTCGCGCTCCACAGCCGCTAGCTCGCCGGTCAGCTCTGCCACCCGATCCTGCGGGCGAATGGCGGGGCGGGGGGACACAATGTACCTGTGTGATGCCCGCAGCAATCTTCAAACTTGCGGGGCCAGATGTTCTGATCAGATGGTCTTTCACATGCACACAAGTGCGCATCACCTGCAGGTCTGCCATCGCCTGCGGCATCAGGGCGTCACAGTCCCGGCTGGTCGTCTCCAGCTGCTCCAGCCTGCGTGGATTGGGGTGAGCAGGGGACACCGTGTGTCAATCTCCCCTGTGTCCAATACAGCTCCAGCACGCAGGGGTGGCAGACGGCCGTCAAGAGCTGTCACTGCGGAAGCCGGCGGCCTGGGCCCCGGCAGCACCCACGTGGTGGACAGCTCGTGCGTGGCGCGCCGCAGCTCGTTCAGCTTCTCCTGCTTGGCCTCCAGCTCGCGGCGCAGCAGGCGGATGTCCTCCTGCTGCAGCTCGCCGCCGCTCTTGCCCACATCAGCGCGCAGCTTGGCCAGCGAGTCCAGCAGGGCGGCGCGCTCCGCCTTGACCTTCTCCAGGTCCGCGCGCTGCAGGTGGTGAGGGGACAGGGGCGGGGAGCAGGGTTGGGGCGGGCCATGAGACTAATGAGGAGCACGCCCAGGGCTGGCATGCCCACCAGCACCCGCGCCCGCCAGACTCCCCGCGGCGCTGCGGCCCGGGAGCGTCGCCCCAGGCACCCACCACGCGCTCCTCCTCCGTCAGCTCGTCGTCGCTGAACTTGCGGACGATGCGGCGCGGGCTGCCAGCGCGCCGGCCGGTGGGGGAGCGTGCACGCAAGGGTGAGGCCGAGCGGCCGGGCGGCGGCGGCGCCTCGCCGTCCGCCGCCAGCAGGCGGCCCAGCTCGGGCGCCGTGCGCAGCAGCTCATCCCGCGTCTTGAGCTTGGGCAGGCGCAGCGCCGACTTCTTCATGGCTGGGGCCGCGCAGGGGGCGGCGGCAGTCGCCCAGGTTTCGGCGGTCAACCGACGGCGCCCCCAGGGGTCTGTGTTGCTCCCCGAAGGCCCAAGGTGACGGCCAGATGCGAAACAAATCGGCCAATTGGGCAGGCAGGCACTGCAGGCGTCAAACCCCTGCTGTGCTGTCGTGCATGGTGGCGGGGGCCCTCGTTCGCCCGCCCCGCGCGCTGCCCGGGCAGTTGGAGGCGTGCATAAATCATCCCGCAGCGTCTGGCGTTCCCCCGTCGCCTGCCAGGGCCGCACCGCTCGCTGCCCCCTGCCGGAGGCCTTTCCAGCCCGCCGCGCACACCCCACAGCCATGGGTTCCGAGGACGGCGACCGTCGCGACTCGCCGATGCGGTGCGGGCCGCTGGCATGGCCACCATCGCGCCGGCTCTCCTCGCCCAGCGCCCTCCCCGCCC
>VFQQ010002445.1_pt1 | contig 20901 bp, 18 predicted proteins | sample 3512341 | NCBI WGS metagenome assembly VFQQ01 (sample SAMN10412373, study PRJNA504923) | tailings metagenome | isolation source: Relicate 2 Philex TSF1 revegetated site | place: Philippines: Tuba, Benguet | collected 2017-08-29 | reverse complement strand
TGGGGTCGGCGGCGACCTGATAGAGGCCGCGGAGTTCGGGCCGCGGCAGGACGAACTCGTTGACGACGCGCGCCAACTCGAAGGTCGGCAGACCCGAAAAGATCGCTTTAGTATAGCCTCTGATGCCCTTGGTCTGCGCCAGGAACCATCCGACGAGGCCATGAGCGCTGTCGAGTTCTTCCCCGATGATCGAGGTGCGCAGGGTGATCGCGTGCGGGTAGTCTACCTCACCGAGCAACTTGGACCGCCCATAGAGGTCCTCCGCATCCGGGTAGTCGGTCTCGAGGTAGCCACCCTTGCGACCCGAGAACACGCAGTCGGTGCTGACATGGATCAGACGAGCGCCCACCAGCTCGCACAGGCGGGCGAGCCGATGCGGCAAGAGCGCATTTATTGGCAAGGCAAGCAGCGGGTCCTCTGCCTGCGCCAGTTGCTTGATAAGGCCGATGCAGTTGAAGACGATCTGGGGTCGAACCTGCGCGAACAACTGCTGAAGCGCATCCACACTCTCGACATCGATGCCGGTAATGATGCGATCTGCGATGGCGGTTGGGAAAAACCGCTTCGCGGCCGAGGCCCGCGCAGTGCCAAAGACCTCATGGCGGGTATCGGCGGAAAAGACCTGGAGCATGGCGCTGCCGAGCATGCCGGTCGCTCCGAGAACTAGCACTCTCACGTCGTGCCCTCCTTCAAGGCGATTGCATCCTGCAGATGGGCGATCAGATCGCCCGTCAGTCTGTACGGTTCGAAGTTCCGCTCATAGTAGTCCCTGCCATTGCGGCCCAGAACCGCGAGCTCGGCCGCAGGCCGGCTGGCCAACTCACGAATGGCGACGGCCAGCGCCTCGCCCGCTCCGGCAGGGGCACACTGCCCTGCCCCGGCCTCTGCTATGATCCTCGCGGCCTCACCGTCAAGCGCTCCGACGATCGGCTTGCCGGCGGCAAGATAGGCCTGCAGGCGGCTGGGGACCGTCAGAGCGAAGGCCGGGTCAGCCGCAAGGGTGAGCATAAGTGCCGAGGCAGAGGCGAAAATGTGCGGCATGTCACCGGGTGCAAACCGCCCGGCAAGGACAAGGTTGTCCAACGCCAGTTCACGCGCCTGGTCGGCCAGCCACTGCGCCTGACTGCCGCTGCCGACAATGAACAACCGAACATCGTGAACGCCCTTGAGCGCTTGCGCGGCCGCGATGATGGTGGCCGGATCCTGTGCGGTGCCGATATTGCCGGCGAGGACGACCGCAAACGACTTCCGAAGCTCGCTGACGAGCGACATGGCTTCTGCGCTTGGGCGTACTTCCTCTGGCTGGCGATAGAGGTTGGGATAGTAGCGGATCTTTTCGGGGCGACCGCAGTACGCAGTTACAGCTGGCACAAAGGCTCGCGACTGAACCAGTACAAGGCTGGCGCTGCGGTAGATGGCGCGGACGAGATGACCAATGATGCCCAGAACCAGGCGACTGCGGACGTAGCCCGTGGCGCCCAGACTTTCAGGCCAAAGGTCCTGCACCCAGACTACGAGTGGTGCCCGCTTCAGCCAAGCCAGCACCATTGCGGCGAGCGCCTTCAGCAGCGGCGAGGGAGCATAGACCAGGACGCCGTCGAACTGCCGTCCGCGCAGTGCGACGGGGCCGAGCAGGGAAGCCGAGAGAAGAAACGAGAGATAGTTAAGCGCAAGCCGCGCCCCCGAATTCCGGCCACGTGGAAACAGCGGTACGCGGACAATGCGGGCGCCATGATAGCTTTCTCGCTGGATTCCAGCCGCGTGGTACCCTTCGAAGATGGCACCACCGGGATAATTTGGCTTGCCGGTCAACACCGTCACGTCAACGCCGCGTTGGGTGAGAAGCTCGACCAGATCGTTGATGATGAAGTTCTCTGGCCAGAAATATTGGGAAACGATGAGCAGCCGCATCAGTTGGCCGCGAACAGATTGGCAAGAAACTCCTCGGCAGACGGAATAGGCTGGTCGACGACGTCAAAACGGAGTTGGCGTCGCACGGCACGGGCGATCGACAGCGCCGAGTCCGGGTCGAAGGTTTCGGCCGGAGCGACGACATCGCGCACATAGTCGCGTTCGGCGGCGACAATCTCGAGCCCCGCCCGGTGTGCCTCGATGAGGGGTAGACCGAAGGACTCGAAGGCCGAAGGATAAACGAGAGCCTTTGCCTCGGCATAGAGTGCGGGCATGCCCTCGAGGGAAACCGGCGTATTGCTGATCTTAAGACGGGCAGCGGTCGTGCGGGTCTCGACGTCGTGCAACAGATCGGCGTCGCGGGCGGGGTCAAGCGTGAGCCGCAGGGACGGATAGCAGCCACCGGCGGCGAGGATCTCCCAAGCCTCAACAAGGCGCAGGTGGTTCTTGTGGGGTTCGCCGGACGCGACATAGAGAAAATCGTGGCTCGGCCCGGTGGTCGTGGGGGTGATACCAGGCAATGCCGGTGCGAAAGGCGCGACGACGGCCTGGACGCCCAGATTGGCCTTTACCTCGGCCGCCGTGGTCTGGGTCTGCACCAGCACCGTCGCGTCGCGCAGACAAAGGCGCAGCCACAACCGCTCGACATGAATACGCGTACGGGCACGCAGCGGCAATCCGGCGAGCGGGCGTTGCGCGGTGAGGTAACGGTTCTGCAGGTAGACGAAGACCCTTGCCGGCGAGGCGAACAGCGGCGGCAGGTTGCCGAAGGCGACAAGAATGTCGCCGGGTTCGCAGAGGCTGGGAAGCTGCCGCTCCACGGCAAACCGCGCCGCAAGGCTGGGTTCCACCACGATCGCCTGAATGTGGCCGAGAAGCGGTTCGGCGAGCTTCAGGCGAGCATCGAGGAAGACGATCGTCGGGCCGCGTATGGCGGCCAGCAGCGCCAGCAGAAGCGTGCGGCCGCCGCCCTGGTGGATGTTTGAGGCGTTGATGACGAGCTTCAACGCTCGGTCCGGGGTCGGGCGAGAACCATCAGCGTCTCGCCGCCCAGCAGTCGCGCGCCAAATTCGCGACCGAACAGGGAGATTATGAAGCGACGCAATAGGCTGGCCAGCCCGGTGCGCAGTCCGCGGTTGGGCGAATTGAGCGACGCGCCGGTGAGGCGGGCCTCGACCACATCATAGCCGCACTCTTCCATGAGCGCGAGAACCAGTCCCTTGGTATAGAAATGCAGATGGCCGACTTTTTCTCGCACATGCAGTAGCGGACGCTCACGCAGGACGCTGGACGCGGACAAATCGAGCGGAAAGTGCAGCACCAGATGACCGGCCCGGCCCCGCAGGCGAGTGAGGAAGTCCCACGGGTTACCAACGTGCTCGATGACATCAAGCAGCATGATAATGTCGGCGCTCTTCCGATCGACGGCATGGAAATCAGCCAGCTCGAAATGGATGCCGCTAGCCACGGGGTCGCTCCAGAACCGCTGCGCGCCAGGAGCGATGTCGTATCCTGAGTAGCTCGCGTCGGGGATCAGTTTGCGTAGGGCGACCAGAATGGCACCAGAACCGCAGCCAACTTCGATGATGTCCTTTGGATGCATATGATGCGCCCACAGAAGCTCAGCAACCTTGCCGGCCTTCCACCCAGAGTCACCGCTATCCCAGTCCGGGTTCTTTTCTGCGTAGTCGCCGTTGAGGTAGCGCGAGATGGTGGGGTCGTCGGAGGCCACCGCCTTGTCGTCGTGCATAGCGGCTTGCCTATCCTGTTGCATCACGGCCCCTGACTAGCGCTTTGACAGTCCAAAGCAAGCGGTGGGCGATACGGTTGAACAGCGCATTGGCGAGCAGGCGGATGGTGCGGGGCGAAAACAGCACCGTCCAGCGCATGCAAACAGCTGCCCCGAACCGCTGCATCGCGAGGCGGAAACGCCCGGCCCGCAGATGCAACTGCGAAGACACCAACAGTGCACTGACGCGTGCCCGCGTCACCGATTCGGCACCGAGACTGCTTGCCAGTGGATTGGCGAGCAAGCCGTCAATGATGCGAATCGGCTCATCGGCTCGCTGCTCGGTTGTGACGGAATAGGTCTGGGATCCCTCATGGACGCGAAAGCCGGCCAGGATCTTCGGAATGCGAGATATCCGACCGGTGAGACCCATGCGCAGCCAGAAGTCGTAGTCCGGCATCTGGCGATAGTCCGGGCTCCATGGCCCCGCCCGCAGATATGCCGAGCGTCGAAAGAATGCTCCCGGCCCCATGGGGCAGATCACGTCGGCCAGCATTGCCTGATAGTCAAAGTCCGGCGTGCGCACGGGGCGGACAACTGCCGAGGCCGGATCGATGAGATTAAAATCCGGATACGTCGCAACAAGATCGGGGGACGCCACAAGGGGGGCGACCGACAAACGCACGGCGGATGGATCGAGGACATCATCGGCGCTGAGGTAGCCGAGAATTTCTCCGCGCGCCTCGCTCCAGCCGCGCGTCAGAGTGGCAGACTGGCCGCTGTTGGGCTGTGTGTACCAGCGGAAGTCACCATCGAGGCCAGCGAGCACCGCCGCCGTGTCGTCGGTCGAGCCATCGTTGATTACGATCAGTTCCAGGTTCGCGTAGTCTTGGTCCAGCACGCTACGAACCGCCTGCGCGAGATAGCCAGCGTGGTTGTAGGCGGGGATCACAACCGTCACCAACGGCATGTCTGAAGCGGCAGAGATCATGGAGCCAAGTCCGCGAGGACCCAACGATCGCGCCCTGCATTGACGCACGAAAGTTCTGCCGTGTTCGCCGGAGCGATTGCATAGATATGCATCGTGGGGCTATCGATGGGCAGAAGCTGGACATCAGGCGTCGACGCTGCAAAGCCGGCCATCTTCCGATCGAGATCGGGGTAGTTCGAGGCATCGATCGCAGCATAGCGGAAATTGCGGCGATGGAGCCAGTCGACGAGATCGGGCTGATCAGCCATAGTGTGCAGTTCGTTCCCCTGGTCACGGCACTGAAGGTGGGACGGTGCGAGCCAATAAGCATAGTAAGTGGCGACGAGCACTCGATCCCCCGGAGCCGCTTGCGATGACAACTCGCGCAGCGGAGCGCATTCGGGACTGGCCAGCAGGCAGGTAGTGTCCTCCCCTCGAGCGGCAGCCATGAGGGCGGACGGCAGCGGCAACAACTGCCAGCAGGACGCCGCAATTGCCGCGAGGACCGAGCCGACCACGCCGAGACGAAGGAAGGCCGGGCCAGAGCGCTCGACCAGCAACTGCTCGGTCTTGATAACGAGAATGGGAATCATGAACAGAAGCGGCGCGAGAAAGTAGCGCGGCGCGATGACAGAGGGCCGGAGGACCACCCATCCCAAGACGGCGATCAGGCCGGCTAGTGCGAGTACGATGGCGTGATCACGATGCCAGAGCGGCGCGCGTCGCCCCCAGAACAGCAGCGGCAGGAAGGAAAGGACGAGGAAGGACAGCCCGCCACCCTGCATAGGGTAGCGGCCGAAGATGAGCGCCAGAGGATAGGTTAGGACGATCTTCCAGGTCGCCTCGGCGGAGAACCAGACCTGCGTGAACAGATCCTCGCCTCCCGCCGCGCCGAAGAACGGCGCGAGGGGAGCATTGAACAGCGCTGCGTTCTTGAGCAGTTGCGGCAGCCAGCCAACAAGCGTGGTCGCGGCCATCAGAAGGCCCCCCACCAGCGCCGTGCGGAACCACGCAGCGACAGTGACGCGGCGCTCACTCCCGATACCGGCTCGCCAGAGCAGCAGAACCAGGAGAGCGAGACCAAGAGCCGGAACGTAGGAGAACTTGGATACGGCAGCGAGACCGGCAAAGAGCCCGCTCATCGCGTAGGGCGCATAACCCGTCACAGGTGAAGGCCGCCAGACCAGCCAGTACCCGGCCGCGAGGCCGAAGGCAGCGGACAGCAGGTCGACCTTGCCGTCAAACATGTAAAGATTGACGGTGCCCGAGGTGAGCAGCACCGCGCAGGCAAGGACAATCGCAACGATGCGGCCGCCGGCGTTGGCAACCATGCCGCTCAGCAACGCGGCACAGGCGAGTGCCACAGGGATGATGAAGAGTTTGGCGGCGCCGACGTCCGCCAAGACCATGAGAGCGGCGAAGTGATACTCGGCCACGAGGCCGATCATCGAGAAGCTTTCATAGGTACCCTGCATCGGGGCGAGGGTACCTGAGGCGGCGATGATCCGGGGGTACACGAGGTAGAAGGCCGCAGCGTCGCCCTTGGGCGGGGTAAACCAGGCGGCGACCGCAAAGCCGGTGGTGACCAGCACGAGCAGGACGGCGATCACGGTAACCCAGAGCGGCTGAGAACGGAGGGCAGCGATCGCTGCTTGCGCCTTCCTCCACTCCGCTCGAGTCCGCATCGAGAAAAACAAGACAGCGAGCCATCCGGGGATCAGCGAAAAGGCAATGGTCTGGAGGTCGAGCGCGCCGAGAAGCCCCAGTATGGTCAGGACGGCAGCGTAAGCGGCAACACCAAGCAAGTAGGTGCTGGCGAGCCCCGCCAATACCCCGGCCATGTCGCTATCGTTTGCAGAATGTCCACGCCAGCGGCGCAACGGCGCGTCCACGAGATAGCCGAGGCCAAGGCAAGACAGCGCGTAGAGCAGCGAGATGGCAACCGAGAGGAGTGGGCCGATCATTCGTAGACCGACGGGCTGTAGAAAAGTGTGTAGACGGCCGAGCGCGCCTCCCAGAATGCAGACGGCAGGACGCGAGCCAAGGAACTCTCTGCCGGCACCATGACCAGCCCGAAGACGATGATCACCACGGCCATCCAGACCAACAGCAGGATGCCAGCGAGCTTACTGCGTGGCTTCATTGTCAGCGTTCGCGTCAAGATTCCGGGACCGGAAGAGATAGAATCCGGCGCCGATAACGCTGGAGCCGAAAAGCGTGATGACATGCAGCAGCACGATGAAGGCAAGCGCCGGCGCACCGGTGATATCGATCAGGGCCAAGGCGCTGACGCCGAAGAACTCGTAGGTGCCGACGAAGCCGGGCGACGATGGAACCATCGAACCCACTGAAAGGAAGAGCAGCACGAACAGAGAATTCCCGAGCGGCACATCCAGACCGATGGATTGCGCCGTCAGGTAGACGATGCCGACCTCGACGCACCAGATGATGGCCGTCATAAAAAAGAACAGCGTTGCGTGAACAGGCCGGAACATGCCGGCGATGCCATCAAGAGCGGAGAGCGCCATGCCGCCGATCCGCTGGCGCAGCCCCGATGGCAGCGGCCGCGTGAAGAAGGCGACAATAGCAGGTATCCAACGACGACCGGTGGTGTGGGCGAGCACGAGCATCGACATCGCCGCCAATGCAAGCAAGGCGACGGACACGCCCGCGGCCTGCAGCCAACCGGGCAGCGCCGGGTAGAACAGCAGCACCGCGGCGAGGATGGCGAGCACCACGACGAGGTCGAGGGTCCGTTCGGTCACCAGAGTGGCGAACACTTTGGTGCGCGACATTCGCTCACTGCGCCCCAGTTCGAGGGCGCGGGCGAAGTCGCCGGCGCGAGCGGGCAGAACGTTGTTGAAGAGGTAGCCAATCATCAGCGCGGTCAGGCTCGGCAAGTAACCGATAGGCGGCTCGTGCTTGACCAACAGCCGCCAGCGCTGCGCGCGTATAACGAAAGAGAGCACGATAAGGACCGGAACGGGTGCCAGCACCAGAGTGTCAACGTTGCGAAGCGTAGCCGCCAGCTCGGCCAAGTCGAATTGATATGCGAGATAGACCAGGGCTATGCCGCTGACCGCAAGGCCGAGGACGGTGGCGAGGCCATGCCTAAGCCGCTGCACTGCGCTGCTCCAGAGTCCGTGCAAAGACCGCCAGCATGTCCCGGGCAACTACATCCCAGTCGAGATAGCGGGACACGAACGCGCGCCCCCCTGCCCCGACGCGACCGCGAAGACCGGCATCCCGCAGCAGTTCCCTGAGCCGATCCGCGATCTGCGCGGTGTCGAAGTCCCGGCATTGCAGCAAGTGCTCACCATCGACGAGAATACCGGTGCCCAGCAAATCCAGCGGTGTGTTGACCACCGACGGAACGCCAAGCAGCATAGCCTCGATGGTGGCGGTGCCGAGACCTACATACTGACCGGTGAGCGAGGAGAAGAACACCGTCGCAGCAGCCATCTCGGCCAACACCTGCTCATGCGACACCTCGCCGACGAAGTCCACGCGGTCTGCAATGCCGAGTTCGCGCGCGCGCCTTGGGGCTGCATCGTAGTAGACGTGTCCGAGGATGCGTAAACGCAAGTCCGGGAAGCTCGGAGCGAGGTGGGCGAAAGCCTCAACGAGCGGCACGAAGCTGCGCTGTTCGCTAACGGCACCGACGCCCAGAACGTAGCTCGCCGGTTGATAGTCGTGCACGTGGGCGGCCAATCGCTGAGGTTCGCCGTTCACCCCGTAGTTGACGATGTCGATCTTTCGCGCCAGCCGCGGACCATGCACGTCGAGCAGATACTGCCGGATCTGGGTGTCCCAAGCGATGACCCTTGTGCAGCCGGGGAACACAAGGGTCCCGACGAACATCCGATCGAGGATGTTGAGGATGCGATTGCGGCGAGGGTTGAGCGACTGGAGTTGCGTTCCGACCGAGCAGAGCAACGGGACCCGAGCGAGCCAGGCTGCGAAAATCGCCGGAAAGGCGATGTCGAGATAATGGTTGACCAGCAGAACCACATCGGCGCCGCCGTCGCGCACTATGGAGCGAAGGCGCCACCAGTTGACCGGGTTCCAGGCCGCCAGCTGATAGTGCTTGAAAAAGCCCTTCAATGGCAGTCGCAGGGCACTGAGGCGATGCACCTTGAGCCCATCTTCCATCCGCGCCCCGGGTTCGCCCAGCGTAACGATCTCGACCGTATGTCCGTGTGCTTTCAGACGATTGGCCAGATTGAGGGTGTAGAACGCTGTACCGGTACGCATTGGCGGGAACATACCGCCAACAATGAGGATGTTCATGCTGGGCCTCGCAGGGGCCGAGCCGGCACGCCGCCCACAGTACTTCCCGATGGAACGTCCCGAGTGACCGCCGCCCCCATCGCGACCAAGGCCTCGTCGCCGACAGTCACACCCTCGCGCACGGAACTGCCAACACCCATGTAGCAGCTACGGCCGATACGAACAGCGCCCGAAACCATGACCCCGCTGGCAAGGATGGTCCAGTCGCCCACGACGGCCTCATGGTTCAGGACGCAACCGGCAAGAATGGTCACCCGCGCGCCGATGTCGACGCCAGACAGTAACACGACCTGCGGGTAGACGACTGCCCCCTGCCCGATGCTGACGTCCGCGGCAACAATCGCCGAGGGGTGGATGAGTGTCTCAAAGCGCGCAGGGTCAAAGCCCAATCTCGCATAGAGGGCCGCGCGACCCCGGAAACTGCGAGGGCTACCAAGGCAATCCACGAACGCGACATCGGTGGGTGCTGCGGCGAGACCACCAAGAACCGGCACGCCCCAACGTGAAGAGCCGACTGGCAATGCATCGTCGAGCAGGCCGAGCACATCATAGCGATGGGCAACGCCGTTGATGCCGGCGATGAGGGCGAGCACATCTGCGCTCGTCCCGCCACCGCCCACCAGCACCAGTTTCTTTGGTTGAGTCATGACTGCTGCTAGAGGCGGTTCACTCTGTACCACTCGGCCGTGCGCCTGATGCCTTCCTCGAGGTCGACCTTGGCCTTGAAGCCGAGTACCTGCTCGGCCTTCCGTGTTTCGGGAATGCGAAGCTCGATATCGGCGGAGAGAGCCGGCTTGAAGTGAATTTCGGAGGACGCGCCAAGAACCCGGCAAACTGTCTCGGCGAGCCCGAAAATGGTGGTGACGGCGCGAGCGTTACCAACGTTGAAGGATTCGCCGATGGCTTCTGGCCGTTCAAGTGCCAGCAACAGCGCTTCGACCATGTCATCAACAAAGCACCACGCACGTATCTGAGTGCCGTCGCCGTAAATGGAGATTGGTTCGTTGTTGAGGGCCTTCCGGATGAAGATCTGGATGGCACCCTCACCCGTCTGGCCCGGACCGTAGACGTTGAACGGTCGAAGCGTAACAGTCGGCAGGTGATGCTCGCGGAAGTAGGCGTGAGCCAGATGTTCGCCTGCCAGCTTGCTGACGGCGTAGACCCAACGCGCTTCGCCCGCCGAGCCAGCTACGGCGTGGTTCTCCTCGCTGACGCGGTAGGCCATGCTGCCGAAAACCTCGGATGTCGAGAACTCAAGCACGCGGTCCTTAATGCCGGCCTCCTTGGCCGCACGTAGCACGTTGGCCGTGCCGATCATGTTGACTTCCATGGTCCGAACCGGCGAGCGGATGACAGTGTCGATGCCGGCGATAGCGGCGGCGTGGACGACAGCGTCGGCGCCCTCCATGACCTTCCGCACGGCGGAGTAGTCGAGTATGTCGCCCTCGACCAACTTCACGTTCGGATGCCGGGCCCCGTCGGTGTACTGGATCGTGTTGCGGGTGAGGTTGTCGAACAGCGTAATCCTGCTCGCGTCGGCCAGCCGCCGGGCCAGGGTGGATCCGATAAAGCCCGCGCCTCCGGTTATGACGATATGCTTGCCGTCCAGCACTCAATGCCCCCTAGTTGATGATGGCCAGTGACCGGTTAGTCACGGACGAAATCCAGGATCTGACGTTGCAGTCGGTCCTTCCCGGCAAGCATGAAAGCGTCCATGCCGAAGCTCTCATACATGCCCTTGACGATGCGGCGAACGGCATTCTTCGACATGCCCATACCCAAAATGTATCGCGCGTCACTTGGATCAAATATCCATTCCTTCGGATAGTCACCACTTGCGAGCGCAAGGACGCGCTCTGCCGAGCGGTCGGCCAGCCACTGACTCTCAACAAAGGCGCGCGCCCGGGCACCAAGCTCGCGTCGATAGTCAGCGTCGCGCACGAGCTTTTCGATCGCGTCCTCGATGTGCTCGGGCAAGCAGAATTCGGTCGGCGGAACCCATTCAGCAGCGATCTCGCTGCTTTGCAGTTCGGCGTAATAGCCACCGACGATGGCAGGCTTGCCAAAGAATGCCGCCTCCGTCGCAAAGCCAACCATCCCCATGTCCGAATAGAGCTGGTCGACGACGAAATCGCAGTCGCCAATGAGTTCCAGAACTTCGCGATTGGGACGACCAGTGACCTCGACATAGTTGATCGGCAGCCCTTTGGCGATCAGTGACTGAACCGCGGCCCGGATGCCCGGAGACCCCTTACCTTCGGGGTAGGATGGACTGTGCAGTATGGTGACAACGCTGGACGGCGCGCGATTGTCATAACGCGCGATCAGCTCTCGATCCGGTACATACGGCATGCCGACGACGAGCCGCTGCACGAACGCTCGCTCGTGATGCTGGCCGTGCGATGGCGAATTGATGATGACGTCCGCATGTCTTTCGATCCGCCTGATATTGCTCTTCCGCCAGGCAGTTATCGCACGATAGGCATCGACCTTTGCGGCCCGTACTTCCTCGTCGTCAGTATCGCGGATGGGGCCGATATAGCCGGTTCCCTCACGCATGCCTTGAGGCATGAAGGTGTCTTCCGCAAAACCATCCATGAAGCCACAGCGCCCGTCGGTACCGTGGAAATTGTAGATGATCCGCTTGCCCAGAAGCTTGAGCAGCGGCAGTTCGCGGAAGCGGAAGAAGCTGGTCGAGCAGGAGAACAGGAAGACATCGAAGCGCAGGATGGCCCATGCCAGAAGCAGAGCGCGCGTAACGATCGTGAGGAACGTCCAAAAGTACCGTATGGGCCTAGCTGCAGCAGCGTGGCGGGCGCGCTTCTGTACAGTGTACTGCGCCATCCTCACCCACAACGACCGTCTATCGTCACCGTATGCGAAGCGGTGCGGCGTAAGCGTCACCAGTTCGGCGTCTACGCCAATCCGATCGAACCCCTTCTTGAGGTTGGTGTAGAAGCCTGACACTTCCGCCAGGCCCATGAAGACGCGCACGCCCATCAGTTCGCCGCAACCAGCATCCGGACGCCATCGCGGAACCTCACGCCCGGATCATGCAGATGGGTCTGCATCCGGGCGATGTCGCCGATGAGATCATTGTTGTCATTCGACGGCGTCACCTGAAAAACTGGTGGTCGCTCGACCTCGTCACCGATGATCTCGGCAATCTGGCGCAGAGACAGAACGTCGGGACCGGCGACATTGAGCTTGTGGCTGCCCGGCAAGATCATGGCCTTGCGCACGGCAGTCACCGCGTCCGAGACATGCACAGGATTTATCGACAGCCCCTTATCGCCCCGGAGCTGAATTGGCTGGCCTATGCGCACTGATTGGATGAGGCGGGGGATCAGCATATTAGGGCGCTGCCCCTGCCCGTAGGCGAAGAAGAACCGGAGGCAGATGACGTTCATCCAGTTCTGATAACATTCGGAGACGATCTCCGAGCAAAGGCGCGTGCTGACGTAGAAGCCAAGCTCACCTTTCGCCGCAATCGCCTGCTCCTCCGAAAAGCTGTCCGCCCCAGAGCCGTAGACGCCGCCAGTAGAAGCGAAGACGAATTGCTTCACGCCGGTGACCCGCGCATAGTCCAGCAGCTTCACAGTACTTAGCGTGTTGACCGAGAAAATGTCGTCGGCACGCTGCGGGAAATCGCGATAATGCTCCGATTGCGCAAGATGCACGATGACGTCTATGTCGGCGGGCAGATCGGAGATATCCCACGGACGCCCGAGGTCCAACGGGATGGTCTGTGTTGCGCCAGAAACCGTGCCGGACCGCGAAATGGCATAGACCTGATCGTCCTCGCCAAAGCTCCGCAGCAGATGACTGCCGATCAGACCGGTCGCGCCGGTAACGAGTATTCTCCTAGGTGGCATCACGGAGCGCCTTTATGGGAATGACGAACACGCAGATGACGACAGCAGCCAACCAGATTGCGGCCTTGAACACGATGACCTGCACCGTCACCTGATCCGCACTCAGCGACATCGCTGACAGCAGCAGCACGAGCCATACGGCGAGCAGCACTGCGATGGCCTTGTAGTTCAGCGGCAGAGGGTGAAGCCGTTGCGTGTGGTAAAGGTACATCGCTGATAAGAGCGCCCAGGAAAGGGTGGTGGCTAAAGCTGCGCCGAAAGCTCCCCACAGGGGTATCATGAACAGGTTGAGAAGCACGTTCAGGCCGGCGGTGAGCCAGGTCAGACGCCCGAAGAGTCCTGTCTTCTGTTCGAGCGATATGCCGACCGCCGTGACCTGCTGGGTGGCATAGAGTGCGATGCCAAGCGCCAGCACGATGAAGGGAGCCGAGGCTCCGGCGTACTCGTCCGAGAAGATGAGGCCAACTACCTCGCCCGCGAACAGGGATATGCCGCCGGCAATGAGGGTCATGCCGCCGAGCAGCACGAGTAGCACCTCGGCGTAAATCTCGCGATATTGGGCAGGCCTGTCGACCCGGATCTTCATGGCGAGCGGGCTCCACGCCAAGCCGAACGCAAGCGAGACGAACATCACAACCGTGGCCAACCGACTTGCCACGGAGTAAACGCCCACCTCGGCAAGGGAGACCATGCCGGCCAGCATCCACCGATCAACCGCGCTCTGCAGCCAAAATGCCATGCCGGCGAAAATGAAGGGATATCCGTAGACCAGCAGCTTGCGGGCAACCTGGAGGTCCGCTCGTGGGATGACGTCTCGCCGAACGGCCAATGCGGCAACCGGAAGAGCGGCCAGCGCGACCGCGGCCTGCAGACCGAGCATGCCGTCGAGCTGCCAACCCATCCAGGCCACGGCAGCCACCGCAGCAAATGACGACAGAACCTTGGACAGCACGGAGACGCCAAAAAAGCGCCAGGGCGCAAAGTGGAGGCGCGCGACGTCGAGAAGGAACTGGGACAGCTGATTGGCGACCATGAGAAGGAGCGCAGCGATCAGGCCAAGCGTGCCGACCGCGAACTGAGTCCCAGAGCGGAAAGGAATGAACGCCAGGGCCAATGCGCTACCAGCTGTCAGTGCCACAAGACAACTCAGCGTCAACGTCCAGAGGCCTGCAGAAACGATCGCGGGCCGTTGCTCGGGCTCAGTCTCGGGATCCCAGTAAAATCGCTGCACCGCGTTGTTCAAGCCGGAATTCAGCACGATACCGAGCAACGTCGTTGCCGTTATCACCAGTTCCAGTGCGCCGAAGTCCGACGGCACCAGGTGACTGGCGATGATTGGGAACGTGACGAAGGCAACGAGCCGCGACACGAAGTCGGCACCACCGTAGATGGCGCTGTCCTTGAGAACGATTTTAAGGACCGTCATTCAACTATTCGGTTGAGCCGTAGAGGGTTCTCTACTCGCGGGGACCGCCTGACATAATCGCCCAAGAGAGGATGGTATAGATTGATCAGGCGCTCGCGATTTCCCCTGAGGTACTCGACCACCTCTGTAAACAGATAGGCTGAGGAGTCGAGGCCATGGTACTTTTCAACGTACAACCTTCCAGCCCCACCTAGCTCAGCCCTCAACTGGTAGTCGATGACGAGGCGCCGAAGAACGTCGATGATATTTTCTGGAGAGGCCGATACTATCGGGCATTCTGAAAAGAATGACCAACGACGATATGGCAACAGCAGTGCCTCATCCTCGAGATTGGAGATCACTGGAATGCCGCTCGCCATACCTTCAAGTCCGTTCAACCCGTGCCCCGTCGCGACAAGTTGCTCGACAAGAATGTCAGCCTCTTCGCGAAGTATCCGACGCACCTCGCTGTTCGGCATGCCCTCTAGAAGCAGGAGTCTTATGTTTAGGCCTTCAGCCCGAAGCGCTTCGATGGCCTGTACCACGAACTCTGTGCCTTTGAATCCTCGGTGATTGGGCGCGTGGCAAACAACAACCTCCTCCCCCAGATGTGCACTACCAGAATGTGGTTTTGTTCGAACTGTCCACGTCTCTAGATCGACAAATATCAGCGATCCGAGCAGTACATCCCACCGGCCTATACCATCCGGTCCCATGAAGCCGGGAATCATGACCTCGGCGTGCTTGCACCAATAGTCTACACGCTGCGCGATGTTTCTCTGATTACGCGCAGCGTCCGGGTAGGACATCATCAGTCCGTGGGTCAGAGCTGGCGGATTTGTACGGTGATACACATAGGCGTCCCCCCCAAACGGAATGACGACAATCCGCTTGCCTGCAAGCTTTAGTAGCGGCGCCTGTATCCGCCAGAATGGCGAGGTGCCGATGAAGATCCCTTGAAACGAAAAAAACAGAATATCGTAGTTGGAAATTACGAAGAGAAAACCTAAATATGGCCTTATTCTTTCAGGCCATGCCCTATATTGCTCAGAAAGCAACCTTTCCCAATCTTCTCTATTGTTTATAGTATAGTAATCCAACGTAAATGTCTCTGAGCTGAACCCGGCCCTACGCATGGACCGCGACCAATAGCTGTTATTTATTATGGGAACGCTTCCCCAAAATAACCGCGGGCTATCCATGTTTATGCCGCGCAAGCGGCTTAATACAGATAAAAATATAGCCAACACAAGAAATATTGGGAAAACTGTCAACCCAAACGCGACCTTCAGAAGCACTCTAGTTGCCGTTTTCATTTAGCGACCGCGCTAGCAATTACTATCGTCATTGCTGTTGAGAGAATAGGCCACTCCACTTAGTGACACTAACTTCAGCGGGCAGCCTTGCGGCGATGCGGTCGCCAAATGCGTGGGAGCACACAATTACGTGCGCAGGAGGTTTTGCTATCAGATCCTCCCGGTTCTCTATGGGTACATTGAAGCCATCGTAGAACCGTCCATGCAGTCCCGGATCATCGTCGAAGAAACGTAGCGTCTGGGCGCTCGGCAGCAGGCCAAGATAGGGAAACGCGCGCAAGGGGATATAGAGTCCGATGTCCCCGCCGGCAGCCCGACTGGCGGCTGCCGTAAATGCCTCGAAGGCTCCCGTCGCGTTCTCGCACATCTTGTTGAATTTCGAGCGTCCGGCCTTGGACGGCCCCTTGTCGGCCGCATCGTCAGCCACGGCGCAGCACAGCAGCACGCCGCCGTGTTTCGCTGGTTCCAACAAGAGAGGACGGAATCCTGCTGCCCGCACCACAAGCTCGAGAGACTCGGTATCGTAGTAGTTCAGATGCTCGTGCAGAATCATCGAAACGTCACCGAGCCGGATGTGCTGGGTGCAGTCCGGAACGGCGAAGATTACAGCCCCTTTGGGTGACAGGTTGGCGTGATGGGCACGCAGAAACGCGACCGGATCATCGACATGTTCCAACACGTCATAGTGGAACAACACGTCGAACTGCTCGGTCAACGAAGGTGAGGGATAGAAGTCTGCAACGATGTCGATACCAGCCTTACGGCCGGCTTCGGCAGTTACCGGACTTGGATCGATGCCCTTTACCGACAGCCCCTTCTCCCGGACGCGCTGCAACAGATACACGCCACCACAGCCAATGTCGGCGGCGCTCGTCGGCGCTCTTTCCAACGACGCGCTCGCGCGCTCGAAAAACTCTATGAACTCGCCGCCGTAGGACGCTGCGAGGGCGTGCCCCTCCTGAAGGTAGCCGACGTTCGCGTTCTCTCGGTATACTCGCTCAAGCCACGTTAGCATCATACTGTTACGGCGCTGGACCACCAACTGCAGTTCCTCCACGAACGCGAAGGCGAACGGCAGGCGTGCTGGGATGTCTAGAGGCGGCTGATCGGCCGACTTCTTGGCGCGCCAGTAGAAGGGGATCTCCCCAAGCTCAAGCGTCTCAGGCATGCTTTGCTCCATCATTCAAGGTGTTCCAGGCGTGAGAGAGAACATCGCGCTGAAAGAAGACGTTCTCGGCCGACATTATCCCTAGCAAGGTGAGGTTGGAGAGACCCAGGTCCCTGATGCCCTCGCGGATGTCCGCCATGCCCGCAAAGTTCACCACCGACGGCATGGGGAATCCGGCAGCCAGCGGCTCCACCGCGGAAAACATCACGTCCGCGTCACCGATTATCACTCCGAACTGCGCGAGTTCGTCGAGCGCAATCCTGCGTATTTCATCGGTCGACGGAAGTGGGGCATCGAGGAGGAGCTCGACCGCGATGGGCCAACCACCCGCACGTGGTGCGTTTTCGCAGTAAGCGGAGAAGTTTGTAACGCGGAAGGTTCGGCATCCCTGCTCGTAGCAGTAGAGATAGTACAGATCTCCCATCGTCGGCGGCTGGCGCAGCACGAGATTCACAACCACCGTCTTGCGTGGAGCGTCGAAGCGCATACCGGGCTGAATTGTACCAAGTTGCTGCGCCAGGACTGGGAGACCTGACGTCCACACGAGGTCTCCCATCTCACCAATTGTCCGAGCGACTTCAGCGTGAACCAATTCGACGGAGTCGATCCGGCCGTTTGCGAGCTTAACGCCCTTCACCTGAGCATTCGTCAGTACTTCAACATCGCTTGCAGCGAGGCGCGCAAGCAATGCATCGATGACGCGGTATATGCCATACTGCCTAGGATAGTATGCCTTGCGTCCCGACGCCCACTTCGATGGGAGCGTTCTCTGCTCGGGCCAAGCCAGGCGATCTCGAAGCATCGATGACTCGATGAGATCGCCGAACGTTTTCTCACCAAAGAGCACGACACGGGATAGCGTCGTAAGGTGGCTGGCAAAGGGAGCTAACTCGGTCGCGGGTTTACCAAACTGCTTGCGAAGAGCGGAGTCGATCAGCTTCGCGATCGGAGTCCCTAACCGTGCAACAGCCTCGTCCCAAGCGTTATTCGCTCTATCATTCTGGGCGCTCTCAACTGCGGTGAAGAGCCCGGCAACGCAGGCATCCCAGTCCTCTTGCGCAAGCCCTCGCAAGTCGGGGAACGGGGAGTTGTGCTGGACTCGGCCGTTGTAGACAACGCCCGCAAGGTCGCGCCGCGTCCCCTCCAGCATCTGCCACTCGTCGGGGGGCAAAAGACCAAACAGCAGCGCATCGAGCTCGGGAACACCGGTTTCGTACATGTTGTGCATGCCGTAGTCGAACACGCCGAACTGCCCATAGTCGAACCGACGCAGCAAACCGCCGGCCTCGGTCTCCCTCTCGACCACGATGACCTTTCGGCCCTGCCGCTCGGCCAGGACCAGGGCGGCAACGAGGCCAGCGATGCCCGCTCCGACGACGACATCGGTTTGCTGCACTTGCTACTCCTACGAATGAGTAAGTGCCGAGAACGGCACGGTGAAAAAGCTGGGATAGGTCGCGAGCAAGTCATCCGGACTGGCGGACAGCAGCGCGGCGTTTCGAACCGACGTATAGTAGTGGTAGGGGATGTCTCGTGTGCCCCACCTGCTTTTGAAGCGATGGACGCCGTCCTGGGACAGCCAGGTACCGCCCCAATTCCACCAGCGAAAGCCGGCCTGGGTTGCGTCGCGCATCGCGCGGAAGATCACCCCGCTCAGTGCTTGAGTATCCCTGAACTGCGCCTTTACCACCGGCGTGAAGTATTCCACCGTCCTATTATAATAAAATAGTAACAGGGCCGCGACCGGCTCCGAACCAATTCTGGCCAGGTAGATGTCGTAGTCCTTTCCCTCACGGAAGAGGTGAGGAACAAGATCGAAGAACCGTCTGGACTTCGGAGCTCCGCCGATCTCTCCCATGTTCTCCTCGTGCGTTTCGACGAGAAATGGCATCGCGGTATTTTCGATGGTGATCGTTACACCAACCTTATTAGCCTTCCGAACCATGTTACGTGTCTTCTGGTGGAACATGCCCATGAGCGCGTCAGGATCGTTCGATGTGGGAAGCGGCGTTAGTTGTCCGATGCGTTCGTCGACGAGGTCAAAGGGCAGTCCCTGAGGGCCGCCTGGGGCAAGAGGATTCTCAATAAACGTTGCCGCGGCTACCACCTGTTCCGAGAGTAGTTGGAGATATGCCGTCTGTAAGGCGTCCAACCCGGCTTGGTCGTCGCCAATGAGCCCGCCGTTGCTTCCATAAAACGGCAATGAGTTGAGCACGGTCCCAAACCGACCCTCCATACCCATAAGCGGCATAGCAGCGACAACACGGTTCTGGTCGTCGACTGCCAGTCGCGTCTCCTGGCGACAGGCCAGCAACTCAATCAGCATCTGCTGGTAGCGCCAAGACTGATAGAGCAGCGTTTCTTCGCGGCTGAGCAAGAACTGCTCGTACTTGTCCGACCAGCTCCGTGAGAGTATCTCCACCCTCACGGTGTGGCCCTGTAGATGTTGTCCGGCCGCTGTATCTCAGCGTCCTTCAGAACAACCATCGTAAACTCGTACGGCATGTAGGATGAGTTGCTCGTCATCCTTGGCGACATGCGATCTTGCACGAACGTCATCATCTCACCGGGATTTACGTGCAACGCGTGGGGCTGCATGAAATCGACGCGATCAGTCATCAAATTGACCGAGAGGGAGACTTTTGCGAGCCCGAAGAGGTGAAGCAGTGTATCCTCCACCTTTTTGAGATAGGCGTCGCGATCCCCCCCTTCGACGATGTTGAATGTTCCAGAGATAACAACGTGGTCGACGGGTTCGACAACGTCAAGGAACGACTCGATCCGTCGAACTAAGACGTCCGGGAACTTGGCAGAAACAGCGGCAACGAACTCGGGAACGAGATCGACGCCGCGGTATTCGTAGCCGGTGAAGCGCTGATCCAGATAGGGCTTGAGATGTGCCAAACCACAGCCGAAGTCGAGTAGCGAGAACCCATCGTCGGCAATGTGCTGCGTGAGAGCTCGGAAGCGAAGCGCTTGGCGTCCACGAGGCCATTGTACACCGGCGGGCGTATCCCCGTGGAGCGCAAACGATCGCCTATACTGCTCCACTAGATCTGGATTCTCGTCCTGACGAAGAGTGTCCGGGCCTCTCAAGCGAATGCCTTTCCAAGCCAGTCTTCTACGTTCAACAAAGACCAAATGAGCAGCCGGCGGTTTTGCCGGCCGTCAAGGTGGTCTTGGATTAGTTCGGCGATCGTTGAGCGATCGAGGAACTCGTAGAGGGTCGAATTGCCTTCTAGGAGCTTGCGTCTCACGAAATCAATGCTTTCGCCCCTGAACCAGCTGGCGTCGGGGGACGAAAATCCCTGCTTTTCGGCTTTGGTTATGTCCTCGGGAATGTAGCGCGTCATGACGTCCCGAAGGATCTGCTTTCCGTCACGAGTCTTCTGGAAATACTTCTGCTTTTTGTCGCCCGCCTCGTTCTCGTTGAGGCTGATCACCTCGGCGAGGTTGTTCAGCTTGAGGTTGACGGGGCACTGCATGGCGAAATCGACGAGGTCGTTGTCCATGAAGGGGACGCGTGCCTCGAGGCCGTGGGCCATACTGAGTTTGTCCTCGACCACGAAAAGACCGTGCAGGAAGGTCTTGGCCTCGAAGTAGAGCGAGTGATTGATGTAATCCTCGGGGCGATCCAGTTCGTTGTCATGAGTGAGGAAAACATCGCGGAAGATGTCGCGAGTCCAGACGTGCTTGACGTCCCCCCATATGGGGGCGAACACCTTCGAGAGAACACTGTTCGGGATCAGGCGATGCCAGAAAGCGTAGTACTGGTCGATGTAGTGCTCGAAGTCCTGGTTCACGGCAGCGCGGTAATAGCGCCAGGGATAGCCGCCGAAGAGTTCATCGCCGCCGCCGCCAGAGAGGACGACCTTAACGAACTTGCTGGCGAGCTGGGCCGCATAATAATTGGGGTAGCTCTGGCCGACCCGCGGTTCCTCGAGGTGCCAGGCGAGCTTGGGCAGGCAGCGCTCCATGTCGCCGGCCTTGAGAACCATCTCGTAATGCTCGGTCTTGAACCGCGCCGACATCGCCTCGGCTTTGGTGCGCTCATCGAAGGCGAGCTCGATACCAGAGGCGGAACTCAGGTCGAAGCCGCAGGTGAACGTCTTGAGGTTGGGGAAGGACTGCGAGGCGACTGCCGTGATCGAGCCACTGTCCATGCCGCCTGAGAGGTAGGCGCCCAGTTCCACGTCGCTGACAAGTTGGCGGTTCACGGCCTGCTTGAACCGGCGAT
>VFQQ010002444.1_pt1 | contig 20925 bp, 14 predicted proteins | sample 3512341 | NCBI WGS metagenome assembly VFQQ01 (sample SAMN10412373, study PRJNA504923) | tailings metagenome | isolation source: Relicate 2 Philex TSF1 revegetated site | place: Philippines: Tuba, Benguet | collected 2017-08-29 | reverse complement strand
CGATGACCGGCATGATCCAGGATTGGAAGTTGACGACCATGACGAGGTAGACAAGAACCGCCGCGAGCAGCAGGCCACCCAGCATCTCGCCATAGGCCTGCTCCATCGATTGCGCCTGTCCCGCCGTCTCGATGCGGTTCGCGGGCTTCAGGCGCGGACGGAGCTCGTCGATGGCGGCGCTGACGTCGCTGTAGACGCCACCAAGGTCACGGCCTTCGATATTGGCGAGGATCGTCGTGGTCGGGGCGAGTGTCGTGCGATCGATGTTGGCCGGGATATTGCGCAATTGAAGCGACGCAAACGATCTCAGCGTCACGGGCGCTCCGCCGGCGGACGGGCGAACGGGTGTGTTGAGAAGTTGCTCCAGCGACGTGAGATTGACCGGCGGCGCCACGACCTGGACGGTATACGATACGCCCTGAGCCGGGTCGCTCCAGAAGCTCGGCGACACCGTTCCCGAGGCACCGAGTGCCGCTAAAAGAGCGCTCGCGGCATCCTGTGGCGTCACGCCCACTTGCAGCGCGCGCACACGATCGATCTCGAGATAGTATGACGGCAGGTTCCGAACCTGGCGCATGGCGACATCCACCGCGCCGGGAATCTCTTTCATGCGCGCCATGAGATCGCGCGCGATCTCGGCGTTGCCCATCACATCACGACCGATGAGACGGACTTCGATGGAGGTCTGCGCGGCGCCGGCAAGAGTTTGCGACGTCGCGTCGGCGGGGCGGAAGTACACGACGAGTTGCGGGAACTTCTCGCGAAACATGCGGCGGATCGCGGATAGATATCCCGAGGTGGACGCGTGCTTCCCGTCGAGCTGAACGAGGATCTCGCCGTCAAACGAGCCGATCACGCCACTCTCGACCCAGGCGAGGTTGATCGGCTCGGGGCTGCCGATGTTCTCGGCGATAAAACCCACCTGCTCAGGCGGGATGATATTCCGGATCTCGCGCTGGACGTCGGCGAATATGCGCGCGGTCTCTTCCAGACGCATGCCCGGCTGAGCGCGCACGTAAATGCGGATCATACCCGCGTCGGTTTGCGGGAAGAACTCGCGACCGAGATGGCTCCCTGCTGTCGTGCCCAGTGTCAGCGAAAAAAGGAGACCGACCAGCGGAATGACCTTCCAACGCAACTGGAGCGCCGCGATCCAGGCCACGATGGTCTCGAGAGCCCCGAGAAAGCGATCAACGGAGCGAGAAACGAGCGCAAGCGGACCCTTGCCCTGCCCCGGGTGGCCTGAATGTTCCGACAGCATCAAGCTTGCCAGCGTCGGGACCAGCGTGCGCGACAGCAGGTAGGACGCCGCCATGGCGAACACAACCGCCAGCGCCAGGGGAATGAACACAAACGCCGCAACGCCCGTCAGCAGGAACATGGGCGAGAACACGATGCAGATCGAAAGCGTGGATACGAATTCCGGGAACGCGACCTCGCTCGCGCTCTTCACGATGGCATCGTGCAGCTTGAGCCCGGCTTCGAGATTTCGGTTGATGTTCTCGATCTCGACGAGCGCGTTGTCGACGAGGACGCCGATGGCGAGCATGAGGCCACCGAGCGTCATAAGGTTGAATGTGTTGCCCGTCAGGGCGAGGCCTCCGATGGAGGCCAGCAGCGCAAGCGGGATCGACGTCAAGACGATCAAAGACGACCGCCAGCTTCCGAGGAACACGAGAACGACAAACGCCACGAGGAGGCCGACGATCAGGGCCTCGACAAGCACGTTGTCGATGGCGCGCTTCACGAACACCGACTGATCGAAGACCGGCGCGATCGTGATGCCTTCAGGCGCGGCCGCCTGCAATTCCGGCATGCGGTCCTTGATCTGCTGCACGATGTCGAGCGTGGAAGCATCGCCGAGCTTCAGGATCGACACGATGACGGCATTCTGCCCGTCCAGGCGCGCGATGTTGCTCTGCACGGCCTGTCCGTCCCGGACGCTGGCAACGTCGGACACGCGAATGACGCGTCCGTCGACCGAGCGGAGGGGAAGGTCGGCGAAGGTTGCGACGGATTCAGGGCTGGCGTTGGTCGTGATCGTGATCTCGCGCGTGTCGATCCGCAGCGAGCCCGAGGGCAGCGTGAGATTCTGGGTTGCCGTGGCGCGCGCAATGTCGCTCGGCGATATGCCGTAGGCCTGAAGGGCTTCGGGCTTGAGATCGATCATGACCTGACGCGAGGCGCCGCCGTAGGGCAGCGTCAGGCGAATGCCACGGATGGACTGGATCTGCGAGCGAAGCTGCAGACGCGCATAGTCGTAGAGTGCGCCGTCCGTCAATGTGTCCGAGGCCAGCACGAGCTGGATGATCGGGACGCTCGAGGGAACATAAGGCACGATGAGCGGCGGGTTCGTACCCGTCGGCATGCGGCGCAGGATCGTCTGACTGACCGAGGTGACTTGCGTGAACGCGGTCGTCACGTCGGTTCCCGGCTGGAACGTGATCCGGACGATGCCGACGCCGTTGATCGTCTCCGACCTGACTTCGCGCAGATCGTCGACGTTGTTCATGATGGCCAGCTCGCTGAACGAGGTCAGCTTGGTGGCCATCTCCTGCGGGTTGAGGCCCTGATAGGTCCAGATGACATTGATGGCCGGAATGTTGACCGCAGGCAGAATGTCCGTCGACATCCGCTTGGCCGACAGACCGCCGATCAGCAGAAGGAGGATCGCCAGCACGCCGATGCTATGGCGATGGCCAATCGCATATCTGACGATCCACATTCCGGAGTTCCCCGTCCTTCAAACGCAACTTCAATGGCATCAAAAACCAGTGGCGGTATGACAATCCCGGCTCTCCAAGACGGCCCATATTAAGGCGGGCTTAAGGGGCGGGGACTTCGCAAAGAGTGAGACGTTTTGTCAGCTCGGGGCGGGCTCGCCGAGTTCGATCTGACCGGAAAATTGCCTTTCTGCCTCAGGAACAGACACGCGATCTTGCTCGATGACGATCTGGGCGCGAAGGCCTCCGGCTGGCGAAAGGGTCTGGAGGCGCATCGACAGCCCGTCCTTCCCGAGCGCGATCTCCGCAATCGAGAGCCCAAGCCCGCTGCCGATCGCACTCTTGTGGCGGCCGCGGAAGAACCGTTTCCGGACCAGCCCCATTTCCTCACTGGGGATGCCAGGGCCATCGTCATCGAGCGTGAGCAACGCCTCGGATCCCGACAGCATGAGCGACCAGCGCACGGACTTCTCGCCGCGCGCATGCTGAATGGCGTTCTCCGTGAGATTGCGGGCTGCGATATGGAATGCGTCCGGATTGACTTTGATGCGCGTTCCGAACAGCTCCTTATCAATTGTCGCCGTTTTCCCGTTCGCTTCGGTTCTCAGCTCATCGACGATCGCGCGCAACCTCGCTCCGGCATCGACCCATTCCTGCGGGGGGCGCGTGTCCGCCGCATCGACCTTGGCAAGCGCAAGCAGCTGACGTGTCATCCGTGTGGTTCGGTCGGCGGAGAGAAGTGCGTTCCGAAGCGCGTTGTCGCGCACGGCCGCGTCGGTCGATGCCAACGCGATTTGAACCTGGGTGCGCAGACCTGCCAACGGCGTGCGAAGCTCATGGGCCGCAAAAGCGGTGACGCTGCGTTCGTGTTCACGTGCTGCCACGACTTTGTCGAACAGCTCGTTCAGTGCGCCGACAACGGGCTGGATCTCTCCCGGTGTGCGGCCAATGTCGACGCGTTCGAGATCGTCGGCGCTCCGGCGCGTCAATGCGTGCGTGAGGCGGCGCAACGGTGCCAGCCCTTCGCGGATCGCGGCCCAAATCAGGAAGGCAAGCGCAAACAAAACGACGACGCCTGGCACGACCAAGCCCTGGATCAGGTCGCGCACCAATTTCTCGCGGTGATTGATGCTGTCGCCGACCAGAACGCGAATCCCCCGCTCGCGGTCCTCGCGGGCATAGACCCGCCACTTCGTGCCGTTGATCTCCTGGTTCGAGTAGCCGCTCGTCACATGTGTCAATTGCGTTGACGGTGCTTCGCTCGATTTGCCGACGAGGCGCCCGTCGACGGACCAGACCTGGCAGGCAAGCTTGAAGTTCGTCTCGATGTGCTGGAGCGCATCCGACGGAACGGGCGTGGATTGCCGGGGAACACGGACACCCGATACGTCGGTCGTCACCTTGACATCGGCGTTTTGGATCAGCGATCCGACCATCCGGGTGGCTTCATCGAGGCGCGAGTCGAGTACGCGTTCGAGCTCTTGACGGCTACCCGAGTAGATCCAGAGAATTCCGGACAGCCAGACGACGCTCGTTCCGAGAAGAAGGAGAGCGAAGAGGCGCGCTTTGATCGAATTCATGGCCGCTGTCCTGAAGGCGCAACCTGTGGAGGCAATAGGCCTGAGCTTAAGCCAAGCTTAAGGAGCACAGGGTCTGGATTTTGGAGTAAAAACAGGCGTTAATCGCTCAAAAGGCGCACGTCGCCATCAATAGCAAGGGGACATAATGCGCGTTCTGGTCGTCGAAGACGATGCCGTCCTGCAGAACGGACTGGTGGTCGGACTTGGCCTGCACGGGGTGACGGCGGAGGGCGTGGGCACCTGCGCGGATGCCATCGCGGCGCTCGAAACGACGACCTTCGATGCCGTGGTGCTCGACGTCATGCTTCCGGACGGGTCCGGGTTCGACGTGCTGCGGGCGGTCCGGTCCCGGGACGACGCCGTTCCTGTCCTGCTCCTGACGGCACTCGATACTGTCGCCGACCGCATCCGCGGCCTCGATGACGGCGCGGATGATTATCTCGTCAAGCCGTTCGATCTCGACGAGGTCGCCGCACGGCTGCGGGCGCTTCGCCGGCGAGCGGTGGGACGCGCCACGCCTCTGATCACATGGCAAAATATCGTGCTCGATCCGGTACGGCGTACGGCTTCGGAGAACGGCGAGGAGCTGGGGCTTTCGCGACGCGAATTTACCTTGCTGCTGGCCTTGGTTGAGCGTCCCGGCATCATCCAATCCAAGGCGGATCTCGAAGCGCTCCTTTACGGCTGGCAGGAGGAAATCGAGAGCAACGCTGTCGAGGTCCACATTCACCACCTGCGGAGCAAAATCGGCCGGGACCGCATAGAAACCGTGCGCGGGCTCGGTTATCGGGTGCGCGCATCCGTCTAAGCCCCAGAACTTCCGGAACTAAAGCTCTTTTGCGGCGTTAGGCCTCCACTGCCATGCGTGGAGGGTGCTGCGATGAATGTTTCCGGATACTCACGCGACGAACTCGAGCTTTTCAGACAGGTGCTCGACCGGGCTGTCGCCGAAGCCGCGCTCGAGGTTCCCGTGGATTTGATGGCGCGGCGGCTTTTTCTGGTTGCTCAGACGGGTGAGCGCGATCCCGACAAGCTATTTGCGGCCGTCCTTGGCCGCGGCGTTTCAATTCCACTGCGGCGTGCGTCTTTGGGCTCCTACCCGCCTCCGCTCCCCGGCGCGCACAACTAGCGCATCGCACTGTGCGCCCGAGATGATGAGCGGATGGCTCGCTCCTATTCGGCGTCGTCGCCGAAGTTCGTGTAGACGAGTTCCATCTGCGGATCGCGCGCGATGCTCGCCGGCGTGACGAGAGTCTGATCGAGGATCAACGCGTAACACGCCTTGAAGGTGCTAGCTCCCTTCTTCTTGCACAACGGATGCGCCTTCCAGCGTTGTGCGATGAGCTTCTGCGCAGCGCCCGTGTCGATCTTGAGATCGCGAAGCTTTTCCTCCTTGCCGAGCGAGATGTTCGCTCCGTCCTTGAAGGCGAGATGGACAAGCTCGCTGCAATAAATCTGGTCGCGGCTTTCATAGAAGAAATGATCGTAAGGCCGTCCGAGGTACTGGTGCGCATCGGCAAGCGCCGCTTTTGCATCTGCCTCGCTGAGCCCCTTGATGCGTTTGACCGTAACGCGCTTTCCGGTTCCGTTCTTTATCCAGGTTTCAAGCGGCGTGATGCGCACCGGCCCAACGGCCTCGATCACGTTCGGATGGCCTTCCTTGTCCAGCTCGACAATCCCGACGTGCGTGTACTTGGTGCCGGACGCCAGCATGATGGCATCGCTCGCGCTGGTGGCCGTTTGCTGAAATACGATATCGCCGGCCTTGAGCGGTGGCCGCTTCTCGCCTTCCGCGGCAGCGGGCTGGCAGAATGCAATGGCGACGACGAGGAGGCTTAGAAGACGGTGCGTTGGTTTCATCATTGCTGGTCAATGTCAGGCGGAAGACGGCGGCATCATGGCGTTGGCCGACTCACCTCATAGCACGGCGCCCGTACCCGGAGGAAAGGACTCCAAAGCCCCCACAACCCGCCTAAGATACCCGAGTGACTGAGTCTGCGATCGGGCTGCCGATCAGGGGGATCTTGGATGCCCAGCGAGATCTTCGATCTTGCCATCATCGGAGGCGGCATCAACGGCACGGGCATCGCTGCCGATGCGGCGGGGCGCGGACTGAGTGTCGTGCTCTTCGAAAAGGCCGATCTCGCGAGCGGAACTTCCTCCGCAAGCTCGAAACTCATTCATGGCGGCCTTCGTTATCTCGAGCACTTCGAGTTCCGTCTCGTTCGCGAGGCGCTTGCCGAGCGCGAGATATTGCTCCGGCGCGCGCCGCACCTGATCAAACCCTTGCGGTTCGTCATCCCTCATGGCCATGGCATGCGCCCGCGAATTCTGCTGCGGGCAGGCCTGTTTCTCTATGATCATCTCGCGGAGCGGAAGCGCATCCCGGCGTCCGAGAGCCTCAACCTCGCGCGCGATCCCGCCGGGCGGCCGTTGCGTCCGGAATTCAAGCACGGGTTTTCCTACTTCGACTGCTGGGTCGACGACGCGCGGCTGGTGACGACGCTCGCCATCGATGCTGCGGAACGCGGCGCCGTCATCCACACCCGCACGCCCGCGACGCAGATCTCTCAAAGCGGAGGTGTTTGGCACATCACGGCCGGATCGGGACCAACACCCATCACTGTCGAAGCCCGCGCGCTCGTCAACGCAGCCGGTCCCTGGTGCGCCGAAGTTGCGGGTCTTATTGAACCGGCGCGCGAAGTGCCCAAGCTGCGGCTCGTGCGCGGCTCGCACATCGTGGTGCCGCGCATTCCCGGCGCAGAGGACGCCTATCTGCTGCAGAGCCCCGACGGCCGCGTGGTGTTCGCCCTTCCCTTCGAAGGCCGCTTCACCCTGATCGGCACGACGGATTGTCCGGTTGCAACCCCGGACGAGGGTTTTACGCCAAGCGAAGCCGAGGAAACGTATTTGCTGGAAACGGCAGCGCGCTTCTTCTCGCGCCCAATCGCCCGGGAGACCATCGTGTGGAGGTTTGCGGGCGTTCGTCCGCTCGTCGAAGACGGCGCGCGAAAGGCCGCCGCCGTCTCACGAGATTATCGCCTCGATCTCATCCGCAAGGATGGCACTGCGCCGCTGCTCAACATCATCGGCGGCAAGATCACGACGTTCCGGCGCCTTGCAGAGGCCGCCCTCACACGATTGGCGCCATTTCTTCCCGGCTCGCGGCGAAACTGGACGGAACGCGCGGCGCTGCCCGGCGGCGACTTCGGACCGAACGGCTTCGCGTCCTACTGCGCCGACCTTGCGCGCCGGCATCCGGCTATCGATCACGATGTTCTTCTGCGCCTTGCGTCTCTCTACGGCACGCGCGCCGAGCGGGTTCTTGGAGATGCGAAAACTCTTTCCGATCTTGGCGAGCCGATAGGCGCGGGATTGACAGAGCGTGAGGTGATCTACCTCCACGATCACGAGTGGGCGCGCACGCCTCAAGATGTGCTTTGGCGGCGCACTAAAGCCGGATTGCAACTCAGTGCCGACGGAATGAGGCGCGCCGAGGAGACGATCGCAAAGGTGCTCGCCGCCGAACCATCGAGCACGTGACCCGCGCCGCTACGCTACGGTTTCCGTGTCGCTCGATGCGATCTCCAGGATGCGCTGCTTCGTGCGAAGCCGGCTGGCATCCAGCAACATCCGGCCCGCCCAGCGGTAGACGTTGCGGGAACTGACGTAGGCCCGCATCAGCCGCATGCGCTCGTGCTGCTCGGCCTCCGGCATGACGAGTGCACTGTGCAAGGCCTGTCCCGTGGCGTGCGCATCATAGGGATTGATGATCAACGCTTCTGCGAGCTCGCGCGAGGCACCTGCAAAATGCGACAGCACGAGAACGCCCTGCTCGTCGTCGCGGGCGGCAATAAACTCCTTGGCAACGAGGTTCATCCCGTCGTGAAGGCTCGATACGATGCAGAGATCGGCCGCACGAAAGAGCTCGAACACTTCGGAAGGCTCGTGATGGCGTATGATCAAACGAACGGGTGCCGGGTGGACGTCGCGATACTTCGCGTTGATCTCCTCGGCGAGTTGCATCGCCTCATCCTGTAGCCCCTTGTAGGTGGAGAGCTTGCTGCGCGTTGGGGCCGCTGCCTGGACGAGCACGAAGCGGCCGCGCCATTCGGGGTGCGTTTCGAGGAGCGTGTCGACCGCACGGATGCGATCGAGGACGCCTTTCGTGTAGTCGAAACGCTCGATGCCAATGGCGATCTTCGTGTCGGGCGGCAGTCCGAGCCGCTTGCGAACGGACTCCCGGCATTCGGCGATGCTCTTCTGGTGCTCGAGCGCTGCGGGCGGCCAATCGATCGAGATCGGATACGGGCGGACAAAGGTTTCGTGGCCGCCGAGCGTGACGGATTCCTGCTCGCGGTCGATGCGGCTTTCAACGAAGCGATCGACGGTCTCGATGAAGTTGTTGCAGTGAAACTGCGTGTGGAAGCCGATGATCGAACTGCCGAGCAGGCCGTGAATGATCTCCTCCTTCCACGGGAAGATGCCGAAGGTCTCCGCGTTCGGCCATGGGATGTGCCAGAAGGTGACGATCGTTGCGTCCGGCAGGCGCTCGCGGACCATGCGGGGCAGCAATCCGAAGTGGTAGTCCTGCACGAGGACGATCGGTGACGACGTCTTGGCTTCTGCGGCGACGGCATCGGCGAAGCGTTCGTTCACGGCGCGATAGGTCCGCCAATCCTGCTCGCGGAAGACCGGTCGGGTGAAGGCGATGTGGCAGAGGGGCCAAAGTCCCTCGTTCGAGAGACCGTAGTAATAGCCGTCCTGCTCTTCTTCGGAGATCCAGATGCGGCGGAGTGCGTATTCGGGGTTACCCGGAGGAACGGCGATGCGATCATTCCCATCGACCGTTTCCGGATCGGCGCTTCCACTGCCGTGCGCAATCCAGGTTCCACCGCACGCGCGCATCACGGGCTCGACTGCGGACACCAATCCGCTTGCCGGCGTTTGCAACTCGATGCCGCTATCCGACCGGTTGTGAATGTAGGGCTCGCGATTGGCGACGACGAGGACCTCGACGCCCGGCAACTCCGCTGTCAGGATCTCGCGCAGAGAGGTTTTGCTCCACGTCAGCTGATCGCGATCGACGGATGTTTGCTTCATCTTGAGCTGGCGCAGGACTTGACGCACCTCTCGGTCCAGCGGGCCGAAATTGACGAACTTTTCGTTCGCGCCGCCGCGCAATGTCGCGCTCGTCACCGCCTGCTTGAATTTGCGCGTCCAGGTGCGGATCAGATAGAGCACCAGGCCGATGGCGAGTGCGCCGCTGGCCAGGAATATTCCGCCGAGCGTCAGCGTGAGATAGCTGCGCGCTTCGTCGCTGCGATGCTCGGCGAACGAGAGATCCTGCACGATGATGAAGTGCCCTCGCCCGTCGCCGTGGACCACGGGAAAGGCACCGATCAGCATCCTGCGCCCTTTGACTGTAGTGCTCGAGAAGCTTTCCTCGTCACCACGCGCGATTTTCTCGCAGGTGATGGAGGGCGGCATGAGTTTCGTGGCGTGCTCGGGCGGTCCATCGTGGCGGCATATACCAACGGCCACGACACGAGGGTCGGTCGCGACGCGCCCGAAAAGCTCGTTGATCGGCTCGCTCTCATTGCGGGCCAACATGTCGGCCAGGGCGCCGCCGATTGAATTGAATACGAGGCTCGCTCGCATTTCGATGTCGCGGCGTGACCAGTCCTCGATCAAGGACGTCACGAGCGGCCTCAAGATCGTGATCCCGAGCAGTGCAATGACCACGGCAATCAAGCCGTACCGCGCCGCAAGCGTTGCGGACCGGCGCGTCGGAGGCTTGAAGTGCGCTCGGCGCAACCACGCGCTCATCAGAAATTCGGCATTCGGCGATATCGCGTGGACCTCCCCTTCTCCACGGCCTCCCGATCGACGACGCTCGGACTATCGCGGCAGCGCGCCCTCCACGGCGCGTCCCTATTGCTCATAGCGCCGATCTTCCTGCTGAAACATCCGCAGTATCCCGAGGTTGACAGATCTGGGGGAGGCGTTCCGCGCGAGAATTGAACTTATACTCGTTCGTCGACATTTTCTGTCGCGCCGCTCGGCGTTCGTTCACGCGCGCCTCGAACGCGCTCGAAATAAAATCGGGGCCGCGTTTCCGAGACCCCGATCTTTCGTACTTACCTTTTCGTAAAACTAGCGCTGCTGGTCGCGCTTTTGATCCTGGGCATGACGCTGCTGATCACGGCGCTGCTCTTCGGTTTCGCCGTGTTGCGGATTGCGCTGGCGCTGCTCATCCTGCTGTTGCTTGTTGGGATTTTTCTGCTGCTGGTCGCGTTTTTGATCCTGCTGCGCCTGCTGTTGGCCGCGCTGGCTTTGCCCGCCTTGCTGGCCGGGGTTCCGGTTCTCGCTGGACATTGGAGATCTCCTGTTTGGGTAGGGACTGAACGAAACGTCCATCTCCAAGCTCCGGTTCCCAACAAATCATGCGGGAAAAAGGCTTAGTTTCTAGGGCCTTTACCGCCGATGTCCTCGGGCAGCGGATCGGACGGCGCCACTCCTGTCGCGCGATTTATCCAGACCGTCACTGCCCAAAGCACGACGCCGAGCGCGATCAACGCGCCGGCGATCTGATATTGGACGGGATCGCGGCCCGTCCATGGGCCCGCGAGAAATGCGCAACTTAGAGCGCCAAGCACCGGGATGGCTGTTGGCGCGCGGAAGTGTCTGTGCTCGACGATGTCGCCGCGCAACACGAGCACCGCGACGTTCACGATTGCGAAGACGTTGATCAGCAAGAGCGCCGTCGTTCCGCCCAGCGCCGGCACCTCGCCGACGAATGTGATCAGCGCGAACGCAAGAAGCGTCGTGAATGCAATGGCGATGAAAGGCGTGCGCCGGACGGCGTGAACTTTTCCAAGCACCGGCGGAAGCACATGCTCACGGCTCATGCCGTATACGAGGCGGCTCGCCATCAGCATGTTAAGCAACGCGCTGTTGGCGACGGCAAACATGGTGATAAAGCCGAAGACGCTGAGCGGAAAATTTGGGGCGCCTGCCGCGACGACCTTGAGAAGCGGCGTTTCACCCTCACCCAGCTCGTGGGCGGGTACGAGCGTGATCGCGGAAATCGAGACCAGAAGGTAGATCGTGCCCGTGATGCAGATGCCCAAAATGAGAATCTTCGGGAAGGTGCGGATCGGATCCTTCGTTTCCTCCACCATGTTCACGCTGTCCTCGAAGCCAACCATTGCGAAGAACGCGAGGGTCGTCGCAGCAATGGCTGCCCACAGCATGCCGGTGCCTTCGGCGGCTTTGAATTCGAAGATGCGTGAGACGTCCCCTTGTCCTGCGCCGATCGCCCATAGTCCAATGACGATGATGAGGAGGAGACCGCTCAGCTCGACGCAGGTCAGCACTACGTTCAGCTTCACACTCTCGCCGACGCCGCGGAGGTTCACGGCCGCGATCAGCGCCATGAAGGCAAGGCCGATGATGGTAATGCCGATGCCACCCTCGAAGCCGAGCCCGAACGATTCCGAGAAATTCGCCGCGAAGGCGCGCGACGCCGTGGACGCGGACGTGATGCCGGACGACATCACCGCGAAGGCAACGATGAAGGTGATGAAGTGGATGCCGAATGCGCGGTGGGTGTAGAGCGCGGCGCCGGCGGCGCGGGGATACTTGGTGACCAGCTCGAGGTAGCTGAAGGCGGTGAGCAACGCGACGACAAATGCCAGCAGGAATGGCAGCCAGACCGCCCCTCCGACCAGGTTCGCGACCTTGCCGGTCAAGGCGTAGATGCCGGTCCCTAGAATGTCGCCGACGATGAATAGGAGGAGCAGCCAGGGCCCCATCACCCTGTGAAGGCTCGGCTCGGCCGCTGGCGCCGCCTGGTCACGGCCGTCGGCTGCATCTTTCATGGAGGCCCCCATTCCTCAACCGGTTTACCAGCGTCGCAACTGCCCACGCCGGGGTCAACTGCGGGGAGTGACGTATCGGCCCTTTTGGGCCCGTCCCTAACGTTAACTGACGCCCCGCCGGCTGGCAGGAAAGACGAAACCCTACTGCTTCATCTTGCGTTCCTCTAAAATCAAGACCACAACATCTTGGTCTTTGCCCCATTATTTGATGAGTTCTGCGTCATGCCCAAAGCGGCTCGTGCCTATTGGAAGGGATTTCTCCGACTGTCGCTCGTGACGATCGGCGTCGAGATCTACAACGCCGTGGAATCCAAGGCGGAGATCAGCTTCCGCCAGATCCACAAACCCTCAGGGAAGCGGGTCAATTACGAGAAGGTCGTGCAGGGCATCGGCAAGATCCAGAACAGCGACATCGTCAAAGGCTACGAGGTCGACAAGGACACCTACGTCACCCTCGATCCCGAGGAGATCGACGCGGTCAAGCTCGAGAGCAAGAAAACGATCGACCTCGTGCAATTCGTCGACGCGAAGGACATCGACTACCGCTACTTCGAGCGCCCCTACTTCGTCACCCCCACCGACGAGCTTTCCGGCGAAGGCTATGTCGTGATCCGCGACGCCCTGCGGAAGACCGGCAAGGTCGGTCTGGCGCAGATCACCATCGCGGGCCGCGAATGGCTCGTTGCCATCGCGCCGCTCGAAGATGGGCTCGTGATGGAAATGCTGCGTTACGAAGAGGAGCTTCGCAAGCCTGCGGACTTCTTCGACGAAGTGCCAGGGACGAAGCCGGACAAGGAAATGGTGGATCTCGCCGTCCAGCTCATCGGCAAGAAGACCTCGGCATTCAAGCCGGAGAAGTTCGAGGACCACTACCAGACCGCGCTCAAGGCGCTGGTGCAGGACAAGCTCAAGGGCCGCAAGATCGTTGCCCACGAGCACGACCGGCCGAAAGGCGGCAACATCGTCGACCTGATGGAAGCCCTGAAGAAGAGCGTCGGCGCGGCGGGCCCATCGCCCAAGTCCGGCGCTTCGTCCGCGAAAGCCAAGACATCGCGCACCGCGAAGAAGCGCGCCTAATCGCGTGCACTTGAAACTCCGAGGCTTCGCCGTGGGTTCTCGTTGAGATGTGAACGAACGGCAGGCGAGACGGCGTATGGCCAAGTCGACAAAGAAGCTCTCGACCTATCGCGCGAAGCGGGACTTTACGAAGACCGAAGAGCCTTCCGGGCAAAAGGCGATCCGCGCGGCCGAGTATCCGCGCTTCGTCGTGCAGAAGCACGATGCAACGCGGCTTCACTACGATTTTCGCCTTGAGATGGACGGCGTTTTCAAGTCCTGGGCCGTGACGCGCGGGCCGTCGCTCGATCCCAAAGACAAACGCCTCGCGGTTGAAGTGGAGGACCATCCGCTCGACTACGGCGACTTCGAGGGCACGATCCCTAAGGGAGAATACGGCGGCGGGACCGTGATGCTGTGGGACCGCGGCTTCTGGCTCCCCGAAGGCGACAAGCCTGCCGATCAAGCGCTGCGCGACGGGGACCTCAAGATCCTGCTGGCGGGCTCCAAGCTCAAGGGAAGCTGGGTGCTCGTGCGCATGAAGCACGACAAGATGGGCGGCAACCGCAACAACTGGCTGTTGATCAAGCACCGCGACGAGTTCTCTAAGGCGGGCGATAAGGATGCGCTGCTCAAAGAGGATCGCTCGGTGGCCTCGGGGCGCACCATGGCGGAGATCGCGGCCGGCAAAGGCAAGCGGCCGGAACCCTTCATGATGGGCGGACGTGGCAAGGCCAAAGCGGATGCCGTATGGCATTCCGCGGCGGCGCGCGATGCACTCGATCCCGACGATCCCAACGCGGTGCTCGGGATCGCGATCTCAAAACCCGACAAGGTGCTTTGGCCCGCAACAAAGGGCGAGAAAGCCGCGACGAAAATGGACCTGGCGCGCTATCTCGAAGCCGTCGCCGACTGGATGCTGCCGCACATCGAAGGCCGCCCCTGCTCCGTGATCCGTGCGCCGGACGGCATCGACGGCGAGACCTTCTTCCAACGTCACGCGATGCGCGGCACATCCGACCACATCACTTTGGTGAAGGTCTCCGGCGACCGCGAGCCCTATCTTCAGATCGACAGCGCCGAAGCGCTCATCGCCATGGCGCAGGTGGCGGCGCTGGAGTTCCATCCGTGGAACTGCGTTGCGGGCGATCCGGAAGCGCCGGGGCGGTTGGTGTTCGATCTCGATCCCGCGCCGGATATCGGCTTCGACAAGGTCGTGGCGGCGGCGAACGAGTTACGTGCGCGGCTCGAAGACCTCGGCCTGGTTGCCTTCTGCAAGACCACGGGCGGCAAGGGATTGCATGTGGTCACGCCGCTCAAGATCGGCGCGAAGGATGGCCTCGGCTGGGACGAAGCTAAGACGTTCGCCCACGCCGTCTGCGAGGCGATGGCGCATGACAGCCCGGACCTCTATCTTACGACGATGACGAAGAAGCTCCGTGGCGGAAAGATCTTTCTCGACTACCTGCGTAACGACCGCATGGCGACGGCCGTGGCGCCGCTCTCGCCGCGCGCGCGGCCCGGTGCGCCCGTGTCGATGCCGCTCACGTGGGCACAAGTGCGCAAGGGTCTCGATCCGATGCGCTTCACGCTGCACACGGTGCCCGCGCTGCTCAAGACGACGAAGGCGTGGGACGAATATCCCAAGGCTGCGCGCCCGCTCAGGGGCGCCATCCGCAAGCTCGTGGGCCATAGCTGATGGTTGCTTTGTCCTCGCGGAAGCCCGATCCGATTCCGGCGTTCGTTCCGCCTTGTCTGGCGACGCTCGCCGATGGACCGCCGCACGGCGATGTTTGGGTGCATGAGATCAAATTCGACGGCTATCGCCTGCAGGCGCACATCTCAGACGGCGCGGTGAAGCTGCTCACGCGAACGGGCATCGACTGGACGGCTCGCTTTCCGTCCCTTGCGAAGGCGCTGAAGGCGCTGAAGATAAAAAGCGCGATCATCGATGGCGAGGCGGTGGTCGAGGATGAGCAGGGTGTGACGAGCTTCGTCAAGCTCGTCGAAGCGCTCGAAGCGGGACGCTCGGCCGAGATGGTCTTCATCGGGTTCGACCTCCTGTACCTCGACGGTGTGAACATCACCTTGGGACCGCTCATCGAACGCAAGGACCTGCTCAAAGCGGTGCTGACGCGCAGCCGCTCCAAGCACCTCCGCTATAGCGAGCACATGGCGAGCGACGGCGCGACCGTTCTCAAGGAAGCCTGCTCATTCGGACTCGAAGGCATCATCTCGAAGCGCACGGATCGCCCTTACCGGTCCGGACGCAACGGCGAATGGCTCAAGTCCAAGTGCCTGCAAACGGACGAGTTCGTCATCGGCGGCTATCTCGTATCGTCGGTCGAAGAGAAGGCGATCGGCGCACTCGCGCTCGGCACTTTCGAGAAGGGCAAGCTCGTCTATGCGGGGCGCGTGGGTACGGGCTTCACCCACGACACGGCGCGCGCGCTCTGGAAGACGATGCAGCCGCTCAAGAGAACAGCCTCGCCTTTTTCCGCTCCTCTCACCGCCGTGCAGCGGCGTGGCGTGGTCTGGATTGAGCCTGAACTTGTGGCGCAGATCGCCTACAGCACTCGTACGGGGGATAGACTGCTTCGCCATGCCGCCTTCAAGGGGCTGCGGGAGGACAAGCCCGCACCCGACGTGCACAGGCCGAAGACGCGGAAGACCAAATCCTAGGCCGGATCGGTTCCGCCACGGAAACGCTGCGTTGACCCCAGCTGCCTTGTGAAGCCCACGGAACAGGCCCATTTTGCGGGCAACAGAGGTCCCCCGCATTCGGCGGGCGTGGGCCGGAAAGGAGCAAACCCCATGAGAAAGATTCTCAACATCAGTGGCAGCCCCAAGGCTCACTGGGTCGGCGACGGCTTTCCCGTGCGGTCGATGTTTTCGCCCGCGGCGGAGCTGTCCCCGTTCCTGCTGCTCGACTACGCGGGCCCGGCCGACTTCACGCCGGCTGAGAAGCCGCGCGGCGTGGGCCAGCATCCGCATCGCGGTTTCGAGACCGTCACGATCGTCTACCAGGGCGAGCTCGAGCACCGTGACTCCACCGGCAACGGCGGCACGATCGGGCCCGGCGACGTTCAGTGGATGACGGCGGCTTCGGGCATCCTGCACGAGGAGTTTCATTCGCGGGCGTTTACCCGTACGGGCGGAACGCTCGAGATGGCGCAGCTCTGGGTCAACCTTCCCGGCAAGGACAAGAAGGCGGCTCCGGGCTACCAGACTCTCCTCAACGCGGACATTCCGTCGGTCGATCTTGCGGACGGAGCGGGACGCGTGCGCGTGATCGCGGGCGAGTATCAGACCCAGAAGGGACCGGCGCGCACATTCACGCCGATCAACATCTGGGACCTGCGCCTCAACCGCGACAAGGCCACGACGCTGACGCTGCCCGAGGGCCACAACGTGGCACTCGTCGTGCTCAGCGGGACGGTCTTGATCAACGGTCAGGAAGTCGTGCGAGGCTCGCAGCTCGTCCAGTTCGAGCGGACAGGCGGCGAGATTACGCTCGAAGCCAACAATGACGCGACGGTGCTTGTGCTCTCCGGCGAGCCCATCAACGAGCCGGTCGTGGCACACGGTCCGTTCGTCATGAACACCATCGGCGAGATCAAGCAGGCCATGCTCGATTTCCAGAATGGCAAGTTCGGCACCATGACCGAAACGGTGCACTAGCCTTCCCTCTCCCTATCGCGCTGCACTTGCGATGGGGAGAGGGTCGGGGTGAGGGGCAGCCGCTTGTGCCGAACCTAGAACCTGCCCCTCACCCTGGCCCTCTCCCCGTAAATACGGGGAGAGGGGACTATTCCGCGGCGTCGCGGTGGTCGCCGGACTGGCGCTCGAACAGGTGGCGATAGCGCCCGTTCGGGTGGCTCATGAGCGCCGCGTGCGTGCCGTCCTCGACGATGCGTCCGTTGTTGAACACGAGGATCCGGTCCAACGACCGCACGGTCGACAGGCGGTGCGCAATGACGATCGCCGTGCGTCCCTTCAGCAGGCGCTCGACCGCCGCCTGGATGAGCTGCTCCGATTCCGAATCCAGGCTCGACGTTGCCTCGTCCAGGATCAGGATCGGCGCATCCACCAGGAACGCGCGCGCAAGCGCAATGCGCTGGCGCTCACCACCCGACAGCTTCACGCCACGCTCGCCGACGAGGGTCTGATAGCCCTTCGGCAGGCGCGCGATGAAATCGTGCGCGTTGGCAAGGCGAGCCGCGCGTTCGATCTCCTCCTGGGACGCTCCCGGCCGCCCGTAGCCGATGTTCTCGGCCAGCGTGCGGTGGAACAGGATCGGCTCCTGAGGAACGATGGCGATCTGCGCGCGCAGCGACTGCTGCGTCGCGTCCGCCACGTTCTGCCCGTCGATCGTGATGCGCCCGCCCGTCACGTCATAGAGACGCTGAATGAGCTTCACGAACGTCGTCTTGCCGGAGCCCGAATGCCCCACGAGACCGACGCGCTCGCCCGCCTTTATCGTGACCGACAAGTCGCGGTAGAGCGGCGTCTCGTGCGCCCCGTAGTGGAAGCCCACGTTCTCGAAGCGCACTTCGCCCTTCGTGATCCGCATCGGCACGGCGCCCTTGCGGTCCGCAATGCCGATCGGCGTCGTGTGCAGCTCCACCAGCTCGTCCATCTCGTTCACGGAGCGCTGCAGGTTGTGCACGTGCATGCCGACGTCACGCAGGTATCCGTGCACGACGAAGTAGGTCGTGAGCAGATACGTCACATCACCCGGCGTCGCCTTGCCTGCCCACCAGAGCCACAGGCCGGCGCCTGCGAGCCCCGTGCGCACAAACAGCAACACGACGTGCTGGCTCGTGCCTGCCAGCGTGTGACGGTACCAGGTGCGCCACGTGCGCCGCTTCCAACGCGCCACGACGTTCGCAAGACGCCCGTCCTCGCGGTCCTCGGCGCCGTAGGCCTTCACGACGGCGTTGCAGCCGAGGGCATCCGCCAGCGTGCCGCCGATGCGCGTGTCCCACGCATTCGAAAGCTTCGAGGCCGGCGCGATGTAGAACATCGCCAGCGAAACGGTCATGCCGATGTAGGCCGCCGCGCCCAGCGCGACGATCAGGCCCATGACCGGCCACTGGACCGCGAGCATCACTGTCGCCGCGACCAGCACGAATGCCGACGGCAGCAGTGCGAGCAGCAGCGTATCGTTCAGCTGATCGATCGACCACATGCCGCGCGTGACCTTGCGCATCACGGAGCCCGAGAAGCTGTTAGCGTGCCAATCGGTCGAGAAACGCTGAACGCGCGCGAACGTCTCCTGCGCAACGTCAGACATCATTCCGAGCGAAAGCGGAATGACGCCCAGCCAGGCCCAATGCCGGAAACCGACCATGACCGTGCCGAGCGTGACCATGATCGCGAAGGCTTCGAGCGCGCGCGACAGCGCAATCTCGCGTGTCTGCTCGGTGAGAAGCAGCGCATCGACGAGACGCCCGGAGAAATACGGGATCATCAGGTCCGCGAACGTCGCGAGCAGAATTGCGCCGGCGATCCTGGCAACGAGGAGCTTCCGTCGTCGCCAATGGCCAGCAGTGTAAGCAAGCACGGCGGCCATGGCCGCGCGCCCGCTGTTGCGGTTGTGCGTCGTCATATCATTTCCGGCACGCGGTTGTGCCGTCTCCGAAGGATAGCGGTCACGCGAACACACGTTGTGCGGGTGTCAGCGGTCCAAAACGAATTTTGGGATTTGCCTCGAAGGATCGAGGAGGCTGCAGAAGCAGCCGAGGGACTGTCGACCTAAAGGTGGCGGACGATCCAAACCGGGTGAACAAGCAAGGATGTGGTCGTCATGCAGTCCTCCCCGGTTAAGTTGATGATGCGAAGCGTATAGCAGCTGCCTAAGAAAGTGGCAACCCCAGGCGGCCACACTGCGACGTTCGAGACCGCAGTGTGGCGCGCAGATCCGGTGATTTGATGACGTAGTGTCAGATCACGCTGCGCACGAGGCCGCCTTCGGCGCGGATGTTGGAGCCATTGATGGCGGACGCGCGATCCGAGCAGACGAAAGCCACTGTGTCGCCGATCTCCTTCGGATCGATGAGGCGGCCGATCAGCGAAGTCGGTCGGTTGTCAGCGATGAACTTGCGCTCGGCGTCGGCCTGGATCACGCCCGGATAGATGCTGCCGATGAATTCCTCGACGCCGGGTGTGCGCGTGGGACCCGGCAGCACAGAATTCACGGTGACGTTCGTGTTCTTTGTCAGTTCGGCCAGCGAGCGTGCGATCGAAAGCTGCATCGTCTTGGTGGCGCTGTAGTGGGCCATCTCGGGCGCCGGGCTCACGCCGGACTCGCTCGAAATGAAAACGATGCGGCCATGGCCGCGATCCAGCATGCCGCGCAGATAATGGCGCGAGAGACGCACGCCACTCATGATGTTTACGTCGAACAGGCGCTGCCAGGCTTCGTCCGTTTCCTCGAAGAAGCCGACGGCTTCGTAGATGCCGAGGTTGTTGACCAGGATATCGACGGAGGGAATAGCTGCAATCGTGGCGGCGCACCCGTCTGCGGTGCCGTTGTCGGTCGCGAGCGGAACGAGATCCGCCTTCGGAAATCCAACCCGAATGTCCGCCATCGCCTTGTCGACGCTTCCCTGCGTGCGGCCGTTGATGATGACGCGCGCGCCGTCGGCTGCGAGCGAGCGGGCGATCTCGAGCCCGATGCCGCCGGACGAGGCCGTCACGAGGGCCGTCTTGTTGGCGAGGCCTAGGTTCATGGATGTCTCCTGGTTCCGATTACATTCGAGAGCATGGCCATCGCTTTTATTCTGCAGCGGCAGCCTTCCGCGACGACGCCGCGCGACCGACGGAAGCGAACTCCTCGCGGAGCACCGCCGCCAATTCCGAAGCCATGTCGTTCTGCGTGTTGCGCGGGAGGTAGAGATTGACGTGGCACGCCGGCAATTTGGGGAGCCCGGCGGCTTCGCTCAAGATCTGGAGGCTCTTGGGCGCGGCGCAGGACAGCATCGGTGCCACAGCCAGATCGGCTTCAAGCGTCGCGATCATCGGCTCCAGGCTGTTGCTTTCGCTGACCGGACGCCAGCGGCGGTGCCATTTCGCCAGCGCCGCGAGGGCATACGGGCGGAAGGCGCAAGTCTCGGCGCCGAGGGAAACCGGAAGGGGCTCGCGGAGATAGGCGTCACCACCAGCCGCGCCGACCCACATGAGGCGGTCGACGAGAAGGCTTTCGGCGCGCGCGGGCCGGGTGACTTCAGTTGTCAGGGTGAGATCGAGTTCGCCGCGGCTGAGAGACTCCAGCAGCAGACGTGAGGTGCTCGTCAGCAGCGAGACGCGGACGTTCGGAAAGCGCTTGTCGAAGCGGCGAAGGACCTTCGGCAGGAAGCGTGCGACGAGATCGTACGGGACGCCCAGGCGAACCTCACCCTCGAATGCGGGCGTCGCCATCGCGCGCCACGCTTCGTCGTTCAGGGCAACCAGCCGTTGCGCGAAAGTAAGCAAGCGCTCGCCGTCGGGGCTCAGCACGAGTTTGCGCTGCTTGCGCACGAACATCGGCTTGCCGAACAACTCTTCGAGACGCTTGATCTGCTGGCTCACGGCGGCCTGCGTGAGACTCAGCGTGCCGGCCGCTTCCGTCACCGATCCCGTTTCGACGACAGCGGTGAAAGCTCTGAGCAATCCCATATCGATGTTGCGGGCCATGGCGTC
>VFQQ010002443.1_pt1 | contig 20962 bp, 26 predicted proteins | sample 3512341 | NCBI WGS metagenome assembly VFQQ01 (sample SAMN10412373, study PRJNA504923) | tailings metagenome | isolation source: Relicate 2 Philex TSF1 revegetated site | place: Philippines: Tuba, Benguet | collected 2017-08-29 | reverse complement strand
CGCCGGCGCTGGAGAGCGAGGCCGAATTGTCGAGCGGCGAGATGCCCGCGACCGTCACGAACTGATCGACGCCGGGCGTGCGCTTCGCGATCGCGCCAACCTGATCCATCACATTCTGCGTCCGCTCGAGTGACGCGCCGTCGGGCAACTGCACCGCGACGACGAGGTAGCCCTGATCCTCGATCGGGATGAAGCCCGACGCGACGCGCGAGAGCCCGTAGAGCCCGCCCGCGACGATCAGCAGCGATACGATGACCGAGACGATGCTGGCTGACGCCATGCGATTGATCAGGCGCACATAGGCGCGTTCCAGCGCGTCGTAACCGCGATTGAAGATGCGATAGATGATGTTGCGCTTCTCCGGCGGCGTCGGCGCGCGCATCCAGAGCGCAGCCTGCGTGGGTTTAAGCGTCGCGGCGTTGACGGCAGAGAGAATCGCGGTCGCAGCGATCACCAGCGCGAATTGCGCGTACATCTGGCCGGTGAGGCCCGGCATGAAAGCCGCCGGAATGAACACCGACATCAGCACCAGCGTGATGCCGATGATCGGGCCGAACAGTTCATCCATTGCCTTGATCGAGGCATTGTGCGGCGTCTCGCCGTGCTCGATGTGGTGCGCGACGCCCTCCACGATCACGATCGCGTCGTCGACCACGATGCCGATCGCGAGCACGATGGCGAACAGTGTCGACAGGTTGACCGTAAAGCCGAGGGCCGCCATCGCGGCGAACGCACCGATGATCGTGACCGGCACGGTCGTCGCCGGGATCAGCATCGCGCGCCAGTCCTGCAAGAAGAGCAAGATGACGAGCAGCACGAGGAACGCCGCCTCGAGGAGTGTCTTGTAGACCTCCTTGATCGCCTCATCGACGAACTTCGTGGTGTTGAACGGGATCTCGAAGACCAGTCCCGCCGGAAACTCCTTCGCGAGTTCCTCCATGCGCTTCTGGACGATGGACTGAACATTGAGCGCGTTCGCGCCCGGCGCCTGGAAGATCGCGATGCCGGCGGCGGGCTGGCCGTTCGCCTTGAAGGTCTGGCCGTAGGACTGCGCGCCGAGTTCGACACGCCCGATGTCGGCAACGCGCGTGATCGCATTGCCGTCCGTCTTCACGATGACATTCGCGAACTGCTCCGGATCGGCGAGCCGTCCCGTGACCGTCACGGTGTACTGGAACGGTTGACCAGCTTGCGTGGGCGGTCCGCCGATCTGGCCTGCGGCGACCTGCTGGCTCTGCTGCTGCAAGGCTTGCGTCACGTCCGACGAGGTCAGCCCGCGCGCTTTCAGCTTTTCCGGATCGAGCCAGACGCGGATCGAGTACTGGCCTGCGCCGAAGATCTGAACGTTGCCGACGCCCGGCAGGCGCGCGAGTTCATCCTTGAGGCGGATCGTCGCGTAGTTCGCGAGGTAGAGGCTGTCGTACGCGCCATTCGGCGAGGTGAGCGACAGGAATGACAGGATCGCGGTCGACTGCTTCTGGACGTTGACGCCCTGCTTCTGCACCGTGTCGGGCAGCGAGGAGAGCGCGGCCGAGACGCGGTTCTGCACCAGCACCTGCGCGAAGTTGAGATCGGTGCCGATGCGGAACGTGACGGTGAGCGTGTAGGTCCCGTCCGACGTGCTCATCGACTGCATGTAGATCATGTTCTCGACGCCGTTCACCTGCTGCTCGATCGGCAACGCGACGGTGTCGATGATCGTGCGCGCGCTGGCGCCCGGATAGCGGGTCTGAACCTGCACGGTCGGCGGCGTGACGTTGGGATATTGCGCGACGGGCAGCGAGAACAGCGCGACGCCGCCGATCACGATCATCAGGATCGCGAGGACGTTGGCGAGAACCGGCCGGTCGATGAAATATCTGGAGATCATGGCGGCGGCCTACTTCGCCGCTGGCTGCTGCTGCGGATCGACCTTCTGGCCGGGCACCGCGCGCAACAGTCCCGACGTGACGACGCGGTCATCCGCCTTGAGCCCGCCTTCCACGATGGTCATGTCGCCGACCACTGGCCCGGTCTCGACCTTGCGCTGCTCGACGACGTTTTCGCCGTTGACGATCAGCACATAGCGTCCGGCCTGATCGCTCCCGAGCGCGACCGTCGGCACCAGCATTTCCGGCCGCTCCTCAAGCGGAACGCGCACGCGCGTGAAGAAGCCCGGCAACAGCAGCCGCGCCTCGTTCGGCAGTTCGGCGCGCACCGCCAGCGTGCCGGTCCCCGTCGTCATGGTCGGCGCGATGTAGTCGAGCCGGCCCTTGTGCGGGTAGCCGCGATCGGTCTGAAGCCCGACTTCGACCAGTGCTCCGAGCAGGTCCGGCGCGCGCTGCCCGCGCTTGTTGAGCATGTCGCGAACATGGAGCACGTCACGCTCGCTCGCATTGTAGTTCACGTAGATCGGATGAAGCTGCACGATGGTGGCGAGCACCTGCGCGCCGCTGCCGCCCACCAGTTCGCCGACCGAGACCTGCCGCGCCGTGACGATGCCATCAAACGGCGCGACGACCTTCGTGTAGTCGAGATTGATCTGCGCCTGCTTGGTGTCGGCCTGCGTCTGCAGCACCCGGGCCTTGTCATTGTCGCGCTTGGCGACCGCGGCATCGAAGGCGGCCTTCGACGCCGCTTGCCGCTGCACAAGTTCCTGCTGTCGCTCGAAATCGCCTTCGGACTGCTTCGCGCTCGCCGCCGCCGCCTGCTCGGCCGCCTGCGCCTGCTGGAGCTTCAACTGGTAGGGCTCGGGCTCGATGGTGAAGAGGTGCTGGCCCTTTTTAACCGCCTTGCCGTCCTCGTAGTTCACCTCGGTGAGGAAGCCCGACACGCGCGCAACGAGGTTCGCGGAATTCACCGCCGCGGTGTTGCCCGTCGACTCGAAGTAGCGCGTGACCTTCTGCTCGGTGGGCTTGGCGACCGTCACCTTCGGGGGCGGAGGCGCCTGATAGGTGTTCTGCTGTCCGCATGCACCGAGCAGGCCGAGGGCGACGAGCCCGCCCATCCGCCAGTCCAGCCGAATCCACATGCGCCCCTCCTGTCACAACCGCGGGACATACCATCCAGAGTTCCCGCGGCGGTGACAAGGCAAAGGCTTGTGACAATCTTAGGCAGTTGATCAGGCCGCCTGCGTTTCAGCCGCCACGGACCGCTCCAGCGCGAAGCCCTCATCGAGCCAGCCGGTGATGCCGCCGATCATTTCCTTCACCGGAAATCCGAGGCGCGCCAGACGGATCGCGCCCTTGTTGGCACCGTTACAATGTGGCCCGGCGCAATACACGACGAAGCGTGTGGAAATTGGATACTCCGCCATGCGCTCCGCCGTCATGGTCCGGTGCGGAATGTTGACTGCGCCCGGCACATGGCCGGTTGCGAACGCATTGGCACCGCGCACGTCGACCAGCACGAAATCGATCTCGCCCTTGAGCGATGCTTCGCCCTTCAAGGATTCATGGACGTCCGAGCAATCCGTCTCGACACCGAGGCGGCGCTCGAAATGGGCAAGCGCGGTGGCGGGGTCGGCAAAGCCGGGCTGGGTGACGAGCGAGGGCATGGGCGGCTCCTTCGGGTTCAGTTGATGGGGGCACCTTGCCGCCGCGGCCGGACGTTTAGAATTGGCCGAAATGCCAAAGTCCGGTAATATCCGGCCATGCTCAAGCCCACGCCCCTCGTCGTCGCCCTCGCCTCCGACCGGCTGGCGATGTTCGAGTTCGGCATCACGGCCGAGTTCTTCGCGCTCCAGCGGCCCGAGCTCGATTTCGTGCCCTACCGATTCGCCGTGGCGGCCGCCGATCCCCTGCCGTTGCGCGGGCTCGGCGGCATCCGCGTCGAGTGCGACGGCGGGCTGGAGTTGCTGCGCGAGGCCGACCTGATCGTGGTGCCGGGCTGGCGCGATCTCGACGAGACGCCGCCGCTGGACGTCATGCAGGCGCTGCGCGATGCGGCCGCGCGCGGCGCGCGCATTGCGTCGATCTGCTCGGGCGCCTTCCTGATCGCGCACACCGGCCTGCTCGACGGCAAGCGCGCGACGACGCACTGGCGTCACACCGAGCGGTTCACGCGGCTGTTTCCGCAAATCAGAATCGCGCCCGACGTGCTCTACGTCGACGAAGGCAACGTCATTACGTCGGCGGGCTCCGCCGCCGGCATCGACATGCTGCTGCATCTCGTGCGCAAGGATTACGGGCCGCATGTCGCGAACAACTTCGCGCGCCGCATGGTGGTGCCGCCGCATCGCGATGGCGGACAGTCGCAGTTCGTCGTGCAGCCGATCGCGGTGCGCACCAACGATCGCATCGCGAGCGTCGCGGACTGGATGGCGGGCAACTTGAGCGAAGACATCACCATCGAGATGCTGGCGGATCGCGCCGCGATGAGCGTGCGCACCTTCACGCGGCGCTTCCGTGCTGCGACCGGCACGGCGCCGATCGAGTGGCTCATTCGTCTGCGCGTACGCCGCGCGCAGGACCTGCTCGAGACAAGCGACCTGCCGATCGACACGATCGCGCATGACGCAGGCTTCGGCGCGCCGGAAACTCTGCGGCATCATTTCCGGAAGGTGGTCGGCACGAGCCCGTCGGCGTGGCGCGGGGCGTTCCGGGGGAAGGCGGCGGCTTGATCCGTTCGTCCCCGCGAAGGCGGGGACCCAGAGCAAAGAAAGAACTGGATTCCCGCCTGCGCGGGAATGAACGGAGTTTGTGTCTTCGTCACTGCAATGACGAAAAACAAAACCGGCGCCGCAGGGGCGCCGGTTCAAATCAGTCTGAGCTGATCGGATCGCTTAGGACGTCGCGTTCAGCACCGTGACGGCGCGGCGGTTCTGCGACCAGCACGAGATGTCGTTACACACCGCGACCGGACGCTCCTTGCCGTAGGAGATCGTGCGCATGCGGTTCGCCGGGATGCCGCGCGACACGAGATAGTCGCGCACGGACTGTGCCCGGCGCGCACCGAGCGCGATGTTGTACTCGCGCGTGCCGCGCTCGTCGGCATGACCTTCGATCGTGAAGGCGTAGCGGTTATAGCGCTGCAGCCACTCGGCCTGCTTGTCGAGAATCGCGATCGACTGCGGGGTGAGTTCGGTCTGATCCGACTCGAAGAACACGCGGTCGCCAACGTTCACGACGAAGTCCTGCGCGCTGCCCGGGGCAGCCGAACCGGCGAGGCCCGCGTTCGCGCCCTGCATCTTGTTCGGATCGTTGGCGCAAGCGGCCAGCGACAGACCCGCCACGATCATCGCGGCAAACTTCACAGCGCGGACAAAACCCATATTCATTCCCGTGCTCCCTTCATCACACTACTGGGGCATCCTTGGCCTTAAGGTCTACGCGCCGTTCGTTAAGCGAACGTTCCATCAACCTTGATGAGCCCTTGCCGAGACCCGGTAAACGTGACCACCACCCGTAAACAGTTCGGTGTGGTTAATGCGGTATGAACGCGGCAGGAAAGCGGCACCGCAAGTTCCTTGTGCGCGCCGCTTCTCCCTGTGTCCCTACGACAACAGCGGCGACCAGGCCGGGTCGGACGCATAGGCCGGCGTCGGAATCTTCTGCTCGTTGCGGCCGGTGACGTCGATCGAATAGAGCGACGGCCCCGCCGCCTGGTCGCGGAAGAACATCAGCACGCGGCCGTTCGGCGCGAAGGTCGGGCCTTCGTTGTGATAGCCGGAGGTGAGCAGCCGCTCGCCCGAGCCATCCGGCTTCATGATGCCGATGGCGAACTGACCGCCGCCCTGCTTGGTGAAGGCGATGAAATCGCCGCGCGGTGACCACACCGGCGTCGAGTACGAGCCCTCGCCGAAGCTGATGCGCTGCGCGTTGCCGCCGTTCGCGCCCATCACGTAGATCTGCTGGCGGCCGCCGCGATCCGACTCGAAGCAGATGCGCGCGCCGTCGGGCGAGTAGGACGGCGCGGTGTCGATCGCGCCAGTGTCGGTGAGGCGCGTGGTGCGCTTGGACTGCAGGTCCATCACGAAGATGTTCGAGTTGGCCCCCTGCTGCAGGCTCATGATCACCTGCTGTCCATTCGGCGAGAAGCGCGGCGAGAAGCTCATGCCAGGAAAATTGCCGACGATTTCGCGCTGGCCGGTCTCGATGTTCAGGAGAAACACGCGCGGATCGCCCTGTCCGTAGGACATGTAGGTGATCTCCTGCGTCGATGGCGAAAATCGCGGCGTCAGCACGAGGTCCTCACCGCGCGTGAGATAGCGCACGTTCGCGCCGTCCTGATCCATGATGGAGAGGCGCTTTACGCGGCGCTCCTTCGGGCCGGTCTCGTCGATGAACACGATGCGCGTGTCGAAGTAGCCCTTCTCGCCGGTGAGGCGCTCGTACACGCCGTCCGACACGATGTGCGAGATGCGGCGCCAGTTATCCGGGCTGGTGAAGTATTGCTGGCCGGTGAGTTGCTGGCCGGACGACACGTCCCACAGGCGGAATTCGACTTTCAGCCGCCCGTCGGGCTGGCGCGTGACGCGGCCGGTGATCAGCGCCTGCGCGTTGATCGCCTTCCAGTCCGGAAAGCGCGGGAAGACATCGAAGCTGGTGATCTTCTCGATGTAGGCCGCCGGATCGATCGGCGCGAACAATCCCGAACGGCGCAGGTTCGCGGTGATGACCTGACTGATGCCGCGCGCCGCCTCCGCGTCGCCGGGCGAGCCGCCGACGAAGTCCGGGATCGCGATCGGCATCGCGGCGACGTTGCCCTGCGTGACGTCGAGGCGTGTCTGCGCGAACGCACGCCCCGCGATGAGGCTTGCCGAGGCGGCGCCGCCGAGCGCCAGCATGTGGCGCCGGGTGAACCCGAGGGGGGACCGGAGCGTCGTCGTCATGGCGTCGTGTGTCCTGAGATCTGGTGGCGTTACCCGCGGAACATGTCACGCGGATCGAAATCGACGATGACATCCTTCCAGGCCTCGTACTTCGCGACGGGCAGGAAGGTGTACGGCGCGCAACTGCGCACGGCGCGCAGCGCGCTTTCGGATGCGGCCTGGAAGGCCGGATGGCTGCCGGAATTCATCAGCCGCGGCTCGGCTGACAGGCTGCCGTCGGTGCGAAACTGGATGCGTACCGTCACCACGAGGTCGCGCGCTTCGGCGAGGCCGACGGGCACGTTCCAGCAGTCGCGCAGGCGGGCGCGCAGCATGTCGAGTTCGCTCTGCGAGAGCGTCGCGGCGGCACCGGTCGGCGTGCCGAGCGAGGGACGATCGTTCAGCGTCGCGCCGGCCGCGGCCTGGCGCTGCGGCGCGCGCTTGTCGAGCAGCGCGGCGATCTTGGTTGCGTCGTACTTCGGCTGCGGCTTGGGCGGCTCGACCTTCTTCTCGGCCTTCTGCTGCTCGAGCTTCTTCTGCTCCTGCTGCTTCTTTTCGAGCTTCTGCTGCTTCTTGATCGCCTCGGCGATCGGATCGATCTTGGGCTCCGGCTCTTTCGCGAATGCCTGCTTCGGCTCGGGCTTCTGTTCCTGCTTCACCGGCGGCTTCGGCTCGGCCTTCTTCTTCTCCGGCTCGGGCTTGGGCTGCGCCTGATCCGCCGTCGGCACGATTTCGGGCTTCTCGACGATCTTCGCGGCGGGATTCTCGACGGGCTTCGCTTCCGCCACCTTCTCGACCAGCGGCGCGGGCGTTTCGGCCTTCGGTGCGGTGCGGATGCCGTTTGTGATCTGCGAGAAGTCGGTCGCCGAGATGATGTCGGTCGAAAGAAACTCAGGCGGCGGCTGATTCAGCGGACGCGTGGCGAACGCAATCAGGCCGTACGCGAGCACGCCCGCGTGCAGCACCGCCGATATGGTCCAGCCCGCCTTCACGAACCCTGCTCGACCTCCGTCACCAGCGCGACGCGGCGGAAGCCCGCCGCCGACAGGCGCCCCATGACTTGCATCATCTTACCGTAGTCGACCTTCTTGTCGCCGCGCACGAAGATCCGCTCCTCGTTGCCCGCGCGCGCTTGCGCCACGGCCTGCAGCTTCGGCACCAGTTCGTCGATCTTGATCTCGGAATTCATCAGGAACACTTCGCCCTTGGTGTTCACCGACACCGTGAGCGGCTCCTTGTCGTTCTGGTCGAGCGACTTCGCCTGCGTCTGCGGCAGGTCCAACGGCACACCCACCGTCAGCAGCGGCGCCGCCACCATGAAGATGATCAGCAGCACGAGCATCACGTCCACCATCGGGGTGACGTTGATCTCGGCCATCACGGGCTTGCGGCGATGACGGCGCTTGCCGCCTCCGCTCACGCCCGCGCTCCCTCCGGATGCTCCCACGATCGAGCCCCTTTACGCCGCTTCGTCGATCTGCCGCGACAAGATCGCGGAAAACTCGTCGGCAAAGCCCTCAAGGCGTTGCGCCTGCTTGTTCACCTCGGAGACGAACTTGTTATAGAAAATCGTCGCCGGAATGGCGGCAACAAGGCCGATGGCCGTCGCAAACAGGGCCTCCGCGATGCCGGGCGCCACAACCGCTAAGGAAGTGTTCTTCGAGGCGGCGATCGACTGGAAGCTGGTCATGATGCCCCAGACCGTGCCGAACAGGCCGATGAACGGGCCCGCCGAGCCGACCGTCGCGAGCACGAGCAGGCGCCGCTCCAGCCGCTCCACCTCGCGCGCGATGGTGACGTCCATCACCTTCTCGATGCGCATCTGAAGGCCGCCGATCGCGCGGCTGGTCCCTTCGAACGAGCGTTTCCATTCCCGCATCGCGGCGACGAACAGCGCCGCCATCGAGTGCGCCGGACGCGCGGACTGCGTGCGGTAAAGCTCTTCCAGCGACTGGCCGGACCAGAAGGTCTGCTCGAAGCGGTCCATCGCCTTCTTGGTGCGCATGTAGAGCAGCGTTTTGTCGATGACGATCGCCCAGACCCAGATCGACGACACGAGCAGGCCGATCATCACAAGCTTGACGACGATATGGGCCTGCCAGAACAGGCCCCAGATCGAAAGATCGACATTGGGGGCGGGCACCTGGCCAGCGCCGTTCGGCATGATCTCGGTCGGCTGGGCGACGACCGGGGACGTCGGGGCGGCGACCGGAGCGCTCGGCGCGGCAGTCTGCGCAAACGCGGGCGCGAGCGGCGCCACGATCAGCAGCGCCAGCATCAGGAGCGAAACAAGACGGCGAAGGGCCGGCTGCGCCATCCGGGCGGAAATCATCAAGAGCGTCCTTTGTTGTCCACACATGACCTTGTCCGAATCCGGCGTCCGCTGTCCGGGATCATGCGGCATTCACGTCATCGGGCCGGGCGGCGCCGCACGCGGGGTGTCTCAAACGGTGTTGTCCGGCTCCTGCGAAGTTCGCCGCCGAACAATCCCAAAACCCATGTGAATCCGTGCCGTCCACCACGGCGAAAGCACGGATTCATCGCGAAATCTGTCCAAATGAGGGCCACCTCACCGATCCGATCCCGCCCTAACAGGCAACAATTGTGGTTAAGGCTTTGTTAACATGAGGAAAGAGGATCAAAAGTGATCGGCCGGGGCTCCACAGGAGTAGTGGCGAATCCCGCGCGTACAGAAGTCAGGTCGGGCCACCGGGCGGCTGCCGCTTGCGGCGCGTGACATACTGACATATCGTGATGGTATGTCTCGACATACCATCAAGCGCACCACGGTCCGCCTGCCGGCCGAACTCCTGCGCACGGCACAGCGCAAGGCTGCCGCCGAAGGGAAGACTTTGACCGGGCTGATGGAGGAAGGGCTGCGGTATGTGATCGATCATCCGCCGACGGTGAAGCGGGAGCGTCCCACTATTCCCGTGAGCAAGGAAGGCGGCGGTCACGCGCCGGGCTTCACAACATTCAAGGACATCGAGGAGCAGGAAGACCTCGAATACATCGAGCGCTTGAACCGCGGCTTCAAATGAAGCTGCCTGACGTCAATGTCCTCGTTTATGCCTTCAGGCATGATGCGCAAAGACATGCGGTCGCGCGTGAATGGATCAATTCGGCCGCAGATGCCAACGCGCGGTTTGCGATTTCGAAGCTGACTCTCTCGGGCTTCGTTCGCATCGTCACCAATCGACGCATCTACGCCGATCCGACGCCGCTGAGCGCAGCTTTCGATTTCTGCGAGAGCATCCTCGCTCAGCCGAATTGCAAGGTGGTCGAGCCGGGCGAACGGCATTGGCCGATCTTTCAGCGCGCATGTACCGAGACCAATACGCGCGGCGGAGATACGACGGACGCGTGGTACGCCGCGCTAGCAATCGAATGGGGTTGCGAGTTCGTCACATTCGACCGCGACTTTCTCAAGTACCCGGGGCTGAACTGCACCATCCTCAGCTAGCCCAAAAGCAACAGGGCCGCCTGTCTCGCACGGAGACAAGCGGCCCTTAATGCAGTCGCGTGAGCTACGGGGGAGTTAGCTCTGCGGCTGCGGAGCGTGAGGCGCCGGCGGCTGCGGGGCTGCGTTGCGGCGCTCGGCCATGAACTGGTCGAACTCGGCCTTGTCCTTCGCGAAGCGCAGGCGGTCGAGGAAGTCCTTGAACTCGCGCTGTTCGTCTTCGAGGCGGCGCAGCGTCTCGGCGCGATATTCGTCGAAGGCGTGGTTGCCGCTCGAGCGCGGGCCGCCACCCCAGCCGCCGAAGCCCTGCATCTTGTCGCGCATGCGGCCCATCTTCTCCTCCATCCGTTCCATCTTGCGGCCCCAGCGGTCGTTTCCGTAGCAACCCATGTTTCGGCTCCAGATCATGTAGGCGAGGAAGGCGAGGCCGAGCGGCCACCAGAAGATAAAACCGAGGATCATCAACAGGATGTACCCCGGATGCCAGGCCCGCCATGCGGCCCACGGGGGCGGCGCGTAGCCCTGTCCGCGCCAGCGGTCGCGGGGGTCGTCGTAGGTGCGATCAGCGGTGGACATGAGCCCTCCTCGGGGTGTGAATGTAAATAACATTCACATAACTAAATCGAGGTGCTTGGCTTGTCAAGGATGCGCGGCGACAATGTTGTCGCAGGTGCGCCGGACCGGGGCGATGGCGGACCCACAGCACCCGACAGTTACTCACCGCTCGCCCGACAGGTGGTGTCGCGATGAAAGTGGAGCAATGGCTCAGGATCGGAAATCTGATCCTGCTGATCGGCTTCTTCGTCTGCGCGTTCTGGCAGGCGCGGCACGCGCCAACCGAGGAGCGAGTCGAGCGCGCAGCGTCGTTGCGCCGCGGCGAGATCGACGGCGCGGCGTAACCTACCTGCCCTGCGACATTCCAAGCCCGCGCAGATAAACCAGCACGCCGGCTTCGAGCAGTTCCTCCGCGCTCATCGGCAGCTTGCGGCGGCCCGCATCGGCGCGCGCGAACAGCGACGCGATGCCGTGCGAGAGCGACCACACGTGCAGCGCCATCATCATCGCGGGAGGCCGCTGTCCCGCAGGCAATCGCTCGATCAGCTTTTCGCAGGCGAGCCGCAGCACGCCGAATGCGCGGTCGCCGGCGGCGTTCAGCTCCGCATTCGATTCAAGCGGCACGCCGGCTTCGAACATCGCCGAGTAATACGCGGGCTCGGTGCGGGCGAAACCGAGATAGGCCTTGCCGACGCGATCGAACGCCGTCATCGGATCCGGCGCTCCATCATTCCAGGCGAGCTTGAGCACGTCAGCGAATTGCTCGAAGCCGCGCCGCGCGACGTCACCCAGCAACTCGTCACGATCGCGGAAGTGCCGGTACGGCGCCGCGGGACTGACGCCGGCCCAGCGCGCGGCCTCCGCGAACGTGAAGCCCGCCGGACCCTTCTGGCGGATCAATTCCAGCGCCGCGTTGACCAGCGCCTCTTTCAGATTTCCGTGGTGATAGCCGCGCGGGCCTCGGGACCAGCTCATGTGAAGGGCATTTACATGACTTGCCGGATGGCGTCGATGGCTGCCTTATTCGTTTCGGAACACCGGTTATTCAGCTCTTCGACAGCAGAGAATATCGGCCGGTTACGTTATTCCGGTTCTTTTCCGCTCCAATCACACGCGCCGCCATGTTTCTCGCGCCTCTCCTCGCCCTGATCGCCAATCTGCTGCCGCTCGCGGGCGTGTGGTGGTGGGGCTGGGACATGTTCCAGGTGCTGATGCTGTACTGGATGGAGACCATCCTGCTGGTGGTCTTCACGGTGCTCAGTGTCGGCAAGATGCCGGCCGAGCAACTCGGCACCGTGACGGTCAACGGCCGCACGCGGCCCGCGACGCACCGCGACTTCGTTCTCGTGTTCAGCCTGATCGGCGTCATGTTCTGCGCGGCGCACCTCCTGTTCTCGTGGGTGTTCTTCTCGGGCAACTGGACCAGGGTGGTGCGCGGGCCGGTCACGTTCTGGCAGCACATGGTGATCGCGAGCGGCGCATGGGCGCCGCTGCTGCTCACGCTCATCGCGGGCCTCGCACACTATCTGCTGACGCCGCCGCATCCGCGCTTCATCCAGCCCGTGATGACGCGCATCGGCTTCGTCGGCAGGCCCGCGACCGGCGACATCAACTCCGCCTACACGACGCTGTTCTGGCGCATCTTCGCGATGCAGGCCGCGATCATCTTCGGCGCGATGTTCGTGCAAAGCTACAAGGCGACGAACGCACCGCTCTACATCCTGATCGGGCTAAAGGCTCTGACCGATCTCGCCGGGGCGGCGAGGATGAAGGCGCAGGTGGTGACGAGCTTGCGGAAGTAGAACTCTTATCCGCTGGGCGGCGCGACGATACGTCCTGGAAGTTCGCATCGGCTCGAAATCTGCCTTCGGCGCAGGAAGCTTGTCGCGCGACAACGTTCTTGTGATCGAGCGCCAGACAGCATTCAATGTGCCGCCTTCTGGTCCCAAGTTGCCCGACCCAAACCCGCGCGATCAGCAAGCGACTGACAACTTCACGCCAAGCACTTGATCACAACAACATAGCGATGGGACGTCGATGCGGTTTGAAAACAAAGTCGCGATCGTTACCGGAGCCGGTGCAGGAATTGGGGCGGCAACAGCTCTCAGGTTAGCCAGCGAGGGTTGCAGGATTGTCGCGGCGGATTTCGATTTTGAAGCTGCGACCAGAACTGTTGCGGATCTTGGTGACAAGGCCCTCGCAGTACGAACCGATGTTCGAAGGGCGTCTGACGTTAAGTCGATGTGCGAAGCCGCAACGGCATCGTTCGGCAAGATCGACATTCTCGTCAACAATGCAGGGCGTGGAATATTGGGGACTGTCGTTACTACATCGGAGGACGACTGGGACGACATTATCGCCGTCAACCTGAAGAGCGTATATCTATGCTCCAAATTCGTCGTTCCGGTGATGAAGTCAAACGGCGGCGGGGTCATCGTGAACCTCGCGTCGACGATATCGGTTGTCGGCATTCCGGATCGCGCGGCATATGTCGCATCCAAAGGTGGCGTCGCTTCGCTCACCCGGGCGATGGCGCTGGATCACGCCGGCGACAATATTCGCATCAACTCTGTTGCACCCGGTGTCATCTGGTCGAGTTACTACGATCAGATGCTGAAACAGGTCCCTGATCCGGAGGCTTTCAAAAAAGGCCTGCGAGATCGAGCGCCAATGGGCCGTGTCGGTGAACCAGCGGAGATCGCGGGAATGATCGCGTGGCTGGCATCCGACGAATCGTCTTTTGCGACTGGCGCAATGTTCACTGTCGATGGCGGATACACGGCGCGATAGAATACCGCGCATAGATGCCAATTGGGCGAGCACTTCCGTCAGTCAGCACTGCTCGCGCGCGGCACCTCAAAGCGTCAAGATACCTGGGCGGCTGCGGCGCCTACGGCTTTGGGCAAATGAGATCGATCATGCTCTGCACCAGCGCCTCAAGCTCCTTGCGCGAGTGACCCGCGCGCGTGCGGATCGCGAGCGTGTGCATCGTGGCGGTGGCCACATAGGCCAGCGCGGCAGCATCGGCGCTGCGCGAAATCTCTCCGCGCGCGATCGCCTTCTCGATCAGGCCGCGCAGGAAATCGTCCGTGCCGCGCGTGCTGCTGGCGAGAAACTTGCGCACGTCCGGATCGACTGCGGCCTGCGTCGCCGCCGTGCCGATCGAGTAGCAGCCGCGCGGGCCGCTTTCTCCCGCGAGATAGAGGTCGAGCGCGAAGCCGTAGAAACGCGTGAGGAACACGCGCAGCGGCGGATCGTCGCCAAGCATCTCGCGCGCCTTGCCGCGGTAGTCGTCGCGATAGTGCTCGAGCGTCTTGAGATAAAGGTCGCGCTTGTCGCCGAACGCCGCGTAAAGGCTCGGGCGGTTCATGCCGGTCGCGGCGACGAGATCGTCCAGCGACGTGCCCGCATAGCCCGCCTTCCAGAACACCTCGGCGGCCTTTGCGATGGCGGTCTGCGGATCATAGGCGCGCGGACGCCCGCGCTTCTTCGGCGCGTCCGTGTCAGGGGCCTCGGTCTTTTTTTGTACCATATCGCAAATAATTCTTGACGCCACGCTATTTCATGCGAGACGGTACAAATGTCAACTCAGGGAGCAAACGCATGGATCTCTATTTCGCACCCCTCGCCTGTTCGATGGCGACCCGCATTGCCTTCTACGACGCCGGAGCCGACGCCACCTACATCTATCGTGACCGCCAGAAGCGCCTGCCGGACGGCTCGGACTTCCTCGCGATCAACCCGCTCGGCATGGTGCCGGCGCTGCGCACCGACGACGGCGAAATTCTCACCGAGAACAGCGCCATCCTGCAATACGTCGCGGACCGGCTGCCGGAGGCGAAGCTGGCGCCGGACGGCGGCGCGGAGCGCGCGCGGATGCAGCAGTGGCTGAGCTTCGTCTCCACCGAACTGCACAAGGCGATCTTCATCCCGCTGCTCGACGGAAAGGTGCCGGCCGAGGCGAAGGCTTACGCGCTGACGCTGGTCGATGCGCGGTTCGCCATTCTGGAGACGCACCTTGGCGGCCGCGAATTCCTGCTCGATCAGTTCAGCGTCGCGGATGCGTATCTCACGGTGGTGCTGAACTGGACGCGCGCGGTGCCGGTCGACCTCAACAAATGGCCGGCCGTGAAGGCGTATCACGGCAACATGCGCAAGCGGCCAAGCGTCGCACGCGCGTGGACCGAAGAGTTGGCGCTGTACGGCGAGGAAGAGGCGCGGGCCAAGGCGGCGTAGTTGCGACACACTCCGTCATGCGCGGGCTCGACCCGCGCATCCACGTCTTACTTTCCTTGCTTCCGCAAAGACGTGGATGGCCGGGTCAAGCCCGGCCATGACGGGTTGAGAGATATTCCCTTCGACGGCTAAGACTTCTGCATGGTCCTCGCCGCGAACACATCCAAATCCACGCGCACACTCGGCATCGGCACGATCCTGCTCATCGCGGCGAACGCGCTGCCGCTCATCGGCATCGTGTTCTGGGGCTGGGACGCGTTCGAGATCCTCGTCCTCTACTGGTTCGAGACCGCGATCATCGGCTTCTGGACGCTGTTCCGGCTCGCGGCGTTCATGCTGGCGCCGGAGAACTCCACCGCGACAGGCTGGCGCCGCCTGCTCGCGCCGACGGCTGTCGGACTGTTCTTCACCCTGCACGCCGGCATCTTCATGCTGGTGCACTTCGTATTCCTGTGGTCGCTGTTTTCGGGCGACTGGGCGAGCCGCATCAACGGGCCGCGCAGCTTCGTCTCGGTGCTCATCATCGGCGCGGGACTATGGCTGCCGCTGCTCGCGCTGTTCATCGTGCGCGGGCTGATGACGCTGTACGCGCTGTTCGGCGATCGCCTCATGCGGCCGCGCACCAGTGGCCCACGGCAAACGCTGCGCCCCGTGCCGCGCCCGGCCGAGTCGATCGAGCCAACAGAAGGCAACGCGATCGGCGGCTTCTACCGCCGCATCATCATCATGCACGTCGCGATTCTCGCGGGCGGGTTTCTCGCGATGCTCGGCTCCATCGTGCCGCTGATCGTGCTCGTGGTGGTGAAGACGGTGATTGATCTCAGGCTCACGAACGAGACTTCGTAGGGTGGGTTAGCGAGCAACGCGAGCGTAACCCACCGCAGTCGCGCGGTTAGCGAAGATGGTGGGTTACGGCCTGCGGCCTAACCCACCCTACAAGCTGGAATCACACCGCCACCGCATAACCATCGCGGCGCGAATCCGCCGCGGCGGTCTTCACGCCGGTCGCGGGATCGATCGCCACCGCCTGCATGCCGCCGACCTTCATGGTCCAGTCCATGAACGCCTCGGCCTGATGGCCGCGCGTGTTGAGCGCCGCGATCACGTCCGCGGGAATGCGCCCCTCAAGCTGCACGAACCGATCATCCCACAGCCGCGCGCGCGGCGCGTCGAGCGCCTCCTGCAACGGCAGGCCATAGTCGAGGTATTGCACCATCGCCTGCGCCTGCGTCTGCATGATGCCGTAGCTGCCGGGCGTGCCGAGCGCGAGCACCGGCACGCCGTCGCGCGTCGAGATCGACGGCGTGACGCACATGTTGAGTTCGCTGCCGCCGCGCGTGCGGTTCGGCGACTTCGGATTGACCTCGGTCCAGTAGAGGAAATTGTTGAGGCACAGGCCCGTGCCCGGCACCACGACGCCGCTGCCGAACGGGCTGCCGAGGCTTTGCGTCACGCAAATGAGGTTGCCGTCCGCATCGCCGATGGAGAACGATGTGGTATGGCCGGGGTCCTCTCCCGCAACCGGCTCCATCCACTGCTCGGTCGGGCCCGCGACAGGTTTTCCGTCGCGCACGCGCGCGCGCAACTCGCTGACATGATCGTCGGAGAGAAGCCGCGCGAGCTTTTGCGGATCGGGGTTCGCATTCGCAATACGAATGCCTGCCGCGAGGCGGATCGCGCGGTACACCGTGTCGAGATGATCGACGCCGTTGCGTGCGAGCTTGCCGATGTCGAAGCCTTCGAGAATGCGCAGCGTGAGCAGGAACTGGAAGCCCTCGCACGGCGGCGGCGGAACGTGAATGGTGTTGCCGCGATACGTGATGGCGACGGCTTCTTTCCAGATGGGCTTGAACGATTCGAGATCGGCCATCGTGATACAGCCGCCGAGCGACGCCAGATGATTCACGATGGTGCGGCCGAGCGCGCCGCCATAGAGCAGCGGTGCGCCGTCACGCGCGAGGGTTTCGAGTGTCTTCGCGAGATCCGGCTGCCGCAGCACCTGGCCGTGCGCGACCTTGCCGCCGTTCATGTAGACGCGATTGCATTCGGCGCCGAACGGGAGCTTCGCGACGGCGGGGCCGTGCTCGTTCATCTCGTCGATGTTGAACTCGATCAGCGGGAAACCATCGCGCGCGAGCTTGATCGCGGGCTGAAGCGTGTCGCCGATGGATTTCCTGCCGTGCGCGCGCACGAGTTCGGCCCAGCCGCCGAAGTTGCCCGGCGTGCCGACGGAGAGCGGCCCGCGCGCGAGGTCTTCGCGCTCCTTGAAGCGCTCGACCGGAAAGTTCTGCGGCACGCGCGGCACGTAGTCGAGCACCTTAATGCGCTTCTCGGCGGCGACCCAGCAGGTGGCGAGCCCTTGCCCCGCAAGGCCGGACATGTAGGGCTCGACCACATTGAGCGCGGCGGCGGTGGCGGCGGCGGCGTCGAATGCGTTGCCGCCCTCGCTCAGCATGCGGGCTCCGGCTTGAGCCGCGAGCGGATGCGCCGCGGCCACGACGCCGTTGACGGATGAAATGGTCGGCCGGCGTCCGTGCATGCTGTTCCCCGCGTGTATGGGACGAGAGACTGCGGGTTTCGGTGGGGGGCCGCAAGGCGTGTGTAGCCGTCACCCTGAGGTGCGAGGGGCGATGCAATCGCCGCGAGCCTCGAAGGGCGGCGGCGCGCGGCGTGTGTGGCCATCCTTCGAGGCCCGGCTTCGCCGGGCGCCTCAGGATGACGGAGCGCGCTCCTGATCCGCCTTCATCGCAATGCGCAGCGGTTTGGGGATCGGCCGCGCGCGGCCCTGCGAGATGAACGCGACGCGCACGCGTGCCTCGACCAGCAAATCGTCGCCCCGGCGCACCTGCTGGTGCAGCGTGATCGAGGCGCCCTTCACGATCTCCGGCACAGTGACGACGGAGAGCAGGTCATCCATGCGGGCGGGCTTGAGATAATCGAGCGTCATCGCGCGCACCACGAATGCGAAGCCCGGCGCTTCCTTCTCGGTTTCCCGGAACAGCTCGCGCTGGTCCGCGCCGATGAGGCGCAGATAGTTCGTCCGCCCGCGCTCCATGAAGCGCAGGTAGTTCGCGTGATACACGATGCCGGTGAAGTCCGTGTCCTCGTAATAGACACGGACCGTCATGGTGTGGCGGCCGTCGATCAGCTCGCCGTCGAGTGCAGCGCTCATGCGCGCTTGTTAGCGCGGCGCCGCCCGTCAGATCAATGATAGTGGCGACGGCCGCGGGAATCGACCCAGTAGCGCTTCTTCTTCTTGATGCCCATGCCGCGCGCGATGTCCTCACCGGCGATCCAGCCGACACCGGCGCCGACCACCGCGCCGACCGGTCCCGCGACGACGAGGCCCGCGGCGGCGCCCATCGCGGCATTGCCGGTCTTGCGCTTCTGCGCGTGCGCCGCATCGGGAACAGCCAGCGCCACGATGGCGGCCGCCGCGGTCACGATTGCGAATTTGCGAAGCATGGTCCCTCTCCCCTGATGTGCCGGGCCGCCAACGCGGAACAGCCGCGCGGGTTCCCGCCATGATGCCGGGGAAGACTCGCCGAAAGGTTAAGCGCGTCAGTCCGCCGCGCAAAAGCGCTCGTGCAACGTTTCGAGCACGGCGCGCACATCGTCGCTGGCGAGGCTGTAGTAGATCGTCTGCCCGTCGCGCTTGGTGCTGACCAGCTTGAGCGCGCGCATCTTGGCGAGGTGCTGCGAGAGCGCGGCATCGCTCAGCGACACCATGTCGGCCAGTTCGCCGACCGAACGCGCACGCTCGACCAGGCTGCACAGCACCAGCAGCCGCTTCGGGTTCGCCAGCGCGGAGAGCATCGCGGCGGCCTCCTCGGCGCGCGGTTCCATGTCGGCAAGGCTGATATGCGCGGCCTTCTTCGCTTTGGCTCTTGACATTTTAGTACTTTCGAAAATACTAGTATTATATCTTCACCCGCATGGCAAGGGAGATTTCGCCATGACCAACGTCGGATCCATCGATCGCGCCGCGCGATTCCTCGCCGGCCTTGTGCTTATCGCGCTTTCGTTCCTGCCGCCAAGCGCGCCTCTCCTCGCCGGTCTCGGCGCATGGCGCTGGGTTGTCGTCGCCGTGGGCGTCGTCATGCTGGCGACCGCCGCGATGCGCTTCTGCCCCGCCTACACGCTGCTCGGCGTGAACACCTGCCCGCGCACCTGAACCCACAGGGGCACACCATGACCTCCATCGCCGAAACGCTGAACCCCGCACGCGCCGAGCGCATCGACTGGACGCCGTATCTCATCGGCGTCGGCATCGGCGTGCTGAGCTGGGTCGTCTTCGTCGTCGCCAATAACCCGCTCGGCATCACCACCGCGCTCTCGCAGGTCGCGGGCGGCGCCGCAGCGCCGATCCTCGGCGCGGACTTCGTCGCGAAGAACTCCTATTGGGCGAAGAACCTGCTCAAGCTCGATTACGGCACGCTGTTTCTCGTCGGCACGCTGATCGGCGGCGCGCTCTCCGCGCTGATGGCCGGTTCGTGGAAGCTGGAAAGCGTGCCGACCGTCTGGGCCGAACGCTTCGGGCCGTCCATCGCCAAGCGCTACATCGCGGCGTTCGCAGGCGGCGTGCTTGCGATGTACGGCGCGCGGCTCGCCAACGGCTGCACCAGCGGCAACGGCATCTCGGGCGGGCTTCAGCTTGCGCTCAGCGGCTGGGTGTTCCTCGCCGTGATGTTCCCGGCCGGCATCGCCACCGCCTTCGTCCTCTTCCGCCCGCGCTCGAACTGATCGGAGCCAGTCATGTTTCCCGTTACAGGCACCACTCTTCTCGTCCTCTCTGTCGTGTTCGGCGCGGCCTTCGGCTTCCTGCTGCATCGCGGGCGCGTCGCCGACTACAACACCATCGTGCGGCAGTTTCTCTTCCGCGACTTCACCGTCATCAAGATCATGATGACCGCCATCGTGGTCGGCGGCATCGGCGTGTTCGCGCTGGTGCAGCTCGGCTACGCGCAGTTCCACATCAAGCCGGCCGACCTGCTGGCGATCTCGCTCGGCGCCGCGATCTTCGGTGTCGGCATGGTGCTGTACGGCTATTGCCCGGGCACCGCGCTGGCGGCGATCGGCGGCGGCAGCCTGCATGCGCTGGTCGGCGCCGCGGGCATGATCGCAGGCGGCATCCTCTACGCGCTGACCTTCGACTGGGTGAAGGCGACGATCCTGCCTGTCGGCCAGATGGGCAAGGTGCAGTTGCCGCAACTGCTCGGCGTCAGCGCGCCGGTGTTGCTCGCCGGCCTCGCCGTGGCGGCGATCGTGATGTTCATCGCGATCGAGAAGTACGCGAGGCCGGTGCGGTAGTTCCCGGACCCCATCCCGGAGAACGACCGTCCGTGTGGCCGGCACATTGCCGGCCACACGGAGGCATTCCGAAGTCACCGCACCAGCGGCAGAACGTGGTCGCGCGTCAGCGGCGCGAGGTGGATGTCCGGCGGCGAGGCCGGATCGATCCAGGTCAGTTCCTCGATCTCGGCGCGCGCCGCGATGTTGCCGGTGACATCGACCGAATAAACCGCCGCATGGACCTGCCGGTCCGTCTCGTTCGCGGCCTGGCACCGGAACATGCCGAGCGACGAGATGGAGTCCGGCACCACGCGGCAGCCAAGCTCCTCGTTGAGTTCGCGCGCCAGCGCGGTCACGTCGTCCTCGCCCGGATCGCGCTTGCCGCCGGGCTGCATGAAGGCCTGCGTGCCGCGCTTGCGCACGAGCAGCACGCGGCCCGCATCATCGCGGATGAGCGCGGCGACGACGTGGATCGGCTCGCTCACGGTTCATCCTCGTTGAACAGCCCGAACTGCCCGGTGTCGCGCGCCGGCTCATTCAGGCCGAGGTGCTTGAACGCATGGCCGGTCAGCAACCGCCCACGCGGCGTGCGCTGCACGAAGCCCTGCTGGATCAGATAGGGCTCGATG
>VFQQ010002442.1_pt1 | contig 20979 bp, 3 predicted proteins | sample 3512341 | NCBI WGS metagenome assembly VFQQ01 (sample SAMN10412373, study PRJNA504923) | tailings metagenome | isolation source: Relicate 2 Philex TSF1 revegetated site | place: Philippines: Tuba, Benguet | collected 2017-08-29 | reverse complement strand
AGCCTGAACACTGTGCATTCAAGGACGGGAAGTCTATGTATGGCTGCGCGGCTACATTGATGGTTATGACATTTGTATTCTCTTCACTACAAGTTCCATTTTTAACTTGTGCGCGGTACTCATACAAACCAGGTAGAATTGGAGTTTCACTGAAAGTAGTAACGGATGAAGCAATATCATCCCAAGGACCTGCATCTATTCTACGCTGCCAAACAACGTTGCCGTTATGTCCGCTAAGCGTCAGAATGCCGGTGCTGTTACCAACACATAATTGACTTACTCCTCCAGAAATAGCACCAGCAACGGTTGTTGAGGAAACTGAAACACTATAGGTGGTTGGGGTTGAGAAATCACATCCTGTAATACCCCCAATGCATTCCACACGCATCTGTATCAAAATCGTGCCTGCAGAAGTTGCTGTAATGTTTGGTACAGTTGCAGACCAAGCAGAGTAACTTGAGCCGGTTCCGGATAAATCAAAACGATAACGGATATTATCACAGAAAGGACTCACACCGCCTCCAGTAAATATTGGGTTTACAATAGTAACTACATCACCAATACAAGCAAATGCTCCGGGCGACAATGTTCCGGTTGGGGGAAGTGGGTCCGCAACAATAGTTATAGTTTTAACACCTGTAGAAAGTGCGTTACCACTACATATCAAGTCGGTAACAACTCGTCTGTATTCATAAATACCAACTGTGTTCAAAGCAGGCGGGTCATATGTTGCAGATGTTGCTCCACTTATATCATTCCAACCACCATTATCCACTTGTAATTGCCATTGGTAAGCATAACTTCCGGAACCTGCAACCGCAGCCACTTGACCAATTGTATTTGGATTGTATCCTACACAACCATTCTCAGCGTTTGCATTGATAGCCCCCGAACTAAATGTTGGATAGATATTCCAAATATATTCCACCTCAGCAGATTGATCGCAGCCTGATGAACCTGCTCCGGTACAACGAACACGAGCCTTAATGCGCATGGTGCCTACTGTTGCACTGAAAGAAGGAATGGAAGGCGACCATGAACCGGAGTAGCCGGAGCCGCTGTCAAAGTCATATTCAATTCCGCAGGACGCATTTCCTCCGGTAAAGCTTGGGGATGTGAGCGTGATGGTTTGCCCAACACCTGTTCCATTGCACCAAACAGTTTGTGAGGGACTTTGGGTGGCAGACGGCACCGAGGGATCGGGAGAGATGATATACTGCTTAGGAGCAGCACATGCAGTACTACCACATCCATCTGTTACACACCGCCTTACATCGTAAACTCCTGCAGTACCATAAGCAGGGGCATCATAATTAGAGAGATTCGCCCCCGAAATATCATTATAGCCTCCTCCATTAAGCTGCTCCTGCCATTGGTAAACATAATTTCCATCGCCACCGCTTGGTAAAGTTCCTGCTGTAACATTTGGTGGATTGTAGCCCACACACCCACTTACGGCTGTCGTGTTATGAGATCCGGCATTTAATGCAGGATACACACCCACTGTTGTGCCCACACAAGTGGTTGGTCCGCAGTTATTTTCTGCACGCACGTAGTAATAAGTAAGTGCAGCAGGACTTACCGTAAACACACCTGATGTGTTGCTTTGCGTATGTGTGCCAATCAACAAGGATGGGCAAGCGAGTGGTGTTGGCGATTCATACAAATACCAACTTGCCGAAGCGCCCAAACTTCCACCATTAACCGTTAAGGTTGTTGAGCCGCCCGGGCAAACCGATGGTGAAGTTGCGGAAAGCGAAGTTGGTGCAACACTTGGTGTTGAACTGACGGTAATAATCACATTGGCACATGAAGTATTGTTGCAATCGCCTTCTGCGCGAACAAAATATTGAGTGCTCCCAATTGGATTTACCGTGAAGCTGCCCGATGTGTTTTGCTGCTCAAGATTTCCTCCACAAGAAACACTATAAAGCCTCCACTGTGCTCCGGTTCCTAATGAACCGCCCTGCACATTAAGGTTTACAGGGAAATTTGTGCAAATGTTATTGGTGTTTGATGTCAATGCTGTTGGCGCAACTGAAAGCGATTTCACATTTACAGTTATACTGGCACATGCTGTGTTACCACAAACTGCCTCATATCTGGCAAAATAAGTGGTGGTTGAAGTTGGCGCTGTGATTACCAAAGGAGAACCTGTTCCGATTGCTGTTCCGGAACCGCACCCTCCAGCGTACCATGTTAACACACCGCCCGTTCCCGGAACGCCACCACTTGCTGAAAGAGTGATGTTTGCTATTGAACCGGAGCAATAATCATTGTTGCTGGTGTTTGCAGCAGTTGGCGCTGATGGAGAAGTATTCACAACTATGGTTGCATTGCCGTTCATCACTGTTGTACATCCGGCAGCAACCGCATAAATGGTGTAGGTTCCGGCAACTGATTGGTTGGCAAAAGTGAGCGCACTGCCCGTGCCGTTTTGGTTGGCAATTGTAACACTGTTGCGTTCCAAATAATAAGTTACTCCAGATTGAGAACCACTCAGGGTAATGCTCAAGTCAGGGTCATTGGTGCAGCGGGTACCTCCACTGCCAACGTTGAAAGCTGTGGGCTGTAGGTTCACCGTAACAGTTGCACTTCCCGATATGCTGTTATTGACACATATTGGTGCTGCTTGAAAAGCTGCGCTTACCAAGTTATAGGTAAAAGCTCCCGTTGATGAAGTTGACACCGCAACATTTGCCGTGCTGTTTGCCGCTACGTTAATCGTAAGCGGTGAGCCTCCGTTGATGTTGTAGGTTACCGTGATTGGTAAGCTCAAAGGGTTGGTGAATGTGATGTTTGGCGAAGTTGTGTTCTGGCAAACGGTTGCAGTTCCTGAAATAGAAGCAGTTGCTGCCGGGCGAACCACCACAGTTTGCGAAGTCGATTGAGTATTGTTACAGGCTGAGCCGGTTGCCGAAACAGTTACACGGTAGTAGAATGTCCCGGCAACCGAAGTAGATGGGTCAAATGTGTTTGCTGTCTGTCCAACAATATTTGTCCAACTTCCAATTCCATCCGGTGATGATTGCCATTGGCGGCTTATGGTACCTGTGCCGCCAAGAACATTGGCTGTTAAAGTTGCTGTTGAATTTAAACAGAAAGTGCCGGCTCCGCTAACGGTAACACTTGGGTCATCCACAATAGTCACGGGCTTAGGCGAAGTGGCAGCAGTGGTGCCACAGGCATCAGTAACTACCACCCTGAAGTTGTAGCTGCCGGAGGTATTTAATACGCCTGGTGCATAAGTTGCGCTGGTTGCCCCACTGATATCAACCCCATTATTCTGCCACTGGTAAGTATATGGAGGCAAACCACCACTTGTTCCACTAAGCGTTAAAGTTCCCTGATTAAATCCTTGGCATGCAGTTACCGAGGTAGTATTGTGCGAGCCCGCAACTAATGCCGGAGCAGTGGTAACAATCGCACTGTTAACACCTGTGCAGCCACTTAAACCTTCAGTTACAGTTACAGTGTAGGTGTTTGCAGATGTTACAGTTATGTTGGCGTTGGTAGAGGATGTTGACCACAAGTAAGTAAAGCTGGCGTTCCCTCCTGTGCCCGCTGAGCCTGCTGCTTCTAATTGAGTGGAACCAGGGCTACATATAACCAAGCCCGGATTCGCATTGATGTTTACGGTTGGGTTTGTATTTTTTGTAACGTTGATGGTGAAAGCTGCTATTGCATTTCCACAATCGTTAAATGGAGTTACACTCACTGTTCCTGTACCTTCTGAACCCCAAGTAACAGTAATAGTTTGGATGCCGTGTCCTCCGGTAATGTTTCCGCCATTAACTACCCAATTGTAGCCTGTGGCTCCGGGTACTGCGTTCGAAGTGTAAGTTACGCCCGATTGACCTGCACAAACAATATTATCATTAGAAGTAATACTTGTAGATGCAGCAGGTACTGAAAGAATTGTAAACTCGCGATAAACCGGGATAGACCATCCACAGCAATTTTCTCTCACTCTAAGTCGCGCTTGGTAAGTTGCACCCGGAATCCACCCGCCACTTGGAGGTGTAACAATGCCCGGATTTTGCGCAGAGGAGCTGAATACAAAAGTTGAAGGCGTTGCTTTGTTTGATATCCTCCACTCGTATTCCGCAGCTCCTGCAAGTGGGGTGCCTAAAGAGATATTACTGCTTGGACAAGGGTTAGATATAGTGTTGATTGAGGGAAGTCCCAAATCTCTGTCTTTGTAAATGACAATGAAGTTATTCAATGTAGTTGAACCAACTGTAATGTTCTTGTTTCCCAAGGCAGATGTAGTGGGATAGAAAATAGAAATTATGTTTTGGTTGTTTGCATAAGTTGTGGTTGTCTCGGTTGAGTTTCTAACGAACGCAGGGTCGGTTGAAGAACTACTCACAAATCCGGTTCCCCAACTGTTTGAAGATGTTTTGGTAAGAACAATTTCAGAGTTTCTGCAACCCCTAAATTGATTTACCGTTACAGTGCCATCATTAGGAACCGATGTACCACTAATGGAAACATTTGCACTGTTGGCAGTTTGTAATGTAATACTTGCTCCGGTGGCACCATTTTCACCTTTACCGCCTCTGCCGCCATTACCTGCTTGTCCACCACTACCGCTACACGCGCGGTCGCCCGAACAGTTACACGTTCCCAAGCCCCCATCACCTCCAAAACCTCCATTTCCGCCTTGTCCGCCTATACCACCTTGACCCCCATTGCCCGGGTTATTTTGAGTGGTTACAACTGTGCCGCTTCCACCTGAAACATAAATGCCAAAAGACCCACCTCCTCCAAAACCTCCAAAACCTCCCTGACCACCGGCTCCACCACCACCGCCACCGCCACCTGAGTTGCCGGAATTATTAATATAGGGACACCACCAAGCTGTATTCTCACCACGGGTGGCGCCACCTCCACCACCACCTGAGCCACCATAACCATGTCCGCCCTGAGCCGCCTGAGCACTTGGAACATAAAATGTATTGAATGAGTGGGAAGGAGAAGCGGGAGTTGAACCATAGTTAGCTCCGGGTGTACTTACTATTGTAACATCACAAGTGTTGATACACCAGCCTCCACTGCCACCTCCTCCATTTCCTCCTGTTCCGCAGTCGCCACCACCGGAACCGGCACCACCACCACCTGCAGTAACCGAGTGTCCAAAACCGGCTAATCCTGTTCCGCCTCCGGTTGCATTTCCCGGGCTTTGAGCTGTTCCACCGGCACCACCGGCACCACCATTTGCACCCCAAGCCACGGTTGCTCCGGCACCTCCGGCACCGCCATTAATTTGACCTGTAAAGTTGCAATCACCACTGCTTCCTCCAAAACCACCATTGCCACCGTTAGCTCCTGTTTGTCCATTCGCACCGTTAGTGCCTGCGCTTGCGGCACCGGTGGTTATATTACAACGTGAAATTAAGAAGCCTGTTCGGTTGTTGGCATAAACACCATAAATGCTCACTCCGCGGTTGTCCGCTGTTTGTGAACTGGCACCTGAGGTTTGCATGTTGATGGTCAAATCTTTCATCTGAATGTTATTGCCATTCATCACAAAGCCTATGTGATGGGCTACTGTTACGGTGCCAACCAATTCTGTTTGTCGAGGAGAAGTAAGATTGATGATTGTAGCATTTGTGGTTTTTCTCCAATCTTTTGTAACTGGGTCTTCTTCGTAACCACCGTCAATTACCACATTTTCAGGAATGGAAATTGGTCCAGTGAAGTTATATGTACCCGCAAGCATTAAAATATGCCTGCGGGTTGTTGTAACATTAGCTAATGCAAAAGTGAGTGTAGTGGGACAGGCTTTGTTTCCTAAGTTGCCATCTGCACCACCGGGTGATACATACCAAAAATCACAATTATCAGTTGAACTGCTACCTGCAGGAAAGGGTGTTAAAATTGTTTGAGCTGCTGAAACACAACTTTGGTAAACTGCATCGCGAACTTCAATGGTGTTAGAAGAATTGTTGCCAAGATTTGTAAACGAGTTTAAAGTTTGCCATGTGTTACCGTTGTTTCGGAATTGATAACTACCACTTGCTCCACCTGCTGCATTCACTGTGATTGTTGCAGATGTATATGACGAGCCAGAACAAACATATCCCACCGACACTGTGAATGTAATCGGCTGTGGTTGAGTAATTTCTCTGGTTGTAGTTTTAGTGCAAAAGTTTCCGTCAGTAACAGTAAGGTTGTAGGTGCGTGAGGTTAAAGAAGTGATATTCTGACTTGAAGAGGTGAAACCTGAAGGTGTTGATGTCCATGAATAAGAGTAAGTGCCAAAACCTCCCGAAACTGAAGTATTAATAGAGCCTGTATTTCCGCCATTACAATTCACGCCAAACCCTGAAAAATCAGAAGGAGTTGTAGCTATTGAAATTTCAGACGGCTGTGAAAGCGCAATAATCCCGCCTCCAACACAACCTGCTGCATCAGTAATTGATACTTGATACGAACCTGCCGTTAAGCCGGATATAGTATTACTTGAACTGCTCACAACATTGTTGGCTCCACTACTCCATGCATAGGTAATCGGATAGTTAGTTGAAGTTGTTGTTGCCGTTACACTTCCATTGTTACCTCCAAAGCAACTCACACCAAATCCATTGTTGTTGCTGGTGCTCATGGTGGTGCTGAATGATGGATTTACTGTAACAACAACATCCTGAAAAGCAGTGCTTTCACAAAGGGTTGAAGTGTTGAATGTTCTCACTCTGATTGTGCGGGTTCCCAATGCATTTACAGAGTATGACTGTCCTGTTCCTACCAAAGTGTTTGCAGGAAGTTCATAAAAGCGACATGTTGTGTTTGGCTGTCCGTTGTTTGGGGTGGCAAAAATTGTAGCGCTACCGCATCCGGTTATGTTGTTGGATGCCACTGTTGGAGCTCCCGGTGTGGCGTTAACGGTTATTGACTGGTCAACAGGGCAACCATCTAAGGTGTATCTTACAACTAAAGTCTGCGAGTTTCCTGATGGGGCGGTTGCTGTTAAAGTGTTTCCTGTAACACTTCCGGGACCCGAAACAACACTCCATGTACCTCCTGGAGCATTGGCAGTGAGTGTTCTTGTGTCTCCCTGACAAATCTGCGCGTTTGATGAGGTGATGGTCAAATCACCGGTTTTTGTGAGTATCAAACCGCCATAGGAATCACCTACACCTTCAACAATGGTTAGCTCTAAAACCGTATTTGCCCCTAAAAAGCGATTAGAAAGAACAGGGGTTGGATTAGCACAACATCCTGCAGAATGAATTGAGTTGCCGTTCAATAAAAGGTTGAAATTATCATCATGCCTTACCTGAATATCATAAAGACCGCAAGGGAATCCTTGACGTTTGAAACGATAAGAATGGTTATCAGGAGCTACCGGACAACCTTGGTAAGCCGTGCCATTTGTTGCATTAGCATTTGAAGGAGATTGAGTTGCCTGATTCCATCTGTCTGTTGTGGTTGGAGAAAGCCTGTTATCCGTGTATAAACCTGAGTAATTGGTTCCCAATGTTTGAGAATTGTAGGCAAAAATGTTCCAAACATTGCTTCCCGCAGTTGCATCAGCGGGAGAGCTGGGAATGATGAAAACATTGATAGTTATCTCATTTGAAAAAGCAGTATTGCCACATCGGTCTGTTGCTCTTCTTCGGAAGGTGTAAACGCCTGTAGAAGTAATTGCCGGACGGTCGTATGTTGCAGATGTTGCTCCCGATATATCGGTTCCATTCAGTTGCCATTGATAGGATGTGCTGCCGTTGGTGATGGCTGCAGAAGTTCCACCACTTGCATCAGCAGAGTTGCCGAATGCAGGCGGGTCATAAGAGTTAAACCCACAGAAAGTAGTTTGTCCTCCATAGCTGATAGTTCCTCCGTTTAATGCCGTTGTAACATTGTTCACGGCAATAGAGCCAAAAGAGCCACCACCACCCTCAGAAACTCTGAACTCTAATTGGTCAGAGGCACCCAACACAAAAGTTCCTGCATTTTGATTAGCAGTTGGCACCGGGGCAAAACAACATGAACTGACATCATACCTATTGATGTTGTTTAAGTTCACTTGTGCGCGGTCATCGTGGTTTACCAAAATCTGGTAGGCTGCGCAAGTGAAGTTTGTTCTCCTTGCGCTCCATGAGTGATTGTCTGCCCCAATGGTGCAGCCTGAATAACCGCTGGCTGCACTTGGACTAGCCCCACTACCCCATCGGTTTGTTGTTTCAAACGAAAGGTTGCTTTCTGTATAAAAGCCGCTATAGTTATTTGTCCATGCGCCACTGCCACCTGCTGCATCACCTGCATTCCATGCATAAACATTCCAGATGTTGTTTCCATAAGTGCCGGGGAATGTTGGAGTGTTTACGGTAATCGTTTGGGTTGCAGAGCATCCTTGTGCACTATAGGTAATGGTGTGCGTTCCCGGTCCGGCATTTGCGGCATTAAATGTGCTGCCCGAAACGCCTGTTCCGCTCCATGTGCCTCCGGCTGCGTTGGCAGTTAAATTTCTTGTGCCGTCAGCGCAATTCATTGTTGCATTGGATGATGTAATTGCCAGATTGCCCAAATCAACCAATTCAATAGAGCCATGTGAACCACCACCACCTTCGGAAAATCTTAACTCCACTTCTGAATTGGGACCCAAAACCCCTGTCCAAACATTGGGTCTGGGTTGGCAACAAGGAACCGATTCAAAAACCAGTGAGCCGTTGATTCGCAACTGAACAATGTCGTCATGATTAGGTAGGTTGATTTGATAAACTTTGCATGGAAAGCCTCTTCTTCTGAAGGCTACCGAGTGGTTGTCTGCGCCAACAGCACAACCTACATAACCTGAAGCGCTGGAAGGGCTTCCATTTGGGTCCCAACTTTGGGCAGTTGAATAAGTTTGTCCGGTTCTTGAATCAAAACTCAGGCTATTAATGTCATAGTAACCATCTAAATAATTTACATTCCATGCATTGCTTCCGCCTGCTGCATCACCTGCGCCAAACACAAATGCCCGCCAAAAATTTGTTGGGTAAGCAAAAGTGAAGGCATTATCTAAGGTAAAAGTCATCGTTAAATTACTACCACCACAGCCCTCTGAAACTCTAATATCAATTTCAGTGTTTTCATCCAAATAGCCGCAATAAATTTCACCGCGATTTACACAACAGCCGTTGAAGGTGTTCATCAACTGACCGTTGATGAACCATTTAAAGTCGTCATCATGTCCATCTAAATTAATTCTATACTTTCCTGCCGGAAAACCTTTGCGCATGTAGCGAACAGTATGGTTGTCAATTGGCACTTCGCAGCCAACCCAGCCCGATGCTGAAGAAGGACTCAAGCTTCCGTTCCATCTGTTCCCGGAGTTAATGCTTACGTTTCCATCTTCATAGTAACCAAATGCAGCCTGACCTGCCACCAAATCATAATTGGTAGCATTGTAGGCATATACACGCCAAGTATTATTACCATAAACTACAGCAGGCGGGATGCATTCTCTGTATTGAAGTGTTGCAGAGGTGTTTCCGCTAAACCATCCTGCACATCCGTCACGCGTTACATGCACCCTGCCGGTTCCGCTAAAGTCCCCTACCCAGTCTAAAGAAGCTGCAAGCTCACCTCCACTGCAATTATCCGTGTAGTAAGGTCCGTTGTTATCATTAAATGCTTTGCTGTTGTTGGAATTATCTGTTATAGATAGATATGGGTTTGTCCAATTGGCTCCGGTTGTTCTGAACGTATAAATCCTACCTGGTGTAACAGGGAATGTGTAAAAAAGGCCGGGTCCAACATTTGTTCTATCCTGAAAACTAGCATTAAAAGTACCTACGCTACCACCATCTGTGCCGGAGGTACATTGTGCATTTAGATTCACTGCCAGAAAAGCAAAGTATAGAGTTGCTACAATACTTAGTAAAAACTTTTTCATGCTAAATTATTTGTTGGTTCCGCCCCAAGAATGAGCAAGGTTTGTACACCAAATGTTGTGCCAAAATACCCAACATGCCCGTATTTGTCAAACCCCGGGTTTATGATAAACGCTCAAACCCTTGTACTGCCTCAAACACAGCCCAACGTTAAATTTTTGTGATGAAAAATTGGGTGCATAAAGCATCCTGCTAAAGCCCTTTTCTACTCAATAAACATGTTCAAAACAAAACAGTGGTGAAAACAAAACATCGACTCATAGATTTAATTCCATAAGTCGCTGTTTCTGAAAAGTTACAACTAAACCTTTAGCGCAACAATGTCAACGCACCGGTTTTTCTGCGTTCAATTTTTTCACCGGGTTGTGCCGCATCTTCTTCGTAATAAACGATGAAGTAAGTGTAGGTTCCGGCAGGCTGTGGCTTGCCCTCAAAACTGCCATCCCACGGCTCAGCACTGTTATGTGCCAACTGCCCCCAACGGTTGTAAATTCTAAAGTCGGTCACCTCAGGCTCATAATTTGAAATCGGGTAGAAGCGGTCGTTTTTACCATCGCCATTTGGTGTAAACACATTCGGCAACACCGTTTTGATTGCCACATACACAAAGCGGGTTGCATCGGCAAAGCACTCCTCGTTACCTCCTGCGTTGCGCACACGAACCTGATAAGTGGTGTGCACACGAGGGCTAACCGATGTGATGGCACAGTTTTCGCAACTTACCCCCTCGGCAGGTGTCCATTCATAAACCGGGTCGGCAGCATTTACTGCCACAGCTTCCAACTCGGCAGACTCACCAAGATTCAGGTAAATGGTATCCACCTGCGGGTTGATGCTTGCCTGAATTTGCAACGGTTGAAACACTTCCAGAGTAACAGAATCAATGCACTGGTTTTTGTTGATCACTTTAATACCGTAAACACCATTGTTTAAACCTTCAAACACCATCGTGTTTGCGAAAGGTTCATTGTTAATGGCATACTGATAAGGTGCGTTGGGTGTGTCAACCGCAACAATAGTGATGCGTCCATCAGCAAAATCGCCAAAGCAGGAAGTAGAATCCACCTCAAACTCAAACACATCGCGCGCTGCTTCCACCACATTGTAGGTACCCACCTCAATGTCGCAACCTCCGGCATCAGTAATTCTTGCAGTGTAGTTTCCGGCAGGCAAACCAAGGAAGGTTCCATTGTTGTTAGTGAAAACATTGCTTCCGCTTTCAACAATAAAGTTGAGCGGTGGTGTTCCTCCTGTTCCCGAAAACACTATCGTTCCATCATTCTGCCCAAAGCATATGTTAGGTGTTCCGCTTAAAGGTCCAACCGTGATGGATGGCGGCTCGGAAATTGCTCTGTTACCGGTAGCAAAACAGCCATTGGCATCTGTTACTGTGAAGAAATAAGTACCCGGACCAAGGTTCACAGCCGAATCGCCAGATTGTGTAACTGTTGGCGACCACTGATAGGTGAAAGGTGCTGTTCCGCCTGTGGGGTTTGTGGCTATGAAACCTGAATTAGGAACATTACATCTTACATTGGATGCCACAGGATTTAAAGTTAAAACAGCAGGGTCAGTAATCGTAAATGTTTCCACTGCGCTGCAATTATTTGCGTCAGTTATGGTAACCGTGTAGTTACCGGGAACAAGCGAACCAACAGTAGTGTCGGCAAGTTGAGGGTTTTGGCTCCAGCGAATAACGTAAGGACGCGTTCCTCCGCTTGGGAACAACACAATCCTACCATCATTTGCACCATTGCAACTGATGTTAGTAACCACCGCATTCAGTTTCAGCGTATCCGGGGATGTGATGGTAACCTGCGTGGTGGCTTCGCAACCGTTTCTGTCTGACACGGTAACGGTGTAGGTTCCATTACCCAAATTGATTGCCCAGCTTGAATCCTGCGCAGGTGAAGTTGACCAATTGTACACAAATGGACCGGCACCACCAACACCATTTGCCCAAGCATAACCATTGCGGTCATCCACACAAAGGTTGTTGCCCTGTGTTCTGATTTCAGCATAGAAAGTATCTGACTGAACAATGGTTACAGTTGCCACCGAAAAACACTGGTCGGCTGCAGTAACCGTAACCGTGTAAACCCCTGCACACAAACCGGTGATAAGTTGTGTTGTGGCAGAAGTGCTCCAAGCGTAAGTAAAAGGTCCAACCCCATTGATTGGGCGAACGCGGGCAAAACCATCACAGGCTGCAAAACATGAAGGACCCTTGCTGCTATCCACAAAAGCAATTAAACCATTGCCCGGGCTAACAAAAACTGATTCAGTTGCAGTACATCCCGAGGCAATATCCGTAACAGTAACCGTGTAAGTGCCTGCAAGTACAGCAGGTAGATTGGCTGTAGTTGCTCCATTATCCCACAAGTAACTGTAAGAACCGTTTTGAGGCAACACTGTGCTACTGATTGAACCATTGTCGCCACAATCGGCAACAGTTGAAGTTAAAGTGATATCAGGTGTTGCACCAACAGAAACTTGAATGCTGTCGCGCGAAGTACACTGCCCGTTTGCACTTGCACCTATAACCGTGTAGGTTACAGGAGAAGTGGGAGCTGCAACCACTATGCTATCCGTAGTAGAACTCAAACCAAATGCAGGCGACCAAACATAAGTTTCAGCACCTGAAGCTACTAACGTTATGTCTTGCCCCGAGCAAACCACATTAGGACCCGTGATGGTTACATTAGGCTGAGGCACAACGCGAAGGAATACAGTTTTAAATGGAGAGAATCCGCAGCAATCAGAGAAGATTCTCAATTTCACTTCATATTCTCCTGGTGTGTTAAACACCAAATTCGTGAAAGTTTGATATTGCGGACCGGTGTAAGTGGATGGAGAAATTGCTCCACCAAAATCCCAGTCATAACTTGTTGCTCCATTGATTTGTGCTTGGAAACTTGCCGACTGACCCACACAAACAAAATAAGAATCAACACCAAAAGGTGTAGCCGAGGTTAGGATTTCTGGAACATAGCTTGCCTGGTCAATGGCAATGTTTACAAACCCTGTGTAGCTGTCGTTGTTGAAGGTAATATCCTTTCTGCCAATAGTGGTATATTCTGTGTTTGAAGGTGAAGCGTTTCCTGTTTGAGGGTTTGCATCAGCTCCAAAACTCCAAGCACCCTGAACGCCTTGGCTATGATTGAAAGTTACTTGTGTGTTCGTGCAACTGGTGTTTGACACATTAATAACCTGCTGAGCAGCTAAATTGAACACAGTGTCGTTGGATGCTAAAGGCTGACCACCATCAATGTAAACACGTCTGCTGATACCGCCTAAAGCAGTTCCTCCACTTCCACCGCTTCCACCACTGCCACCATTTCCGCCATCGCCATTATTGTTGTCGCAAAAGTTAAAGAAGCCGCAACCGCCTATAGGGAATCCACCATCTGAACCGCCCACACCACCTGAACCGCCTGTTCCACCTACACCTCCGCTGCCACCCACACCACCTGCACCCGGGTTCCCGGCAGTGATGTTAGATTGCGTTGCATTTCCGGCACTACCGTTCAAATAGGCATAAATACCAAATGATGAACCGCCACCAAAGCCACCGGAACCTCCGGTGCCACCGCCACCGCCACCGCCACCTGCACCACCGCCTAAGCCGGGCGAGAATGTGTTACCACCTGCACCGCCTCCACCTCCGCCTCCGCGACCATTGGTTCCATTAGTTCCGTTAGCGCCTTGAGTTCCGGGCACAAAAAATCCATTTACAAAAGCAAAAGGAAGTCCATTAGCGCCATTTGTACCACTAACTCCTGGTGCACCATTACCTCCCGGTGAACCATCGTTTCCTGAACATAAAGCTCCCTGTCGCGCACCACCTGCACCACCTGCACCACCGCCATTAGGGGCTGTTTGTCCTGCACTACCATTATTGCCTCCTCCAAAGAAATCTGCCGTTCCTCCATTTCCTCCATTTCCTCCATTGTTTCCACCTGCACCGGAACCACCACTACCACCGTTGCGGCAACTTGCATTGCCCCCGGCACCACCGTTCGTTCCATTTACACCATTTGTGCCATTGGCTCCGGCACCTGCATTTCCGGCAATGATTTGTGTTCTCACAAAATCATAATTTGAACAGTTGGTCAGGTGAACACCATAAGTTGACACCCCAAAGCCGCTTGAAAGCGGTGCATCTGCCGTGCGGATGGTAATATCCTGAAAGCGCACATAGCTGGCTGAGTTTAAATATATCGCCACTAAGCGTGGAGCACTCGGCAACCCCTCAATGTTATTGGTGCCTCTGAAAATTTCTGTAATACCCGGTTGGCTCGATTTTGTCCAGGTGGTTGGGTCGTAACCCCCTTCAATTGTGGTATAACTGGTGATGTTGGTAATTGCAGTGTCAATAGCATAAGTTCCAACAGCAAGTTTCAGCCATGAATTATTACACCTTGCCTTGTTCAACGCATCACCCAAATTTGTTGGCGATAGTTGGCTGCCATCGCCTGTGCCTGTTGTGGTAACATGAATTACTTCACAACTTGCAGTTGGCGGAGGTGTGTTGGCAGTAACAGTAACCGGTGTTGGATCACTTTGGCATCCGCTTGGGTCAGTGGCTACAACATTGTAGGTTGTAGTGGTAGATGGAGAAGCTGTTGTGCTTGCACAGTTTGTGCAGCTTAAGCCTCCGGCTGGCGACCAATTAAATACATTAGCTGAAGGACTGCTGGCAGTAAGCAATACCGAACCACCCGAACAGATGGTGGCAGATGCCGGAAACACCACCACAACAGGTTTAGCGTTAACAGTTACCACAACATTATCCGATGAGGAACATCCATCGGCATACTCCAATGTAACGGTGTAAACAGTTGTTGAAACTGGTGAAACCGCAATGGTTTGCCCTTGAAAGGTATTTTGTCCGTCAGTCCATGTATATCCAACACCATTAGCAGCCTGTGTTGTTGCAGTTAGCGTTGTTGAAGCGCCTTGGCATATTGTTACATTGCTTCCTGCATCCACAGGTGGATTCGGGTTGGGTTGAACCACAATAGTGTAGGAATAGATATTGCTGCCTTTCAAAGGGCAGGCATTGTCCTCAACTTTCACGGTAAAAGAATAATTGCCGGGTTGAATGCTTTGTGGAGGAGTCCATGTAAAAGTGCCGGTTGGGCGGGGTGCGCCATTAGTGGTGAAACTTGCACCTACAATGGCGTTATTCCATGTCATGGTAACCACATCGGCTGTGTTAGCATCAGCGCTGTTAATGGTGAAACTAACCTGCGCCCCTGCACAAATGGTGTCGCGGAAATTATTGGTGCCGTTGATGCCGGTGGCTGTAGGCAAAGCATTATTACAGTTCTGAATAATAAACTGCATGTCGCGCACCACGCTGCCCACCAACTCGCCATTTCTATATTCTTGAACCAAAACAGCAGTAACGCCCACCTGAGTTTGCGTGGGTGTGAAGGTGATGTCTCCGGTTGATGGGTCTAAGTTAAAACCCGAAGCAGTTGTTATAGGATTAGTTGCACTAAAGCCGGCTGCATAGGTAACCGGTTGCCCTTGCGTATTGAATGGAGTAACCAATGAAAACACCAACGAATCGCCATCGGGGTCCACCACACCATGGTTGTAAACCACATTGCTGTTCACACAGTAATAGGCAGTTGGGTTATTCAGGAAAACCGGTGAATTGTTGCACTGTGCTATTTGATTGTTCAACCTTGCTTCAATGTAAGTTCCTTGGTTAGATGGATTACTGAGTGTGTTTATCGCAGCATTCCTGCAGCACAAATCCCAGCTAAGAATCCAATCGTTACCACAACCCGCAGGCAAGTTCAAAGTGCCGCGATAAACCACCTTTTGAACACCAAACTGCCCATTACCGCCACATGCCGATGGTTGACCGGGGCAAACCGGAGTAACGTCCTCGGGGTTCGGAGCCTGTGGCGTGCTGGGCACTCGGCTAAGCGTGATGTTGCTGTTAATGCCGCATTGTTGTGAGCGGTAATTGATAGAAATAGAATTCTCAGCAGCAATCCCCCTGCAATCGCGATACATAGTAAAAAACACTGTGTATTGTCCGGGCGAAACACACTGGTAAGTGATGTTGGCACCCATAACGTGAGTTGCGTTTGATTTTTGCGAGAAAATCAGAGCGAAAACCACTAAAAATAACGAGGTAAACTGGCGTAATGTCCTGTTAGTCATGCTTTAAAAATTTAGTCAGCGTGCGCGAAAGTAAGAGGTTATCTCAATTTTTCGCACAAAAGACGCTAACTGAAACCACATCGTTGTCTTTGGCAAAAAATCTTCCTTCATTTGCTTGAATGAGACGCTTGTTAATAATTGCAATCATTCCATTTATGTTTTCGGGCTGCAACAGCACACCCGAAAAAATCAACATCAGCTATCAGGACGATTACAAGAAAATTCATTCGCTTTATGGCATTGCACCAAGCGATACTTTGGAAGCCATGCTTCATGCCTATTTGAAAGAATTTCCTGAAGCAGTGCATGCTAAACTCTTTTTGGCAAGAGTGCATTATGACGAAGGTCGGCTCGAAAGCGCACTCAAAATCTACAATCAACTGCTTGCCGAAGACTCCACCGAGTTAACTGCCGCCATTGGTGCAGGCATTGTGCTGCATGCACTCGGGAACTACGCTGAGGCAGAAAAGTTGTTAGCCATTGGGGCAAGGGCAGATAAAACAGGTGAAGGAAGGCTTTTCATGATGCTAAATGCGTTGGATGTTAACGACACTTCAAATGCATCGTTGCTGATGCAGAAACTAATGGCAAAATCCTCGTCAAAGAAAATTGCAGCCGGAATTGCAGCAGCCGCATACAAAATGAACCAACCCGAATTAGTGCGTCAAATGGTTGACACGCTTCGCAGCAAAGGCATCAGTGATTCAACCTGCCTGAAAGTTTCAAACGGTGCAATGAACATTCATGAGTTTGCACAAAAACACCATTTGTAATGAAACCGTTTATCTAACAGTTTTCACAATTTGGAAATTGCGCACCGCTGCCGCACTTTGCACACTCAGCATGTAAACAGCTTCGGGTAAATCTTTCAAGTCAAGCACCATTAAATTGCCGTTCGCTTCACCAAAGTCAATGCGCTTTACTTCTGAACCCAAAAGTGAATACACAACAATGCTCACTTTGCCCTCAAGCTTTTCCCCAAACAACAAGTTCAAAATGCCAGTGGTTGGATTCGGAAAAACACTAACCTGCATTGCCCTTTCCAATGCATCCAAACCCACCAGTCCGTCCACCTGCCCCTGAAAAACTGCGGAACAGTTGTTGTTGTCTGTAACCGTAACAGTGTAAACACCCGGAGCTAAACTGCCTAAGTTAGGGGTTGTTAACCCTGTGTTCCACTCATAAGTGTAGGGTTCTGTTCCGCCCGAAACCACAGCTATGGCTGTGCCAAAACTTGAACCCTGTGGGGTTGGAGTGGTGCTTACAGTGCCTGAAATTGGCGCAGGTGCAGTAACAACAAAAGTGTTGGCATAACTGCAATTAGCCGTGGCAACGTTCACCGAGTATGTGCCCTGCGATAAACCGAATAAATTTTGAGCGTTTGAGCCCGTATTCCATGAAATGTTGATGGGAGGCGTGGCATTGGTAAAATTCAACAAAATGGAACCATCCGCAGCATCCGAGCATTTGGCATTGCTCACGGTCGGCTGCACCGAAAACTGCTTATCTGCCACAGCAGCGGTTGCCGTTGTTGAGCAGGTGTTGGCATCGCGAACCGTAACGGTATAGTTTCCAACACTTAAGCCCGAAATGTTTGCTGTGGTTTGGCTGCTTGTCCATTGATAGGTGTAAGGCGATTGCCCTCCGCTCACACTCGAATTCACCGCCCCGTTGTTGCCACAGCTGGCATCAGTGGCAGTTAAATTCACCGATGGATTAGCGCGAACGGTTATCAAACCATTTTGAGTTTTGGTGTTGTTGCCACCTGCATTCGACACCGTCAGCGACACATTATAGGTGCCCGGTGTGTTGTAGGTAACCACAGGATTTTGCTGCGTTGAAGTGGATGGACTTCCACCCTGAAACACCCAACTGAAGGCAGTGGGGCTGCCGGTGGAAGTGTTGGTGAAGCTAACCGTTGAGCCTGCACAAATGGTGGCGTTCGAATGAGTGAAATTGGCAACCGGAGGCGCAACCGGATTGTTGCACACTACAGCGCGGATATAATGCGACACGTTCACACCCCAACTATTGGCAGTTCCATAGTTCACCCATGCGCTGTTGGCTAATTTTTCCCATGCAGTGGCGGGGTTAGTTTGCCCGTTGGCATTGGTAATCAACGCAAGCGTGTCGCCTGCCGCATAGGCAAATTCTATTCCTGCATAAAATGGTCCGTTCAGCGTGATTGGCGGGTTAAAGGTTGCCACCGTAAACCGCGAAGCATTCACATCGGCAATGGCAGTTTGATAGGTAACATTCACCGAACCCAAAACAGTTCCGGGTGCACCTGCCGTGCCATTGGCATCCCAAATTCTTACCGTAAAATTCTTTGATGCAGGGCTGTTCGACTTTGCCACCGCAAACTTCAAATGCACCTGGCTCACTTGCCTTCCGGCAGTTTCCACAAAGCGGTCGGCTTTAGCAACATCGCCAAACGCGTTGTGCCCCGACACATAACCACCGCCTTGGGCAGTGAAAATGCTTTCTGTGTCGGTGTTTTTGAAATTCCTCAGCGTGTCGCAAGAAGTGGTTTGTGCAGGCAAAACCGTAATGTAAGCGGTTTTAGTGGCAGTGTTGGTTGAACCTGTTTTAGAAGCAGTAAGTGTTACATTGTAGGTTCCCGCGGTGTTGTAAGTAATGTTTTGCGGATTCTGCGCGGTGGAAGTGGCGGGTGTTCCTCCCTGAAAAGTCCAGCTCCACGAGGTTGGGCTTCCGGTAGAAAGGTCGGTGAAATTCACGCTTTGACCCACAAAAATAGTGGTGGTGTTTGCCACAAAATCTGCCACCACACTGGTGGTGCCGCAAGCCGTGCGCCCCTGCAGTGTGGTTGGGTTTGTGCCTGCCGGGTCTAACCACGGGCGCAGCCTGCGGTTGTTGGCTGTGCCGTTCGATTCCCAACTGTAAGAAAACTTTCCATAAACAGTGGAATAACCCGATGGGTTGCTGCAACTCATGTTCACATCACCTGCCGATGCAACACCGTTCACCAAGCCGGCACTGTTGAACAATGGCGAACCGGATGAGCCTTGCTCAATGATGCCATGCCCGTTGGCAGTTGCTGCCCAAGCCACCAGCCAAAGTTCTCCGTTGGCATTTTGAAAGCCTGAGTGGTTTAACGATACTAATGTTTGCGTGTAGGTTGAAATCTTTTTGATGTCGCCTGCGCCATGATGAATACCAACACCCGAAAGGCTTGCAGTGTTCTGCCTGCTCCATCCTGCATAAAATGCATTGTAGTTGGCAGGAATGGTTTGCGAAAGCTCCACCAAATAAAAATCGGAACCGGAGTTAATGCCCCCCGTTGAGCGCGAGCGAAACACACAGCCGGTGCGGGTTTGCGATGCCAAAGTGCCCTGACTGGCAGGATTGGCGCAGCCGGGTGCCTGATAGTTGAAATAAAAAATCCACTGCGTAAGGTTCGAGGTGGTAGCTGCATCACCGCAGTGGTCGGCAGTAAGAATATAGTTTTTGCAGTCCTCGGCAGTGTTGTTCAGCAGCGAGCCGCTGCACCAACCCTGCTGACTGCCGATGCGCAACAAAATGCGCACCACCGAATTGCGCTGGTTGGTCCAGTTGGCTCCTTCGCTGCAATTCACATTCACCATGCACGAAAGCGCATCGCCAAAGTCGCGCCCGGCACCCGAACGTTCCTCAAGCTCCTTCACACCACGATAAACATAAGCCACATCCGAAATTTCAACCACCGGCAGCTTCGGCTCATCGGCAGGTTGGAAGTATTCCAAAGTAACCGTTTCACCCAAAGTAATTTCGGTGGCAAACAAACCCGACTCATGGTTATTTGCAGCTGTGAAAGCGCCAAGAATCTGAGTTTTACTTTCATTGTAGATGTAAAGTTTTCCGCGTGGCGGAAGTTTAAAACTGCTGAAATACAAACTTGTTGCTTTAGCATCGGGCAGCGTAACGCTCAGCCTCAGCACTCGGCTTCCGTCAGCAAGGGTGTGCCACAAGCCACGGTCGGCAAGGTTGATTTGCACAGGCAATAACCTTGCAATGGCATAAAAGTCTTTTTGCGCATCTTCCGCTTTTATGGCATCCAAATCGGGCTTAGGCACCACCACCTGCAAAGGCGATGGTAAACTACTGAGCAAAAAACTCGGTGGATTTCCACCTTGGCTTTCTTGAGCAACAACAAAATTAAAATTGAAGCTAAGCGCCCAAACCAACAGAGGTAATACAAAACGAAACATAATTAAATTGAAGTGCGCGAATGTAACTATTCGGGTGTTATGTAAACATCTCCCCTCGAAGAAACAATAGTAAAAGCGCGAAAGCCGACCCAATTGAGCCTCTATGCTTACCTGAGTTATTGGATTACATAGCCTATTCTTTTGAAATACCATTAAGCATAAGTTATAGCAAACTTATTACTTCATCTATGTGGCTATGTGGTTAAAATGGTTTTAAACATTCCGTGTAGTGAAAGCGCGAAAGCCGACCCAACAACCAAATATCGCACCTTTAGTTGTCAAAGTCGGCTTCACAAAAAAGTTTAGTGCAAAGATGGTGAGGGAAACGGGCTTGTCAATCCCTAAAATTAGGTATTTTGATGTGAGTTTAGAATTGCAAATACTCATCGGGTTATATTGGGAGCGGCATTGCGGATTTTGGCGTCAAAAAAATGCGCAGCATTCATGAACTCCTTTTTCCTAAAAATTATATCGTGAATAAATCATTCTTAAAGCCGTTAAGAACGCTTCGCTGTTTGAGCCCAACCCACATTAAATTTTAATGACAATACTAAATGGCGAGTTTGAAGCGTTTAGGCTTTAAGGGTGATTTTTAGCCAAATGCTTTAGCATTCACGAAATCCTTTATGAAAAATCACTTGTGAGTAAAAGCCCCGCAAAGCCTTGAATCAAGCGAAGCGTATCATGAGTTCCTCTTTCTAAAA
>VFQQ010002440.1_pt1 | contig 20983 bp, 17 predicted proteins | sample 3512341 | NCBI WGS metagenome assembly VFQQ01 (sample SAMN10412373, study PRJNA504923) | tailings metagenome | isolation source: Relicate 2 Philex TSF1 revegetated site | place: Philippines: Tuba, Benguet | collected 2017-08-29 | reverse complement strand
TGGCCTCCGGCGGCCAGCAGCGTGCTGGACCCGCCAGCGGCCCGCTGGACCGGGGTAACTAAGCGCCCCGTCGACTTGGCCGCGTCAGTCCTGCACGCGGTTTTGAAACAGCTTCCTAGCCGAGGGAGGGCTCGGCCGACCTGTGGAACACGAGATTGGAACTGCTTTCATCCAGGTACTCCGGAAAGCTGACCCAGTCGACGTGGCAGTGATAGTCCTCGTCCGCTTCCGTCATCCCGCGGGCGTTCTCGCTCAGCCAGGCGAGCATCTCCGCTGAGCCCAGGATTTCGAGCTCATTCCGATCCGTGATCCGGATATGGCCGATCTCCCCCTCGCAGACGACGACGCGAAGCGCCACCGCGAACGCGGCATACGCCTCGGGGCCTCCCGGAAAATCCACCCGGAGCGGAAACGTTCCTCCCGGAAACCGCAGACAATCGGCAAACCCGATCCAGTCGCCTGCGGCGCCGGAGATCTCCACTTCATTGGTCGCCGCTTCCACTCGGATCTGAATCGACATTTTTCAGCGGCACTTTCCGTTGGCGGCCAGACTCGACACGACGCCCCCGCATCCGGCGGCTCAATCAGCCGGCGGCCGGCTTCCGCTTTTCCATCCGGTAATTCAGGAGGCGGATGTCCCTGACAGAGACGAAGAACTCGCTCATGGTTTCAAACCCCGCCTTCTCGAACATCGGCCGCGCACAGATCGACGCCTCGACGTAGACCCGCGCGATGTTGAGACCGAAACAGGTCGCCACGGCATGCTCCACCAGCCCGGAGACGACCCCCCGCCGCTGAAACTTCGGGTTCACGTAAGCGCAGTCGATATGCCCGTCGGGATCGAGCTCGAGGAACCCCGCGATCTCGCCCTCGACAATCCCGAGAAACGGCCGCTTCAGCTCACACCGCTTCCGCCAGTGCTCGTAGTTGACCTCGCGGGCCGACCACGCGAGGCACTGCTCGGGCGAGTACACCCGCGACGCGATCTCATGGACGGCCGCCGTGAAGATCTCCGCCACGGCGACATGGTCCCCGTGCTGAAAGATCCGAATCATGGTCTTGCTCGCCTCGTGCGAAATGAGCAGCTTCGAATCCGGCCATCGGAAAGCCGCCCGGTCGTCCGGATGGTAGCGACCACCTCGGCAATCCGCCGCCGACCGAATCTGCCCCTCGCACGTGCGGTGCGGAAGGCCCCCGGGATCCTATGATCAGGCCGCCGTCGACCGCGCCTCGCACCGGAGAACCGCCCCATGACCCAGACGTACGCTCCCGAACGAACGGCGCCGCACGGACAGACCGTTCAGATCGGCAGCCTGGAGCTGTACTACGAGGATTACGGCGTCGGAACACCGCTGGTGCTCCTGCACGGGTTCGGCGGCTGCACGCAGAACTGGTCTCCGTTTGTCGCGGAGCTCTCGGAGCGTTATCGGCTGATCGTCGTGGATCTGCGGGGGCATGGTTACTCCACGAATCCCGAGAAACGGTTCACGCACCGGGAGGCGGCGGGGGACATATTCCGCCTGCTGGAGAGGTTGGGGATTGGCCGCTTCTCGGCGATGGGGATGAGTTCGGGGGGGATGACTCTCCTGCACATGGCGACGAGCGAGCCGGATCGCATCGAGTCGCTGGTGCTCGTCAGTGCGACATCGCATTTCCCGGACGAGGCGCGCGCGATCATGCGGCGGGCGTCGTTCCGGACGATGCCGCCGCCGGTGCAGGCGATGTATCGGGAGTGTGCGAAGCGGGGTGAGGAGCAGATCGGCCAGCTCATCGGGCAGTTCAATGCGTTGAGTGAGAACCGTGACGATATGAATTTCACGGCGGAGGATCTGTCGGCCATCCGGGCCCGGACGCTGGTAGTGCACGGGGATCGGGACCGGTTCTTTCCGGTGGAGATTCCTGTGGGGCTGTACCGGGCGATTCCGGACGCGGCGCTCTGGATCATTCCGGACGGCGAGCACGTCCCGATCTTCGACCCGGCGGTGCCGTTCACCTCGACAGCGCTCCGGTTCCTGGCCGGTCCGACCGGTAAGTAGCGACCAGAGCCGGGGTGCAGGGGCTCGCCCCGGTGGCAGGCCAGCCCTCGCCGAAGGCGCTCCATCGTGGAACCGTACAAACCACAACGGACACTCGGCCCCGGTGAAGTCTCGACTCGTCCGTGTCCGGTCATCACGTTCAGAACCCCGCCGCGAGTCCTGCCGCTCGGGACGGTCTTCAGCGGCCACGCGAGCCGACAGTGCCACCTTTTCTACACCGACAGCATGCCTTCGCGCCAGCCGCGCGAAAGTTCCGCGAGAGTCTCAGCCATCGGTTTGTAGTACGCCTCGCCCGGGTAGTAGGCCCACAGCCCTCGCTCGCTCTTGCGGTAGCCGAAGTCGATCCCGTCGCATCCGGAGGTTCCGATGGCCAGGAATTCTTCCCGCGGCACTTCGTAGATCCAGGAGCAGGGCCGGATGCAGCCGTCGTTGTCCTGCGACTCGGCGTGTTCGGGATTCCACCAGCCGTTCGCGAAGTACTCGTCGCACCTGTAGCCGAACCAGCAGCGCGGTGCGACAGGCGTTTCGAAATCAATGTCATGCTGACGTAGGTAGTCCTCCACCGTGACGCGGCCGTAGCCCCGGTGATGCAGGACCACGAAAAGGTCCGTCGGCGCCCCTGTCGGCTCAGCCGGTTCGTCGAGGACCTGCCCGACGGGAATGGTCCCGAGGCCGCTGTTCGACAACGCGGTCGCGAGGGAATCGAGAAACGTCCGCCAGACCTCGGAATCCGGGCGTGACACCGTCCCGATGTAGCTGCAGATGGTCGAGGTCTCTCTTTCCCAGGGCTTCATGTCCCGGGCGAGGATCACAACCTGGCTCATGGGAAACCTACTGTTTCAGGTGAGGAGGTTCGGCGTCCCGGCCCCCCTGCCCTCCTGCCGCTCATTCTGTTCACCAGTCGCGAGATCACGCCGGAACGTAGGTCAACCGGATCACGTCCTCGTCGATTCGGTCATGGGTCATCAGGCGAAGCGGCGGCCGGGGGCCGGCGAAGTAGGGGGTGCCGTGGCCGAGGACGACGGGGTGCAGGTAGATCCGGTACTCATCGATCAGGCCCAGTTCCGTGAGGCTTCGCGCGAGGCCCGGACCCGCCACTTCGATTTCCCCGTCGCGGTCGGCCTTCAGCTTGCGGATCGCGGCCTCGAGGTCCTCCCCGACCAGCGTGGCGTTGGGACCGACCGACTTGAGCGTGCGGGAGACAACCCATTTCGGCTGCTTCCGCCACGCCGCTGCGAAGGCGCGTCGGTCGGCGTCCCATTCCGGGTGATCGTCGTCCCAGTAACTCATGAGCCCATACAGATTGCGACCATACAGGCTCCCCGCCTGCCCCTGGGCCTCCGCGACGAAGTGGCGGAACAGCGTGGGGCTCGGTGCAAACCGCAGATGGTCGACATACCCGTCGAGGGACATGTTCATTCCGAACACGAGCTTGGCCATATCGCTTCGTTTCCTCGCGGCGGGGTTCATGTCGTCCGGAAGTTTGTGTGCCACCGGCTCTGCCAGTGCGGACTGGCCGGGTGATCGTAATGTTCCCCGGTCCGGGTTACGAATCGTGAGTTCGGGCAAGGAATCCGACAACGCGATGGATCTCCACGGTCGCGCGGCTTGCCGCTCACTTTCTCGCTCTTCCGGCCATGTCACGCTGCCGCAGGACGGAGCCTTGCTGGTCAGCCCGGGCCAGATTCAGGTCTCGCTGCAGGATGGTCCCTCCTTTTTTTGAGAGGAGGCTCGATCTCGTCCTCCATCGACTCGCGCGGGGTTGCGCTTGCCGGCGACGCCGGTTGGCCGACGGGTGACTCTCGGACCCGGGTGTGGATTGCCGGACTGGTGGGGGCGTAGTCGAACGTAATGTGCAGAGTGTCGGCCCCTTCCAGATAAAACGTCGCGTGCTCGATGGGGCCTTGTCTGAGAATCGATCTTCGCAGGTAAGCGAGAAGCGTTCTCCATGACAAAGGGGTGCGCGAATCCGTGCCGTAAGAAAGCCGCCCATCGACGGCCGACCAGGTCCCGCTCAGGGGCGAAGGCGCCGGAAGTCCTGGAAGGGGCCGGTGGGCCGGGTTCCGGATCACCCAGCGGCGATCTGCGGTATAGGTGGTGTCGAGGCTGCTGAACGCCGCTCCGGAGACGTTGGGCTGGGTGATTCGCCATGTGCCGAGAAGAGCGCGTTCCGTCGCGTTCAGTGGCCGCCACCGCCACGCGATCGGCCCGGCGATGAGAAGCAAAACGACCGCCAGAAGCCACAGCGGCCAGCGGCGGCGTCGAATCGGGATCTCTGGCATTCGGCCCTCCCGGAAATACCCCTCGATCGAAAGAGGATAGCCCCCGGCCGGTCCGGCGGGCCACAGGGACCGAAAGAACGCCAACCCTCGACGACCAGACGCCGACGGCTCGCCGGCACCTCGCGTCTTCACGATGATCGATAAATTCATATTGAAGATCGATACATTCGCAATCAGACTGATCCCATGGGCAATCCGAAAGCGCCATGGCTGACGCGGAGCTCAACGGCGTTTCTGCAGGGCGTCCTTGTGCTTGTCGGCACGGGCGCCCTGGTCTTCCTGCTTTGGGAACCGCACCTCGAGGGGAGAAACGCCCGCGCCACGGTGTTTGAGGTCTATTTCCAGGATCCTTTTCTGGCGTTTGCCTACGTCGCCTCCATTCCGTTCTTCGTGGCGCTCTACTGCGGATTCCAGGTGCTGGGGTATGCCGGGGGGAATCAGGTCTTCTCGCCTGCGGCGGTGAAGGCCTTACGGACGATCAAGTTCTGTGCGATCGCTCTGATCGGCTTCGTCGTGGTCGGAGAGATCGTGATCCTGATGAACGACAGCGATGACCGGGCGGGCGGCGTCATGATGGGGGGCCTCATCGGCTTCGGCTCGATCGTCCTGTGCACCGCGGCGGCGACGTTTGAGCGGATCCTGCAGAATGCCGTGGACCTGAAATCCGAGAACGACCTGACGGTGTAAGGCTCTCACCTGCCCCACATGGCAATTATCATCAACATCGACGTCATGCTGGCCCGGCGGAAGATGAGCGTGACCGAGCTCGCCGAAAAAGTCGGGATTACGATGGCGAACATTTCCGTGCTCAAGAACGGGAAGGCCAAGGCGATCCGTTTCACGACGCTGGAGGCGGTCTGCAGGGTGCTCGAGTGCCAGCCGGGCGACATCCTGGAGTTTCAGGAGTGAGGAGCGCGTTCGGGTGGAGGGCTGGCAGGGGCTGCCCCCCTCCCCTCGCCGGAGACGCTCCAACGTGGAACCGCACAAGCGGCAACGGACGATCGGACTTGGGGGCTATCACCGTTCGCGTCCGCCTCCGTCCGTCGCGTGCAGGGAACCCCTGCACAGGGAAGATGACCTGCGGAGCCGCGAGGGAAAGGCACACCAATCACCGGAGGCGAGCGATGAAGCCGACTGGGGAACGAGGGAAGCGGGTGGCGGCGTGGCTGGGCGTGGCCTGTCTGGGGCTGCTGTCGGTGTCGTCTCTTTCGGCACAAGACCCCAAGCTGCGGGCCACGCTGCACGGGCATACCGGTGAGGTCGTGTCCGTGGCATTCAGCCCGGACAGCAGGACCCTGGCCTCGGCCAGCCATGACGGGACGCTGAAATTGTGGGACATGGCGACAGGCCAGGAGCGGGCCACCCTGGGCGAGTACAGGGGCTGTCTCGGCTGTGTCGCGTTCTCGCCCGACGGGAAGACCCTGGCCTCGGGGGCCATCGGATCGCCTGTCCCGTTCCCCGACCTGAGGCACGTCAAGTTGTGGGACGTGGCCACCGGCCAGGTGCGGGGTCTCCTCGAGGGGGAAACTGACCATATCCACTCCGTGGCGTTCAGCCCGGATGGCAAGACCCTGGCCTCGGTGGGCGAGGAAGGGGACGTCAAGCTCTGGGATCTGGCCACCAACAAGGAGCGAGCGACCCTCCCGGGGCAGACCGAAGAGGATCGGAAGACGAAAGAGGCCGTCCACGGTGTCATGTCCGTGGCGTTCAGCCCGGATGGCAAGAGGGTGGCGACGGCGAACCGCGATAGGACGGTCAAAGTCTGGGAGGTGGCCACCGCCAGACGGTCCACCCTTCAGGGGCATACCCACGCGGTCTATTCCGTGGCCTTCAGCCCGGATGGAAGGACGCTGGCCTCGGCGGGCGGCGACAAGACCGTCAGGCTCTGGGATCTGGCCACCAGCAAGGAGCGGGCCATCCTCAAAGGGCATACCGAGTCCGTCCTGTCCGTCGGGTTCAGCCCGGACGGCAAGACCCTGGCCTCAGCGAGCTACGACAAGACCATCAGGTTCTGGGATGCGGCCACAGGCCAGGAGCGAGCCACCCTCCAGGGATCCCAGGCGGTCACGTTCGTGGCCTTCAGCCCGGACGGAAGGTTGCTGGCCTCTGCCGGTGTGTCGACCACCAACAATCCGGGTGAGTTGAAGGTCTGGGACATCGCCACCAGCGAATAGCGGCCGGGTGGCCGGGGCTGGAGGCCCCCCTGCTGATCCCTCCGAGTGACGCTCGGGAATCTTTGGGAATGGCCTTCGGCCCGGCCACCCCGCCGACAGAATCGGGCCCCTGTGAATGGGTGAAGCATGACATTTCGACAAGCCATCGACCGGCGTGCCGCCCAGATCGGCGGATGGCGAATGGCATCGGTCAGACTCACGGCACTCGTCTTCTTCTTGACGTTTCTCATGATCGGTAGCGAATACGGTTTTCTGTGGGGCGTTCTTTTCATCGCGACAGCGGGGTGGGCATCCCTCGCGGCGCTGGACGCCCTCTACTTCGCACACCAGATCCGGTGTCCGAAATGCGATGCGAGCCTCTGGAGATGTCTGGAGAACGGGCCTCGGGGGCGCAGGCTGACGCTGCGAGAGGAGGCCGCTGAGTGTCCGTCGTGCGGCGTCGCTTTCTCGAACAGCCTGGGCCATCACGCTGAACTCGAATTCAACGTCAATCGGCGCCCCCGCCACCCCGCCGGTTCACCGTAGAGAGAGAACTTGCCTGGCAATGACGTTCGGCCTCCATTGCGCGGCCGGTTTTCGAACCTTTGATGAGGATCGTCGTATGTCACGTCCTGCTGTCTGGATGGCCGCTTCGAGCTGGCCGGTGCGACTCGGCCGTTCGGGGCTCATGCTGACGGCTCTCTTGATCGCGGCGGCCTTCGCGGTCGCTGACGAAAAGGATGTCAAGGACTCCGCAGAGAAGGATGTGGCTGAGAAAAGCGGCGAGGCGCGGCTCATCGACGAGCGGAACGAACTGATGCGGGAGCTCGTGGCGGGCTTTCAAGTGGAGTCGAACGCTCCCGGCTTTCCTGTGCAGTTCGAACCGGAGCCGATCTTCCGCTACACCAATCCCGATGGAGGGGCGGTCGCGGCTTCCGTGTGGAAGCTGGGGGGAGAAGGGCGTCCCCGGGCGCTACTGACGGTGGAGCTCAATCTCACGGCCATCAAGCGGCCGGCCGTCATGTACGAATACAGTTCGCTGACGGCGACTCCGTTCGTCCTCGTCTCCCCCAGGATGCGGTGGTCTCCGTCGCGGACGCTCTACGAGTTCAAGCCGCTTCCCGACATGCCGCCCCCCGAGGCGACCCCCGCGAGACGGCTGATTCAGATGCGAAACGCGGCGGACCGGTTCGCCTGCAGTGAAGCCGACAGCGTGAAACGGAACGAACTCCGGCTCCTGAGGCAGCCGGTCGACCGCTACAAGCCGGGCCAGGCCGAGGGGGCCGACGGCGCGATATTCCTGTTCGTGTTCGGCACGAATCCGGAAGTGGTCCTGTTCCTGGAATCGGACGGTGCCGACTGGACGTACGCCGTCGGCCGCATGACCGGGATGAAGACGGTCTCGATGAAGCTGGACGGCAAGACGGTCTGGGAAGGCGCCCCCCTCGAGAAAGGGAACGACTCCCCCTACACCGGCAGTGCGAATGCCATCGTCATTCCAGGGTTTACGGCCGAAGGCAAGAAGCTGACCGAGTAGCGGTTTGCGACCACGCCGTTCGGCAGTACAGAATCGTCAGTTTGTCCGTGGTGGAACGAAGCGGCCACCCCTACTGACCCTTTCGAGTGACGCTCGGCAACGTTTGGGAAGGGGCCTTCGGTTCGGCCACCCCGCCGCGTCCGTCTCCGTCCATCGCGTGCAGGGAAACGGGTCGCCCAGGTTCTCGAACCTGGGCCGTCGAAGACGGCAGGAGGCGATCTGTGATGGGACGTTCCTTGGGCAGTGGCCTCCTCTGGCTGCGCCACCCCGGTTCGGAGAACCGGGGCCACCCATAGAAAGAAATCAACCGGTGCCACCCAGCGGCAACGCTCGGCTGGGGGCTTTGTTACGCTACGACCCCAGCCACCCCGCCACCGAAGGCGGCATGAAGGGATTTGTGATGGGACGCCCGTCGTGCCGGTTGCTTCCTCTGGCTGTACCGTCGCGGTTCGGAGGACCGCGGTCACCCATGGAAGCAAATCAACCGGTGTCACGCCGCGAGATTACCCGAAGCGGCCTACTTCGATCACGTCTTCGAGCCGTTCTGAAGCCAGGCCAGAAGCTCCTCGAACTCGAGAGTCCCCCGTTTCCGCTTGATCAGCGGGCAAGCCAATCCTCGTAAAAGTGCTGACTGGATCTCTTCCGAACCGTTTTCCTGCAGAAGGGATAACAGAAATCTTCGACTGTCGGCGCAACCGCAGTGAGCCAGAAAGAAAAGTGGCATGATCTGGTCGACGCCTGTTCTCCCAACCAGGGATTTGCGAATGTCGTCCTGTCCGGAATCATCAAAGTGCCAGACCAGGGCGTAAGCGGCCACTTCACGGATCGGACGCTCCGTCGCCTTCGCGAGGAAGCCGCGGAGCGCTTCGACGGCGTCCTCCGTTCCCAGGCAGCAGAGAGCCATCACCGTTCGTACCGCAGCAGACGAATCCGCTGCGACCGCAGCGCAGGGCGCGACAACCGATTCATCGCCGCACAGCCCGCGGCACAAGAGTCCGTTCGGCGTGTCGGCAAGATCCGGCCGGGACGAGAAGAGATCGAGGACGGCTCTTCCCTCGGAGGTGTTCGCAAACGGAACGGAACAGGGGCCCCGCGTGACAGTTCCGAATCGCATCTCGTCGGGGAGGGCCGTCATCAACTCGAAGCTGAGCCACATGAGCCCGTCCGATCCGGAGGTTGCGGATGTCGCGGACCTCAGGGTCTCGACTCGTTCCAGAACCGACAACGCCTTTGCCATGGAGAGTCGCTCGCGGGCAGCTTCCAGATCGCCCAAGGCCGTCGGCCCCACGCGATTCGAACCTGAACGCGGCGGACGGCCTCAGAACGTGCCTCAATTATTTCCCTGGTTCTCGAGCGACGTCAACAGACTCCACTTTCTCGGCCACCCCTACTGATCGTTTCGGGTGACGCTCGGCAACGTTAGGGAAGGGCCTTCGGCCCGGCCACCCGCCGGTGGACAAGGAAGGCTCCTGTTCGTCTAAGAACCAGGAGCGTCGGGAACCCAGCTGTTGGAGGCCCAGAAAGACGTATCCGAGATCCGCAGATTGCCGTCCGGGGCTGGCGCCACATCGAAGCGGATCGTCGCCCCCTGATCGAACACGCGAGTGACGACGTTTCGTATTCGATCCGCCACCGAGGTGGGTTTCGGGGAATCCAGTTTGAAGAACAGACCCTCGTTGGAAGCCGACCAGCATCCGTAGGTGAACGGAACTCGGATCGCGGTTCCAGAGTCATCCATCCGCCAGACGAAGCGGCGGTCTGCGGTTAACGTGATTCGATCCGCGGGGTTGGCCGTTCTGGAAAACTCGTCGGGTTTCCACGTCCCCAGCAGCGCCCGTTCGGTCTGATTCAGGGGGCGGTATCTCCAGACGAGCGGTGCGATAGCGCAGAGCAAAACGACGGCCAGGCCAATCCACGCCCCGAGTCGACGTTTCTTGCTCCGCCCCGTCATCGCCCCTCTCCTCGCGACACCACTTTCCACAGTTGAGCAGCGGGCATGCCGGTGCACCAGAGTGGGGGGGGCTGCTTCGCACTCGCGATGCGATACATGCACCCGGCTCGGACAGGTCTGCGAACGTTTGCGTCCGTCTCCGTCCGTCGCGTGGAGGGAACCGTGCACACGGAACCCCGGGGCGAGCCCTACCCGCGACGGACGGAAACGGACGGCACATCAGCAGACGATCGGCGGGGAATTCTGCCGACGAATCGCGTCGGCGTTGCCTCGCAGGAAATCAGAGCCCTGCCGCTCGGGAGCAAAAACGGACAGCCTGTTTGGAGTGACATGTCCCGCAACTGATAGCCCAGGAACTCGAACCTGGGCCATCGAAGACGGCAGGAGACGATCTGTGATGGGACGCTCCTTGGGCAGTGGCCTCCTCTGGCTGCGCCACCCCGGTTCGGTGAACCGGGGCCACCCATAGAAAGAAATCAACCGGTGCCACCCTGCGAGTGACGCTCGGTAACATTTAGGAAGGGCCATCGGCCCAACCACTCCGCTAGTGGAACATTAGACCATGTCTTTGCTAATGAATACTCGATTTCCCCAGTCGTATACCTCAGGAGGCGATATGTCGCCAATCTCTGACGGCCTGACCACGTTTCCAATATCCGTGTCTAGGTAGCTCAATCCCCACGCAACGGCGAAACGGTGATACGTTTGGGCATCCACCTTCTCTGCTTCAAGACGAGCTGGCCGATCGAGAGTTAAGACCTGGAGCCCTCGGCAAGGAATGTAAAGACTCTTCAGCCTCTCAGACACCGCGTTCATTAGTTCTTCCGAGTAAAACGGCATCGCACTTCCCCCTCCCGAAAGAAACATTGGAACAGCCTCATCCCAGCAAGATGATGTCGGGTATCGCGTAGTCTTTAAGTCGACAATCGTCGAGAATACTGTGCGCCGACATTCTCCGAGATATTCATCATCTCCAGACCGAAGGGATGCATCGACGGACTCATGACGTGGAGCATACTCAGACACCTCACTCGACATCGGACTTACTGGGTCGTACTCATTCCACAAAGACGCTAGATGAGCTTCGACCGACTTCGCGACAGCATCGACTCGCGTTTTATATAGAAAAGAGGCACCCAACGGCTTCACATCTGCGGTGAGCAATGCGTATTCGTCGTCGCCGTCCTGCCTATGTAGGATAAAGCCACAAACGTCCAGAGTTGTGGCCCCGACATCAATCAAGATGTGAAGTCCATCTCTTCTTGCCGCGGAACGCGCATATCCGACGACCTCGGCTGCGACCTCGGGGATCAAGTGTACCTCGGCAAGATCTCTTTCACTTAGGCCTTCGGCGGCATTTGAAGAGTCAAGAGCATCTGATGCCGCCGTCACAGTGGGGGATCCATCTCGAGTTGATAACGCCCAAGCGGCCGCCGCGACAATTTGATACGTTGTGCATAAATCGCTGTCTTTACAATCTGCCGAAGGAACGCCCAAGTTGAACGACCATCTGATGTCAAATTCACCAAATACGTCTACGTGGGTCGCGAGAAACCATTCTCGAGCTCGTTTAAGCGCCATCGAGATAAACGCCACCGAGGCTATTCTCGCGTCTACGCCCTCTGCATCTCGATTCGAGGGAACTGCGCTCACCTTCTCATTCCGCATCAAGTGATACTTAATGTCTCTTAAAAGAACTTTTCCTTCGCCCCTCGCCAGCGACAGACCGCCAGCGGAATCCATCCAGACGACAGAAGGCAATAACGATGAACAAGTCTTGTGACCTAGCTCGTCAAAATCAACGGCAAATGCAAGGCCGGCTGGACCACCGGGCCCGAGTGGTGCGCGGAATACCACCTTCGTGCACGACGTTCCGAAGTCGAAGCCGACTACAATATCAAGGAGGTTTCCGGCAATTGCCCGTCCAAACTGTGTAGTCTCATGCATGTGTTGCCTCCGAGAAATGTGCCCTAAGCCCTTCCGCACTCGAATACACATTACACCACATTCACCAGCGCTACCAGCATCTCGTCGTTCCGCTGCGTCGTGCTTCGACGCCCTTCGATCTTGAGTCGCTGTTGCGACACGCGTGCCTCCAGCGCTTGTACGCGACCCACGGTCGCCTTCGCGAGAGAGTCGCGACCAAGCATTTCGTGTCGTTCTCGCGTGGCCAACAACTGCTCCGACTGTGCGGCAAAATGGCGCTCTAGGTTATTCAACTGCAAGTCTGCCCGGTCCTCATTCTGGCGCCGGAGATCCTCTGCGAATTCCTCGAACCTTTGCTCAAGAGATCCAAACAGGAACTCGTCGGCTGCAGCCACCGCGAGCGAGAAGTCGACATGGCTTCTCGCCTCAAGCCACTCGCCACCGTGACGCGCACACAAGGACGCTAGACGCTCGGCCTCGACAGCATTCAGCTCGGCAAAAGGACGTTCGAGTTTCGTAGCAGCAAATGCAAGCTTTTCGACCGACCGTAGGCCATCAATGCTCCACCGGGAGACTGCCAATACGTACACACCGGGGGCTATCCCACTGTCGCAGTCTTTCTTGGCTAGCCTGACGGCGACTGCTGGCCTCAGTTGGTAGTCGCTTGTGTTGATTGTGTGGCTGATGAAGCGTACGAGAGGGTGGAATTGAGAGACAATCTCGATCGAACCAGCGCGCGGCGTGGTCACGCGGCTTTCGAAGCGGCACTCAATCGGACGAGCCACGTTGCGAGTGAGTTGCGTTGTCGGCATTCGATTCTGCCGAATGAACTCCTCCAGTTCATACTTGGCACTATCCGATAGTTGGATCTCAACTGAGTCGCCGCGAGCCGGTTCGCGGATCAGGCATCCAGGAAAGTTAACGCTCAAGTAGTCAGTGACATAAGATTTTAAGTCTTGTCCATCGATCCATCGATTGAGTTCGCGTGCGGCGTGGATTTCCTTAAGGATGTAATCTCCATACGCAACTAAGTGTGACGACTCGCTTTCCAGCTTGTGCTGGTCGTGCTCAAGATTGGCCAGTGCCTGTGCTGTTTGGTCAATGCGAGCCTCTTGCTGCTCGGGGCTCAGGTGGGTCGAGAGTAGTGCAGCGCTCAGCTTGCGAACTTCGTCTCCAAGTATAGCTTCAAAGTCTCCGAGCGCACGGCGACATAAATCCAATTTTTCGTACAGTCGCAAGTAGATGCGGGAGTCGATAGTGTCATCTGAGAAGATGTTCCAGATTGTAATCTTGTGCGCCCGCTGTCCTAACCGGTCGAGGCGTCCAATGCGTTGCTCAACTCGCATCGGGTTCCACGGCAAATCATAGTTCACTAATACACGACAAAATTGAAGATCTACTCCCTCGCTGCCAACCTCAGATGACAGTAAGACGCGGATGGACGAATCATCACGAAACTGCTGGAGAACTTCGTCCTTGGGGGTGGCGACGCCACCGTGCAGCACGATGTTTGCGATGCCGTCGCTACGGAGTCTGGAGGACAAGTAATCAAGTGTGGCCCTAAATGTTGAGAATAGCACCACTTTCTCGTCAGCGTACTTCGCGAAATGAGATGCCAAGACCTCTCGAAGCCGTTTGTACTTGGAGTCGTCGGCCATTAACGCGTCTGGATCTCCAAACTCAAAGGCACGGCTTGTTAGTTCAAACGCGAGAGGTCCGAGTTGTTGCTCTTGCTCTCCGTCATTTTCCCCGAAGAGTGAGTCGTCCGTATTGTCTTGCCTCCGCTGCCAAGCTTTCAGCGTCGCTGCCATTGAACTCGCCAACTGTCGCTGGGGTGTGTTCAACACGAATTGATCGTGGCCCTTCATTCGCAGCGCGTATCGACTCACGAGTTGCGTGACACTTTCGTAACACGCTGCCTCACGATCTGTCATCTTGACCCGCTCCCTGACTGGCTCTCGGATCACCCTCCACTCCTTGATGTCACGCTTTCGCGTTCGTGTGATGAGATAAGCTAGTGGATTCACTGTCTCTAGTTGTCTAGCAATCTGCGCTCGTTGCTCTCGGGAATGTACCCATTCGTTTTCCGCCAGCTGCTGTTGAACTTGCGCAAGTTGCCTGTTGTCCCGAAGAATCGGATGTGTCTTCGCGAGGTTCAGCAATGACTGAATTGCGCCATGGTCGCGCTTTGCGTTCAGAATTGTGTCCCGCGCTTCCACTAACGGTTTGCAAGCATCGAGGATGGACGAGAAGTCGGCGGGATGTCGAAAGGTGTCGCTATCCAGGATTCGCAGTAACGAGAATAGATCCTGGTTGAAATTATGTATGGGCGTGGCGCTGAGAAGGACGACGTTTTCTGATACCGTCCGAATAAGGTGGGCGAATTCATTGGACTGTGACTCGGGGTTGCGAAGGTAATGAGCCTCATCCACCACAAGTAGGTCGATCAACGGTTCTTCATTTTCTCGAGACTGCAAGAATCTGGCGAGTTTTGCTGCAGCGTTCGGGGTGTCAGATTCCATCCAGTCGCGATGCGGCCTCGCTGCCTGCAAACTGCAGATCATCGCGTACCCCCGCATCGAACTCATTGGATCTTGCAAAGTATCGAAAAGCTCTGAAACGGTAACGATTGTTGCCGCTACGCCAATCTTGTCGATGAGTTCACGCTGCCACTTCTCCCGCAGAATGGCCGGACACATGATCAGGAGTCGTTTGGCATCGGATCGACTTTTAAGTTCAGTCCAAATTAAACCTGCCTCAATCGTTTTGCCGAGGCCAACCTCGTCGGCGATTAGCAGTGAGTTGGTCGGCGACATCAAGAATCGTAGGACGGGTTTAAATTGATAGGCGTAGAAGTCCGTGTCAGTGGCCTCCATACTATAGATGACGTCTGCCAACCGGCCCGTGAGTCGGATATGTGTGAGCGTCCTGCGAAAGTCTACGGGGCCACCCAGTTTCCTATCCTGAAGAAGATCAATTGGGCTTTCCTGCTGGGCAGGAAGCAGCTCAAGTTGATCGTCAGGGATCCAGCTAGTCGCATCCGCGAATACTACCTGGTATCGAAATCCGTGCCCGCCTCGGCCTTCGCGAGTTCTGCCCGTCGTTACTCCTTGGCGAGTTGGTGCAGACTTTAATCTAACTCGCTGATTCGCTTCGAATTGTGGCAAGTGTGGCTCCATCGTCTGTGGAGCCAGACGGCGAGTGGTTGTTTGATGCTGGCCGTTGGAGATCGGACACAGAATAAAGCTTGCCCGACCATCTGAAGTATCTCAAGTGGCATCCGTCGATACAACGCTTGGAAAGAAGCGGCAGTCTCCGCGGGTACCCCATCACCATGGTGAGAGGCGGCACTGATCGTAGAAAAAGTCGTCGGCGCATGAAAATGCCCCGGGCGGCACAGGTGCCCGGGGCAGAACGTTGCGCTAGGTAAAGATCACGAACAGCCCATGCTCTGCCCACAGTTGTGGCAGAGGTAGCAGTTCCCGTTTCGCACGGTGATCGCTCCGCAGCTGTCGCAGGCGGGGGCGTCACTCTGGAAACCGGCGAACTGCTGGCTGCGGGTGTTCGGCGTGCCGAGCGACGCGGAGGGCTTCAGCGTCGGCATGAGCGTCACGAGCCGGTTCGTCACCTTCCCGTGCCCGTTTCCATTGCCGTTCGCGTGGCCATTCTCCTTGGGCTCCGCCGTCTTCGCTTCCGCCGCATGACCATTCGTCGCCGAGTGGCCATTCGTCCCGTTGGTCGCGGTCGCACCGTGAGCGGAGGATCCGTTGGTGGCGTCCGCGGCGACCGACGGGACGTTCCCGGCGGCCGCCTTCACCTCAGAGGAGGCAGAGGTCTCCTCGGTGCTCGCCCCCTCGGTCTGGCCGTAGCCACCCAGGTTGCGGTTCGGGCTGTTCGCTTCCCGGTACCCCTCGATGAAGGTGATCCCCAGGAACCGGAAGATGTAGTCGACGACGGACTTGGCGTGCGGGATGTCCGGGTTGCTCGTCCAGCCGCTCGGCTCGAACCGGGCGTGGCTGAACTTGTTCACCAGGGCTTCGAGCGGCACGCCGTACTGCAGGGCCAGCGAGGTTTCGGTCCCGATCACGTCCATCAGGCCGCCGATCGTCGAACCTTCCTTCGCCATCGTGATGAACAGCTCGCCCGGCGTCCCGTCTTCGAACAGGCCGACGGTGATGTACCCCTCATGCCCGCCGACGTTGAACTTGTGCGTCAGCGAGTGCCGGGTGTCCGGCAGACGGCGGCGGACGGGCTGGGCCGAGACCGCAGCGGCTTCGCCCGCGGCAGCGGTGCCGTTCGCACCCTTCTTGCTGTCTTTCGACGTATTGAGCGGCTGGCTCTGCTTCGAGCCGTCGCGGTAGATCGCGAGAGCCTTGAGGCCGAGCTTCCACCCTTCGATGTACGCCTGCTCGATGTCCTCGACCGTCGAGTCGGCCGGCATGTTGACCGTCTTCGAGATCGCTCCCGAGAGGAACGGCTGGGCCGCCGCCATCATCGTGACGTGGGCCTTCCAGGCGATCGAACGCGACCCCTTGGAGGCCTTGAACGCACAGTCGAACACCGGGAGGTGTTCTCCCTTGAGCTCCGGAGCCCCTTCGATCGTCTCGTTTTCCTCCATGTACTTGAGGATCCCGTCGATCTGCGGCTGGTCGTAGCCGAGGGTCTTGAGGGCGTGCGGCACGGTGCGGTTGATGATCTTCATGATCCCCCCGCCGGCCAGCTGCTTGTACTTGATGAGCGCGATGTCCGGCTCGATGCCGGTCGTGTCGCAGTCCATCATGAAGGCGATCGTCCCGGTCGGAGCGAGCACCGTCGCCTGGGCGTTGCGGTAGCCATGGCGGCGGCCCCCCTGGAGGGCTTCGTTCCAGACCTGGCGGGCGGCGTCACGCAGGTACTGCGGGCAGGCGGGATGGATCTTTTCGACCGCGTCCCGGTGCATCTGCATGACCTGCAGCATCGACGCTTCGTTCTCCTTGTAACCGGCGAACGGGCCGATGTGGCCGGCGATCTGGGCGCTGGTGGCGAACCCCTGACCGTTGAGGAGCGCTGTGAGAGCCCCGCAGATGCCGCGGCCGGCGTCGCTGTCGTAGGGGATCCCCATCGTCATCAGCAGGCTGCCGAGGTTGGCGTAGCCGAGGCCCAGCGGACGGAACAGGTGGGAGTTCTCGGCGATCGGCGGCGTCGGGTAGCTGGCGTGATCGACCAGGATCTCCTGGGCGGTGATCATGATCGCACAGGCGCGGCGGAACCGGTCGGCGTCGAACGTGCCATCTTCCTTCAGGCACTTCTTGAGGTTGATCGACGACAGGTTGCACGCCGTGTCGTCGAGGAACATGTATTCCGAGCAGGGGTTCGATCCGTTGATCGGCCCGCTCTTCTTGCAGGTGTGCCACTTGTTGATGGTGGTCTCGTACTGCACGCCCGGGTCGCCGCAGTACCAGGCCCCTTCGGCCATCTTCCGCATCAGCTCGCGGGCCTTGTAGGTCGGGCCCGCCTTGTCCGGGTTGGTGACCCAGTGGGTCCGCCATTCGCCGTCATGCTCGCACGCCTGCATGAACTCGTCGCTGATGCGGACCGAGAGGTTGGCGTTCTGGAACATGATCGACGAGTAGGCCTCGCCGTTGAAGTTCGAGTCGTACTCGCCGCTGTCGATCAGCGTGCGGGCCTTCTTCTCTTCCTTCTGCTTGCACTCGATGAAGTCGAGGATGTCCGGATGCCAGTCCTTGAGCGACTGCATCTTGGCGGCCCGGCGGGTCTTTCCGCCCGACTTCACCACGGCGGCGATCTGGTCATAGACCCGCATGAACGACAGCGGGCCCGACGGCGTGCCGCCCCCCGAGAGCTTTTCCTTGGAGCTGCGGATCGTCGACAGGTCGGTCCCGGTGCCCGAGCCGAACTTGAAGAGCATCGCCTCGCTGGTCGCGAGACGCATGATCCCTTCCATGTTGTCGTCGACCGACTGGATGAAGCAGGCGGAGGCCTGCGGGAACTCGTACGGCGTCTCCGGCCGGCGGACCTGGCGGGTCTTGACGTCGTAGTTGTAGTTGCCGACCGAGCCCTTCACGCCGTACTGGTGGTACAGGCCGACGTTGAACCACACCGGCGAGTTGAACGCGGCGTGCTGGTGGAGGCAGAGCCAGGCGAGTTCCTTGTAGAACGTCTCGCCGTCGGTGGTCGTGGCGAAGTAGCCGTCCTGGAGGCCCCAGTCCGCGATCGTCCGGGCGACGCGGTGGATCACCTGGCGGACGGAGCGTTCCCGTTCGGTCGTCCCGTGCTCACCGTAGAAATACTTGGAGACGACGACGTTGGTCGCCAGGGCGGACCAGTCCTTCGGAACTTCGCATTCCGTCTGTTCGAAGAGGACTTTTCCGTTCTCGTCCTTGATCGCGGCGGTGCGGTAGTCCCACTCGACGGTGTCGAACGGGTCGCTGGCGATCGGACAGAAGTACGGATCGATCCGCATCGGCTCAGCGGTGACGGACGATCCTTTGAGGGAAGACATCGCAATTCCTTTTGAATCGTGCATCGTGCACTCTCACTCAAGTTCCAGGGGACGGAAACAACGAACGAAAACAACACAACAACCGAGCCCCCACAGGCTCGACTGAAATGGCTTGGGAAGGGGATTCTGGCCGCCCGTCTTGGGCGCCTAGAGAAGGAAGAAATCAGGCGGCGGGGCCCCGGGTTGCGGGGCGACAATGCGCAGCAGCGATCCTGGTTGACGCATGTGCATTGTGAACATCCGATGCCTAACGAGCTATCGGCCGCCTGAGCCGTGCTCCCTCACGAAAATTCTAGCGAAAACACCGGGAGCCTCACACAATTCCTTGTGCGGCTCGTTCGGAAACACTCAAGATGTTGTTGCCGAAGGGTGAGCGGCACTATACGGCGTGGGTCCCACCTGTCAAGAAATGTTGAACCGCTTTTTCGCCCCCCTCGGGGACGCATCGACGGAAGCTGTGGCGTCAAATGGGTTACGTCGGGTGACATTTTCCCTCGCAGCCTTCCCGACCGTGAACTCGGCTTAACAAATTCCGCGAGGGATGGTGTACAGCCCCTCCCCAATCCCCCACATTCTGCGGATCGGCACTCCCCGAAATCCCTGCATTTTGGGCCCATTACGTCCCACAATTCCGCCTCCGGGCTCGACTCTTGGGGACGGTAGGAAAACGGTGCGGAGCGCCCCGAATCGGCCATTGCGTTGCGGTTTTCCGCCGTATACGGTCAGGGTCGGGTCTGCTCGATCAGGACGGGGTGGCAGGGGGGAGGCGGCCGATGCGCTCGAATCGATGGGGAGGTCTGCTGCTGGCCGTGGGAACCCTCTGCGGGACCGCGGTCGCCGTCGACGACTCCCCTTCCACAGACACCGCGTCCGCTCCCACGGCTGCAACCGCTTCGCCAGCGGCGGCGACCACTCCGTCTCCGGCCGAGCTCCGCGCAGAAATCCGCGAAGTCGCCCGCCGGGTCGATGAGCTCCTTGAGCGCCGCCTCACCGCCGAAGGAGTCCCCCCCGCGGCCCGGGCCGACGACGCCGAGTTTCTCCGGCGGATCTTCCTCGACCTGTGCGGCCGGATCCCCCCCGCTGCCGAAGTCCGTGATTTCCTGGCGGACACCACCCCCGACAAGCGGGAGCAGGCAGTCGACCGGCTCCTCCGCTCCTCGACCCACATCATCCACTCCACCAACCAGTGGCGGCGGGTCCTCCTCCCCGAGGCAGACGCCGATCAGGAGATCCGCTTCCTCCTCCCCGGCTTCGAGGCCTGGCTCCGGACCCGGATCGCCGCCAACGAGCCGCTCGACCGGATCGCCACGGAACTCCTGACCCTCCCGATCGAAGCGCGGGACGGCCAGGGCTTCGCCCAGCCGACCGCCCCCAGCCCCCTCGCCTTCTACCGGGCCAAGCAGCTCAAACCCGAAAACCTCGCCTCGGCCACCGCCCGGGTGTTCCTCGGGATCCGGATCGACTGCGCCCAGTGCCATCACCACCCCTTCGATACCTGGAAGCAGGAGCAGTTCTGGAGCTTTGCCTCCTTCTTCCAGGACGCCCCCGCGCCGGACGGCAAACGCCCCGATCCGAAGTCGATCCGAGTCGCCGAGACCGAAGCGGTCGTCCCCGCCACGTTCCTCGACGGAACCGCCCCGCAGTGGGCTTCCGACAGCACCGGCCGCGGGGAAGTCAGCCGCTGGCTGATCGCGGGCGAAAATCCCTACTTCGCCAAGGCCGCCGCCAACCGGATCTGGGCCAACCTCTTCGGCCGCGGCATCGTCGACCCGGTGGATGACTTCAGCCAGGCGAACGCCCCCAGCCACCCGGAGCTCCTCGATCTGCTGGCGACCGAGCTTCGAAAGCACCATTACGACCAGCAGTTCCTGGTGCGGGTTCTGACCTCGACCGCCGCCTACAACCGGACCAGTCGGGTCACGCAGGACGCCCAGCAGGCCCCCGAGCTCTTCGCCCGGGTCCCCGTCCGGGCCCTCCTGCCCGAGGAGCTGTTCGACAGCCTCGCCCAGGCGACCGGCTACCGGCAGCCCTTCGACCCCGAGCAGCCGGTCAACTTCAACCAGGACCAGACCCGTCAGGAGTTTCTGGAGACGTTCTCGACGGAGGGCCGGACCTCGTACGAGCCGCAGTCGACGATTCTGCAGGCGCTGACCCTCATGAACGGCAAGTTCGTGGCGGACGCGACGAGCATCGCCGACAGCAAGACCCTGGCCGCGGTCGTGGACGCCCCGTTCCTCTCGCCGCCGGGGAAGATCGACGCCCTGTTCCTGACGACCCTGAGCCGCCTGCCGAGCGAGCGGGAGCGGGACCGCCTGCTGAAGATCGTCGAAAAGCATCCCGACCCGCCGCGGGCCTACGCCGACCTCTTCTGGACGCTGCTGAATACAACCGAGTTCAGCGTGAACCACTGACGGCCGCTCGGCTGAGTGTTCTTAGAAGCGGTTTCAAAAACGTGCTCGGCACCGAGATCCAGCGCCCAGAGGGGGCCGGGCGGAAAGGCGGTCTTTGCGCAACCCGACGTGCCTGCCGATCCCGGTCCAGCGGGGTCGCTGGCCCCGCCGGAGGCGCTTCCGTTCAGGTCACCGTGGCCAACGGC
>VFQQ010002439.1_pt1 | contig 20984 bp, 39 predicted proteins | sample 3512341 | NCBI WGS metagenome assembly VFQQ01 (sample SAMN10412373, study PRJNA504923) | tailings metagenome | isolation source: Relicate 2 Philex TSF1 revegetated site | place: Philippines: Tuba, Benguet | collected 2017-08-29 | reverse complement strand
CTAGCCCGCCCCCTGCTCCGCCCGTGCAATCTTTCGATGGCCCCTCTGAGAGCCCAGCCGTGGAAAGCCCGCCACCACCACCACCCACGGAGGAGAGCCCGGCACCCCTCGATGACGGCCGGATACGAGCGCCGGTTGCAGTGCAGCCACCGCCGCCTCAACCTAAACGCCCGCCGATCCAGCCGCCACCTCAAGAAGAGGAGCAGCCGGCTGGCAAGCGCAGCAGCACCGTACTCATTGCGGTGCTAGCTGCCATCGGAGCGCTGGTAGCGGCACTGCTCATCACCGCGGCATGCGTGTGCATCCGCCGCCGCCGGCGCGCTGTGCAGCCCGCTGCACCGGCGGCAGCCAGCGAGGAGGGCCCTGTACTGAAGATCCGGGTGGCAAAGCCCGAGCATGCAGAAGCAGCCATGCGCTTTGCAAGAGCGCCCGCTGCACATGTCATCACGCCGTGGTGGCCAGCTGTGGTGGGCTGACATTCTCAACCAGCACTGCATCAGCAGCCTTCAATATAACCTGCCCTTCAAGGCTTTCTAGAGCTGTTCTTCCGTTCCTGCCCAAACTGCAAGTCTACCAAGAACGTTTCACATGATGGCATTTTGTGTGCTGCCATCTGAGAGAGCCTATCAAATTGCAAGCAACTCGAACCAGCGGCCTCTCAAAATGCATAGTATGCAATTTTTCAATGACATCTGCCTGCCTCACTCCAGCGGCTGGCCAAAGTTGAGGGAGGCGTACAGGCGCACGTGCACTCGGTCCACCTTCCAAGCCTCTGCCGCCGACCAGCCGTGCTCCTCCCGGATCGCCGGCTGCTTGTGTGGCGCCAAAATGGCCAGCCAGCGGCAGTGGCAGGCCAGCTGGTAGAGCGTGATGAAAAGGCTCGAGGAGTCGCACAGGTGCAGCGCAAAGCTGCACACGCACAGGTCGAAGGAGCGGGCTGCGGGGAGTGGTGGCAGTGGCGAGGCAGTGGGGCGGCAGTTGGGCAGCAGTGAGGCAGCACGGGCTGTTAACATAGTAGCGGTGGCTGTGGCCCATGTAACTACCGCCGCAAGCAAGCTGCTTTGGCTATGTAATCTAGCCCAGCATTCTGGGTGCTGGCACAACACCCGCTCACCCGCCAAGCAGCCGTCAGCAATGTTCTGGAAGGACCAGCCGTGGGCGCTGCGCCCCGTCCGCCGTTCATACACCTGTTGCACGGGAGGTGCGGGCAGGATGGTGAGTGGGATGTGCTTCGTGCACGCTGTCTGACGTTCACCATGCATTTGCATAGCCAGCTCGCCTGTTGGGTGAATGGATCGCAGGCTGTGATGTCAAGCTGCGGCGATGCCGCGGCAGCACTTGCTGAACGCTGCCGGCGCCTTGCTGGCCGCTCCGACTGCTGCTGCACAGTGCTCTGTGCTTGCTGCTGCTGCTGCTGCTCCTGCTGCTGTGGGGAAGTGCCATCGTGGTTGACACATGGGGTCTGCTCTACAGCTTGCTGCTGCGATGGCGGCTGCAGCGCCTCTGCAGCCAGTTGCTCTTGAGCCTGGCGGTCTGGCTGCGATGCAACATGTTGATGTGATGGCTGCTGCGTGCCGCCCGCCGCCCAAGCCTCTAGCGCAACCGTCACTTCGCCGCTGCCACAGGACAGGTCTAGCACTCGCAGCTGCCCCGGCTGCTCGCCAAACTGCTGAGAGTCCATGAGCAGTGCTATCGCCTTCACGATTTGGTCGTCATGCGGATTCACATACTCGTGCCTGTGGCACAAGGAAGGTAGCGCACACTCATGTTGACGTCGAGAGCAGCTTCTAGTTGTTCACAATCAAGTTCGCAATCTCACATCAACTTGCAGCCAAGCAGCGCACCCATGTGCGGCGTAGAAGCCCTGCACGCCCAGCGATTCATAGGCACCCCGGATGCCGCTCGCCGTGCTGGTCCCCGGCTTGGAGCGCATGTGCAGCAGCTGTTTGGCTTCGTGTTGAGCTGCACTAGCTGCACATGAATGCGCCAACATGTTCGTCAGCCCGCAGCAAGCTCGACGGCAACGGTAGATGGGGCAGGCGGTGGCGGCGGCGGTGGCGGGCAGCGGCTGCACCGGCGGTTCGAAGCATGTAAACTGCACGATACCCACGTTGTCGTTCTATAGCGAGCGAATCAGAGCCGAAGGAGCAACACAGCGCCCGTGCCCAACTCGCTCCGCTGATTCCTGTGCCGGGTGGTGTCGTCAGAGCTACAATAGCGTCGTCATAAAACCGCTGACACGCTGAAACAACGCAGGGTGCCGATGAACGCACGCTCAGAGGCTCGCCGCCCCAGCGCCCAGCACGTTGCGCCGCTGCACGTGCCACTTGCGATTGCTGTGAGCTGTGTACTCCCTCATGCGCGCTTGAACCACTTCAGCACGACGAGCAGCTCATTGTGATGAGCTTGTTCGCGGAAACATGCAGCCAGCACAATCTATCGCTCCCCTGCCCTTAGCCAGTTTGCCGCACTTGGCCAGGAGGTGCACGCGCTTGTCCGAGTTCCCAGTCGAAGCACCCATCACCAACCTGGATTTATGTTCAGAAACATTCGATCACAGCTTGTGCCCCCGCCACAGGCAGGCACACCCTCTGCCAGACTGCATAGCTTCTGCAGCGGCCGGCGCCGCGGCGCTCTGCCCGCGTGGCGCCGCCCTGGCGACGCCGCACTTGGGCAGCTCCGATCGCGGCGCAGGGCGTACCCTAAAAGCTCTGGCCTCATGAAGGGGCTGGAGCTTGAGCCGATGGGGGGCTCAGACGTCCAGGCCGCACACAAGTTTCGCACCACGATACTGATCAACCTGGCTTCCATCCTGGAGAAGTGCGATAATCCTGCTCTTGCGCACATGCGTTTTTAATTGGCTGCTTGGCGCCCATGGCGGTGGTGCCGCCCGCGCCCTGCCCCCTGCTGCCCCTCTCCCACCCCTGCGGCCTCACCAGGCACTGCAGCATGGTCAGCAGTGGTCAATCGTGCGCCGCCGCGCGCTGGCGCCCCACTCCTGCCATTCTTGCCGACTTCCGCCAGTGCCGCCGCCACAACCCTGCCGCCCCTCTCCCCTCTGCCGTAGATGCGATGAGCAAATCTTGCCGGCGGTCTACGCCTGGGTGGGCGCCTCTTTCAAGGCCACCCCCGCGCAGCTGGGCTACATCACCCTGGGGCGGGCGCTCATGCAGGCCCTGTCCAGCCCGCTGGGCGGCGTAGCAGGTGCGGCACAATGGGGACGCGGCTTTGACCCGCATGCGCTGGCTAGCTGGGCAAGGGTCCCGGCGGTGTACTTGAGAGGGTTGAGTCGTGTGCTTGTATTGCTGCAGCATTGGTACCCCAAGCTGTTGACGCTACTCCCGGACATGCCATCTAGCTCTCCCCACTTGCCCCACCCCCGCCCCAGGCCATTTCATGCCGCGCGGGCATGTGGTGGCGGCCGGCTGCTGGCTGTGGGCCACCATGACTGCCCTGTTTGCCATGACCACACGCCTGGCGGTGGCCATGCCGATTTGCGCCGTGAACGGCATCGGTGCGCGCAAGGGTTACAGAGTTTGCAACATGCGGAGTTTGCTCGCCTGCCTGTCGCAGCTTTGCACAGCGCTTGCCATGATGCTAGTGCAGATTCACCAGCTGGAACCATTGCAGGCTGTCGTGTGCTGTCCTTTTTAGACCTCTGCGCTTCCGCTGCCTCACCCTGCTGCAGGGCTGGCGCTGGTCATCCCTAACGTTCAGTCGCTCACGGCAGACTACTACCCCAGCAGCGAACGCGGCAAGGTGCGTGCGGGGGGCAGCGGGGTGGGAAGCTTTGTTGGTCGCTCAGAGAATGCCCGACCAAGGCGCATGTAGGGTCTAAACCCGCCTTGAAAGCTGATGCAATGGCCGATTTGCTTGCTGTGCCGCAGGCGTTTGGCGCGCTGTGGCTGACCATCAGCCTGGGAGGCATGCTGGGTGAGAGGAGCGGGGATTTCGCTGGCCAGCCGGCTTGCTTGCATGTGATGGGCAGTGCATGGCTTTGCTTGAGGGGCCGGCAGCCTGAATCCCAGCCGCACTGATCATGAATCCCAACCGTGTTATGCTGCCAATCAATGCTGCCCAGGCGCGCTGTACGCCACCAACACCGCGGCACACAGCCCGCTGGGCATGGAAGGGTGGCGCTTTGTGTTCCTCAGCGTGGCAGTTGTCAGGTGGGGCGGAGAATGATGCTTTGGGTGTGGTTGAGGCTCGTCTGCGTTGATCCATGGGGCAGCTCGCATGTGTTTCTGGACAGCAGAGCAGTGGGCCATTGAGCGGCCACTGCTGCACATGTTGTTCACTGCCCTGCCATCCGGCCCTCCGTCCTTCCACATCCGCAGCGCCATCACCGGCCTGCTGAACTTCTTGTTTGTCCACGACCCAACCTTCCACCGGCACCAGCAGCAGCAGGAGCAGCAGCGACAGCAGCGGCTGCAGCAGCAGAGCAGCGCAGCGGGGCAGCTAGATGGCGGTGGCGGCGGGGAGAAGCGGGAGGGGGCGGTGCACACAGCCAAGCGGCTGGCTCGGGAGATTGGGGGAGTGATGCGCATCCCAACCTTCGGTATCATCATTATCCAGGTGCGCAGGGGCGCTGCTGGTTGCATGCAGCCGGGTTGGCTTGGCTGGTGCAACCGGTGCACTGACGTAGCTGAAACGGCCGTCGCTCTGGCTCTGCTGCAGGGCATCGTGGGTTCTGTGCCGTATGCATCGCTCATCTTTCTGACCTTGTATTTCCAGGTGAGGCCTGCTTGCTTGTCTGCCTGCTGGCTGGTTCGCTGGGTTAGCACTTGCAAGCCAGCAGGGCGTGTGGCTGCCTGGCACGGCGCGTAGCACTTGTGTCCCTAGCGCCCAACCATGCTCTGCCCCTGAAATGGGCCCTGCGCAGCTGATGGGCATGAGCAACAGCGCGGCCTCGGTCCTGATTGTCTGCACTCGGCATGAGTGCCCAAAATGAGTGGCCTCACCAAACCACCCGCCCACCACCACCCTGCCGCAGCTGATGGGCATGAGCAACAGCGCGGCCTCCGTCATGGTCGCCCTCTACCTGCTGTGTGGTGGCCTCGGGGGCCTGCTGGGCGGCTGGATCGGCGACAAGGTGGCCGCTCGCTGGCCAGACCACGGGCGCATTGCGGCCACTCAGTTCAGCGTCATCATTGGCGTGCCCTTTGCGCTGCTCATTTTCAAGGTGAGGCTGGGCTGGGTTGGTGAGCGGGGGTGGGCATGGCAGGTAGATCAGCAGCTGGCTTTGGGCTGGCATCTGAAGGGCGAGGCAAAGTGTAAGGGTGCAGTATCCTGTCTGTGCTCCGGGGGCAGCATCTCTGCGGAGCAGTGGCGCTGGCATGGCATGGCAGGCCTCTGCTCAGCCTGCCCACCGCCAAATCCTGTTGAATTCATTGCCCCCATCCTCCTGCTCCACAGGCGCTGCCCATGAACGGCGACTCCGCCACGGTGTGGCTGTACGGAGCCATCATTGCGGCCTGGGCGTCGCTCACAGCATGGCCGGGTGAGCTGAGCTGCTGATGAACGAAGCCAGCAGATGCAGCAGCGTGCTGCATGGGCCAGTTGTATGGGCTGTAGGAGGTCTGGTTTCAGCATAGCAGCATGCTGCTTGCTTCAATACTGTTATTGAGAGCAGCCGAAAACTCAACAAATTCCTGCGACCCAGCGCCTGATCTGGGCCGTTGCCCCCGCCACCTCCCTGCACGCAGCGCCCTGCTGCAACAACCCGGCTTTTGCTGAGATTGTGCCTCCCGCGCAGCGCAACCTGGTCTATGCATTCGACCGGTGGGTGGGTGGGAAGCGCTGCTGTACATGCAAACAAAATGTGCCTCGTTGCAGGGGTCCAAGGGAGGCACACCATGTTTGCCTGCAGTCTGCGCAGCACACAGCCGGCAGCTGAACTCTGCAGCTGGCGCTCACCCTTGCTTGTGCCGCTGTCCCCCTGCTCCCTCCCACAACCCACACTTGGAGCAGCTGCTTTGAAGGTGAGGCAAGATGAGCAACTGGACTGCTATGTGGTGATGGCTGTTTCACAAGCCCGCACATGCCATGCCATGCCATGCCATGCCTCCCTGCCAGCCATGCTCAGCCATGAGTGCATCCACTCATACTGTGGCATGGCGGACGCCTAACCTCCCTTGCCTCCTCACAACCCCTCCTCCAACCCTGAACCCTAACCTTACCAGGTGCCATGGCCGCATTTTCAGTCCCCCTGGTGGGCATCTTGGCTGAGGACTGGTTTGGGTTCCGAGGGGATGCCAAGATCACCGGCAACCGATCGGTGGACCTAGCCAATGCACAGGCGCTGGGCTCCGCCCTGCTGGCCTTCACCACGGGTGTGTGAGGGGGTGCAGGGCGGGCGGGAATGCGGGGTGCCACTGGCTTGCACAGGCGGATGTGCTGTGGTTGAGTTGCAACGCACCCTGCCCCTCATCATCACCCTCTGCGTCCTGCACCTTACCACCCAGCACCCCACCATCCCACTCCTCCCCACCCCGCCAACCTGGCAAACTGCCTGCAGTGCCCTGGGTCTTCTGTTTCCTCATGTACTCCGGCCTGCACGTCAGCTACCCCAAGTGAGCCGCGCTGCTCGTTCCTGTGCATGTTGTGTCGCTTACTTTCGGGCCGCCACCCCGCATGCGCTTGCTGGCCTGCAAGCTGCCACCCACATGCACCCCAAACAAACATCCTCAAGACTTGGGTGTTGCTCCATCTCTGGCGTGTGCCCTTGGGCAGGGACCGGCGGCGCGCGCTGGAGTGGCAGCGGGCGCAGGAGCAGCAGGAGTGGCAGTTTGAGGCGGATGGCGGTGAGTGGGAGTAGGGGCCGGTTGCAGCACCATGGACCAAGGAGGGTGGCTGCTTGTTCCATCACCCACCTTTGCTAGCAGCTCAGTGCCCTCGCCTGTCAACCGCGCTGTATTCCATTGCTGCTGCGCTCCTGAGGCACCAGCCCCCAGCTGCTGGCTTGCTTCTCCCTGCCGCAGCGGCCTCGCTGGATGAGGAGGCGGTGCCGCTTCGGGAGCGCAGCATCAGCCCGCCCCGCATGCGCGCCAGCCCCAGCCCCCTGCACCCTGACAGCGGCAGCGGCAGCAGCAGCGCCGCTGTGAGCAATGTGCGGGGGCGCAGCGCGAGATCGGGGGATCTGATCAGCCAGCTGCGGCGGGAGAGCGGCGACCGACAAAAGCTGCTGCACCGCCCGCCCTCAGACCTGCACTGAGGCACGGAGAGCAACCACCATGCATGGAACGAACTGAGCTGCCTGCTGAACTCCTTCTGAGACAGCACTGTACATTTTCTTAGCCTGTGAAGAGCGAACTGGAGGCTGCAGGTTGGCTGGCTGGCGGCGGCAGCAGCGGCGGCGCTGCATTTCTGAGTAGGGATGGCGGCGTGATTGCGGCGGCGCTTTCGCTTCCCAGGCCTTTTCACAACCCGTTACTGCTGGCATCGGGCTTCTGAACGCGCCACGCCTGCTGCCCCGCACGCCGTCGCTCTAACCCGGCCTCCACTCGCCTTCTCCGCCCTCCTCAGCAACAAGCAGGTGGGCGGGTAGTGCAGCTGCCGCCTTGCAGGCGCCGGGCCTACTCCCACCAGCGCCTCGCCGCCGCCGCCGCCGCCGAGCGCCACAAGCAATGCTGACGCCTACGCTCCTCTCTGTGCTCCCCTCCCAGCCCGCAGCCATGGCGCTCAGCCCCATCATCATCTTCATGCCCGCATTGTACATGATGTTCTCTGTTGTCGCGCTCACCCAGTTCAAGGTGTGCGTCAGCTCCTTGCTGCTGGGCAAAGTAGCGGACTGCACATTTGACCTCTCAAGTGATGATGCACATGTGCCTCAGCAGAACATGCGGCGCGTGTTCCACAGCTTACGCACGAGCCCGGACCATAGCCAACGCCATCAACCCCTCATCACGCCCCACTTGCAGGTCGTCTATGGGCTGTTTGCGCGCCTGGCGCTGACCCGCAGCTCCAACCCGCTGTGGCAGCAGGTGCAGCCGCAGATGCGCCAGCTGCTCACCTTCTGCGAGGTGCGCTTGCATGTTGAGTTTGCGATTTTGTGGGTGGTACAGGAACAGCTGCAAGATTGGCTGGTAGGCAGTACTGCCGGCTGCACATGCAGCAGCGTGGGCACAGCAGCATTTGTGCTGACCACCCAGTAGCCAGTGCAACGCTGCATGCACATCCGCCTTTGCCTCACCCAGCCTGCCCCCTTCCCCGCTGCCCTGCAACGCAGGCCATCTTTGGCCAGCCTGCAACCTTTACACCTAATACGACGCACGTACTTTTGGTCTCCCTGATGCTTGTGCTGCTGGTCAACCTGCGCCGCTGACGGCGAGGTGGCGACCAGAATGCAGCCACCCAGCGGCTGACGATGCACGCTGCCAGCCATGGAGCCCAGCGGGCCATGTCAGCGCCATGCAGTGCGATCACACGGCTGCCAGAGGCCAAGAGGAAATGCCCAAGCAGGGCTGCTGGTGTGGGTGTGCCTTTGTAGGTCGGGTACAGTCATGGCACGTACCCGTGGCAAACCTGTTTGTGCTCCCATTGCGCTGAAGCCAGTGTCTTGCACTCAATGTTAAAAGCTTGCATGCCAAAGGGTGCATGCGCGAGTGATTGATAAGGGGGGATCAAATGTTCAAGGGGCAGGATGGCCAAGGATGATCAACAGGCAACAAAAAACGCAAGCGTTGGGGCAGGGAAATCAACACAGTAATACAAGCGTGCTCAACACTCAAGACAGGCCAGCCAGCCAGCCTGGCGCAAAAGGCCTCCAGTCCTGGCCAGCAGCCTCAACTCCGTCTCCTCTGCTTCATTCGATTTCACAAGTTGGTACAGTCTGCCGCCGGCCTCACGCCAGCACCATGGCCGCCAGCCCCTCGCCAATGGCTTCCTTTCCAGGCTTGCTGACGGGGTCGCGCCCCACATAGATGTTGAGCAGGGCGCGGGCCAGGCACGCGTTGCGGATGGTGCCCACCTGGCAAGGGGGTAAACAGCGGGGCACAGGGGGTGAGAAAGGGGTTTGGTGTGGAGGTGATTTTGATCCAGGGGAGAGCACGACCGGGAGGGTGGGGCTGCCGGCTTGTGTCGCGACATTGCCCAAGCATGCATGCAGGCGGCATGCCCGCCTTGGAAAGCCTCGCTAGCCTTAGCTAAAACGCATGGAAACCCTAACTCCAACTGCATCCACCACGCCTGCACGGCCCAAACCTTCCCCTCCTGCAACCACGGGCGCACCTCCTGGCCGTCCACGCGCGTGACCAGCTTGCCTCCGGACGCCGCAAACACGATTTCCAGGCCCTTGCGGAAGCGCGCCTCGTCAAACTGGCGCGTGAAGTCGCCCAGCGCGCTCAGCTCCCCGGCCTGCTTGTTGGGAAAGGACGGGGCAGATGGATCCGTGTTTGTGTCATGGCATGCTGTGCCAAGGAAGCTTAGTAAAGTGCTGGGTGTGGCCAGCTTGCCCGCCTGCTTGGCAGACAGAATGCCGACTGGCCATGCTACAGCATGCACTGCACACCACCAGCCCTGGCTCAATGATACATCACATTTTCTTGTCAAGGAAAGGGCCGCTACACCCATTGCAATGCTTGCCTGCTTCAGTGGCGGCTCCAGCCGCTCCTCCAGCGCGTCCAGGAACGTCTTGCGCTTCACCAGGCCTGCGCAGGGAAGGTGGGCACATCGGGAGGCACATTGGCCGAGCCAACCTATTTGCGGCCGAGCGCCTGGCTTACCATGCACCTTGAGACCCGCGCTGGCTCGCACAGCTTGATCTGTTAAGCAGAGTGCATATGCGTGGCGACCAGCAGAGCAGGAGAGTGCCACCATTGAGTGCTCATTTACTCACCGCTGGTGATGACGATGCGCAGCACCTTCTCCACCCCCTCGCTGGCCACCAGCTCTGTGGGATGAATGATGAGGGGAAGGAAGGGAATTGGCAGGTCCTTGGCATCACCTCTCCTTTGCACAGCGTGCATCTCAACAACGCCGCAGATTACATTCAGCAGATACAGCCCCACTATCCCACGGTCAAACAGCCGCTGGTCCTGCGCCACCACCTCCCCCTGTTGCACTTGCATCCTCAGGGACTCATAGACCAAAGAAAGCAAATTTGCAGCTCCACTACTGCTCACCGTCAAACAGCTGCTGGTCTTTAGCCACCGCCTCCACCGCATGCCCCCTGAACTTGCCGCCCAGCTTGCTGCGCGCCGCCACTTGGTCCACATACATCGCAAACGCATACACGTCCTATGGCAGAGGAGGCGGCGGTACTTATTGCATTGCAAGCTGCTTGCAGGTGCTAGGAGAGGCAAGGCATGTACTGCTGGGAGGATGATTGGCGGGAGCTGCGAAAAGGTGCGGTTGTGCACCTTGGCATGCAACAGTGCCTCACCAGGTTTTTGATGCCGGCAATGCGCTTTCGCCGTGCTCTGTGGCAGCAGCAGGGAGGCGCACAGGTGAGCCTAGCAGCAAATAAAGAAGGGATTGGCTCCACAAAGGGCATGCCATCAAGCTGGTACGAAGACCCCTTTCGCCGCACGTAGGGGTGCAGCCACTTCCCTCCCCATCTTCGCCTCACCCTGCCCCAGTGATGACTGGGCAGCCGCGTTGTCCTGCACAATAGTCAACCTCTCCAGCAAAGCTGACCCCTGTCGTGCGCTCCTTCAGCGGCGGCGGCACCGCGGGGGCGGCGGCGGCGCCCAGGCCGATGTTGGCGAAGGGCAGCAGCAAGCGGGCGATCGGCGTTGAGCCGAGTGTCTGAGAGCTGCCAGAGCTCGTGGGCTGCGCAGGGAGGCCCAGCAGCGCGGTCGCGTCGCCTCTCGCCTCAAAACGCGACGGCGCCATTGCGGCAGCCCACGGGATGAGCTATCGTGAACAGGATGAACAGGTGAGCCTCGTGATCGGCGGAATGTGGCGCCGGTTGGTCGGGCACGGGCCACAGCGGCGGCGGCGTGGGCGGTGGCGTTGGCCGATCGCAGTACAGTGGCGCGACCCCTATTCACTCTTGTTGCTGCTGCTGACACGATTTCACGCGACTTCTAGTTACACAACGCTGTTAGTAGGTCTGCCAGAGGCAGAGGTGCATCGATGGATATCATGGGGGAGGACAGAAAGCGAAAATTGGTGACGGTTGGGCGGACGCCAACCTTGTTTGAGCGAAGAAAAACACCGAGTGCACTGATGGGGAATTGGGGTTCGGTTCATTTCGTTTGGTGGGTGCGTAATATACAAGGGATTCCAGTCGAGAGAGGGCTGTGCTGACGGTAGCGACTAGAGATTGGATGCAGTCAGCGCCCAGCGCCTGCTACGCAAGGTGCAGTGGGAGCTGCGGGCAAGGTGGGGTTTGAGTCACTAGGGCCCAGGGCCGGCAGTGGTGGGAAGGCAGTGCAGTACAGGCGATACAGAAGAGGAAGTGCAGGGTTGACTCTTCTCAAGAGGGGGGAGGCCGCCCCATGGGGAGGCCACGGCGGTGTGCAACAAAGGGGCTCAGGCTGGTTGCACCAGCTGACGCGACGGCTGGACTGCGCAGCCGCAGCTGCCGCGCTGTGCTGCAGCAGCACGGCAGCCGGGCAGCGTGCTCGTGCAAGGCTGGGACACCAGCCACACGGCCTCAGGTTCAAGCGCTGTCAGGCACGTCCCGGCGCCAGGGCCGCAGGACAGACCCTGTCGGCACCAGCGCGCGCTCGCGCGGCACCTTGCCGCCGCCCGCATTCTTGGCGCCATAAGCGCGGTCCACCCTGCGGCGGGAGCGCACTCGGCGGCCCACCTTGGAGTAGCCTGTGAGAGAGGGAGGATGAGAGAGGGAAGGAGTGGGGCTAAATGGAGGGGGCGGGAGGGCAGGGGGCAGCGTCGCCGCGACGGCGACGCGGCGGGGCACAGGGCAGCTTTGTTTCACACAAACAATGGCAGAAAGCTGTGTTGCACATCTCACCCGCATACTCGTCATCAGTTTCATAACTACTTCCGAAAACAGTCTGTTCCATGGCCGCGGCGGCATTGGCGGCCAGGTTGGACATGCCAAAGCGCATGGCAAAGCTCGCAAACCCTGCACAGCAGTCGGACGGGGTCACGAGCGTGGGGGGCGGTCAGAATGCTCCTTGAAGGCAGTTGAAGCAGCGTGGACAGTGACAATATTCCACCAGGCAATTGAAGACAGCTTGCAGGCAGCGAAACCCGACACGAGTGGCAGCTAACCCAGACTCACAGCCGTCCTGGCGGTTCATGATGTCCTGGGCCGCCTGGCGGCGCGCAGCCTCCTGGGCCGCACTCCAGCGGGCCGCCCGTGCGCGGTCCTCCTCCCTGCATGAGTTGGATCGGTTGTACAACACGCGATTTGTTGGAAGTGCAAATTATTGAAAGTGAGGCATGGGACTTGGTCGGCCGACGTGGCATAGCGCAGCAGCCCCAACACGCGCTTCAAAGCGGAACCGGCATGTGTGCACCCTCGCCACATGGCAGGCAGGGCGCTACTCACTTGCGGCGCCGATCCTTCAGGTACTTTTGCGTGGCCGCAAACACATCTTCCACAAAGCCCTGCTGCGCCATCATGGCCGCCACGTTGGTGCGCTTCACCTGCAAAAGGGGCGGGAGAAGGATTTGGCACAGGTGAGCAGGTTGCTTGCAAAGGGGTTGCTGCAAGTGTGCAGCACGCAGCAGTCCATGAGACATGATTCGATGCAATATGAGGCTGACAAGTAAGCAAGTAAACAAAGGGTTGCTGCTACTGCTGCTGCCGCCCGAAGGAAAGCAATCACGCTGCGGCCTAGGGCTGACCAAATGCACACTCGTTATGCCAATGAAGGAGCCAAGCCACGCCGCACCTTGTTCTGGCACACAAACTCGAGGGCGGGCAGGTCCTCCTTGTTGACCCAGTGGATGCAGCTGACGGGGCACGCCTCAATGGCCGCCTGGATGTTGTCCTCCTTGTCAAGCCACTGCGGGTGATGGGGAAGCATGTGACAAAAATGGTGGTGTCCGGACTTCAGTGCGCTGCATAGTCGCCAGCCCCACCTGGCACAATGCAGGCCCCTGGCTGGTGCCCTTAGCCCTCTCCAGCAGCCGGCAGCCCCTTCAAGCCTGTCACAGGCAAAGCCAGCCTGCTCACCTGAGCAAACACGCGAGAACGCCCGTAGGTGTCCTCGATTCGGAAGGTGGCCGGGGCCGCCCACACGCACTGCTTGCAGCCGATGCACGACACCTCGTCCTGCGGTGGAGCAGGAGGGAGCAGGTTGAGCAAAGTCAGCGCTGGGCACAGCTGCGGGGGGCAGCGTGTTATGCACAAAATTGAAGAGGTGGAGGAGGCTGCGCGTGCAGCCCAAGTGCTGGCAACTGCCGGCCCGTTGCAGCACGTGTTGGGGCAATGCTGCACCGCAAACCACTCAGGACGTGGTGGCTGCCCTCCTCGCCGGAGCCGCCCGCTAAGAACGCACCACAAACACGGCCCGGCTCTCGTTGGGGTCTGTGTTCTTGCCCATCTTGGTGCCCGCCAGCCACTTAGACAGCGGCTCCCCGGTGTACCCATCGTCCTCGTCCTGCAGAAGAAGTCAGGCAAGGTGAGGTATGGGTGGTGAGTGGCCTGGCTAAGCAACACAGACCTGAAACCACTTGACAGCGGATATCCGGTGTCCCAAAACCGTCTGCGTCCTGCCTAAGCATGCGAACAGCAAGAGCTATTGTGGGTGCTTTGAGAAGAACGTGGCCACACTGCCATGCGGGCATTTGGCCCTGCTTCTTGCAAAAGGGCATAAAGCAGCTGCACAGTGCAAACCCCCATCAGCTCACCGCCAGGGCGGCGTCCAGCTCCGCTGTTGCACACGATCCTACGCACCACCCAAACACAACACAAGCTACTGTTAACACAAGCTTTTGTTGTTATCAAGCTCACCGCCAGGGCGGCGTCCAGCTCCGCGTTGTATGCGGTGCGGGCCTCGGGGTCCATCAGCACCTCGTACGCCTCGTTCAGCAGGATGCAGATGTTGCGGTTGGACTCGCTGGCAGGAAAAACGCAGGGGAAGAGGATCGCTCAGCAGGATGCAGATGTTGCGGTTGCCCTTGACTGGCAGGGGAGGGCGTGGGGGAAGGGTTGGAGCAGGCAGGGCGTGTGGGTTGGTTGGTGCTAGTGTGCCAGTGGCGAGCAGCGGCAGGGCTCAGGATAGGTTCCAACTTGTTGCCATGCCGAACGCGAGAGCTGCAGCCAGCACTCCCCAGCTTGCCACACTCTGTTATCCAGGCACTAGCGACCATGAGAACACTTCCTGCTCACTTGTCTCCAGCGATGTCCACATGGCAGACCTTGGCCAGCGCGCGATAGGCCGCCTTGATCTCGGCAGAAGTCGCAACGTCGTCCACTCCCAGCAGCTCTGCAGCGCGGTGGTGTGGGACATGGATGTGCGCATTGACTGCTGCAGGGCAAACCGCAAGCCCGCCAAGTCCGCTATGCCAGTCCTGCAATCGACTGCAGCCAGTAGTGCAGCAAGTGCCGCCTGGCATGCCCTGCGACGTGGCACTGCTATGACCTCAGCAGCGCATGCCATCCTCAAATGCTACTCTCTAGCTGCTCTCACCATAGTAGTCGACAACTCCGCTCGACAGAATGAAGGAAGCGGCGCTGGTGGGCCGCCAGTTCCCGCTACGCTCCTCCGTCGCCGCCTGCCCCGCCGCCGCCGCAGCTGGCCGGACGCTGCGCCGCTGCGGCCGCCATGCACCTGCCAGTGTTTGAATGGGACGCACTTGGCAGAGAAAGTCAGCCTAGCGGCCCTGTGCCATGTTGAACCAACTTTGGCCGGCACAAGTGGCGGCGCAAGGCGGCGGCGGCAGGCGGCGGCGGCACGCGCAGAGCACGATCAGCGACGCTTGGGTTCTCAGGGATTCATCAGCGCATTTGTGACGTCGCCCAGCCTGTAGCGGGCCGCAGCAACGCTCGCAGCGCACCTGCAGGGCTAGGTCGCGGCGTGCGTGCGCTGCGGGGCGCCGCGGGCTGCCTACGTGCGCTACTGGGCGCCGCAGAGCTGCTGGCCGAGCAGGCTGCGCTGCAGAGGACCATTGACCTTGGGCGTGCTTGCGACTCTCACTTCAGCGACTTGCAGCGCCCCGCGAGGGCTTGGAGCCGAAGATGAGGGCACTCTGTGTGTGATCAGCGCAGTAATGGACGCCCCGCTGCCGGCCCAGGGGGAGATTTGCATGCCGACCCGCTGGATTGAGCAGGCGACCAGGTTGGAGGCATGGTCCGACTGGGCCGCCTGCCCCACTCCACAAGGCCTGGTTCCTCAACACTTCCACCATTGATCATCAAAACCCACATTTGTGCCTGCCCAGGCCCGCCTAACTGCCCTGTCTGCGCGTTCACGTGTGGTCTTACACACCGGGCGCCGGCGCCGGCTGCCCCGCTGGCGCTAACGGTACACAGAGTCCTGGGCGTTGCCCCGCGGCCGGCCGCCCAGCCTGCAAGCTGCAAGAACAACGCGCGGCGGCGGGGGGAGCACACTGCGTCGCCCGCCGCCGCGGCTGCTGCCGCCGAGACGGAGCTGCTTACTTCTGGCTCTCGGTGGCGGCGGTCACGCCCTGCGGCAGTTGGGGAGGGAGGGGGAGCACACTTGACAAGTTGGAATCAGTTGCGCGCAAATCAGATGCAGGTTGCATGCCCAGCTGCCACATATTGGAGTCATGTTGGGGCTACAAAACTGAGCCCCTCCCTTGCCATGCAGCCCCAGCCCCAGCGCCACGCCATGCAGCCCCACAGCATGCCCGGGTGCACACCTGCGCGAAGCGCTCCTCGCGGCGGGCCGCCTTGCGCTCGCGCGCCGCCTTGTTCTTGGCGCGCCGCGCCTCCAGCTGGTCCGCAATGTTCTGCAGTGTGATGGAGAGCACGAGAGAAACACTTGATGAGCGGCCCGAGCAAGCGAGGTCAGCAGCAGGACCTTCGGCTGGTCTGCTGCATCTCGTTACACTGAGCGGGAAGACGCGAGCAGCGGCCGAAGCTGCGGGCCAGACCAGCCACACATGCACACAGCATCCCTTCCTTGCCAGTCCCCACGTGCCGCCTGCCCAGTGAGCCTGCAGACATCACGCCCCAACCATGCGAGCCTGCATCCCCTCCAACTGATTGGTATTGCTTGTTGCTCCCAGCCCGCGCACCTTCTCGCGGATCTTCTCCGCCTTCTGCTTGTGGATGGCCTCCATGAGCACGCGCTTGTTCTTGTACACGTTACCCTTCACCTGCAGGGAGAGGCGGAGGGTGCGCACGGGCAGCAGGCGGTGAGCATACATGTGCGTGCGAGCCGACAGCAGAGTGCAGGCGGGCGGTGCAGCAGGCACAGATTGCTGGAACGAGCGCAGCCTTGCTGCAGCTGCGCTGCACCAGCCGGTGCACCCTGCCGCCGACGGCGCTGAAGCTGCCCAGCCTCCCGCCACTGGGCTCCAATGGGCCGGCGCGACAGCTGGCCGAACTGGCGCCATTCTCGACGCGCTGCATGCCACTGGCTGTGTTCTGCCATGGGCACTGCGTCAGCCGCTAATGATGGCATTGCACCGCTCCAACTACAGCTGTGCTCTCCGCCTGCTGTGTGGCACGTCCTGCTGCTGCAACCGCTGCATGCTGCCCCAGGGCATGAACCGAGCTCCAATTTCAGAGTGCAGCAGCAGCGGGCGCTTCTGCTCGCACCAGCCTCGCATGGCACAGCAGCCAGGCAAGCCACGCTCCTTCCCCCGCACCTTGAGGTAGAGCTCGTGGTACAGGTGGCGGTCGATCTTCTTGCTGTCCCGGTACTTCTTGAGCAGGCGGCGCAGCACGCGCATGCGGCGGATCCACAGGATCTTGGTGGGCAGGCGCGCCTCGCGCGTACCGCGGCGCTTACCTGCGGGGGGATGGCAGGCGGGGCGGGGCGGGGTCAGCATGGTGAGCAGGGTGGGCAGCATGTGACCGGACCACCGCCGGCCGCCCTACTTTAAGCCCAGCGCTGTGCAGCACTCCACCCCATCCAGTGCTGCAGCTGCAGCTTTCTCTCCACCCCTGCCAGCGCTAGCTCCCAGGCGCAAGCAAGCAAGCGCACCGTAGCCGGTGTGCCGGCCCTTGGCCTTGGCCTCTGCTGCGGTGCGGGCGCGGTGGCGCGAGTGGATCTTCTCGGGCTTGCGGATGATGAAGCCGTCCTTCACCAGCTTGCGCACGTTCTGGCCTGCAATGAGAGAAGGCGAAATAAAGGCGGAGCGGGGACGGGCGGTCAGCGGGCCGGCATGACAGGGCAGAGGTTCGGCGGCGGCAGGGGCGGCGGCGGCGACTGTTGGCGTCCGACGCCTGCGATCGCTGGGAGCGTGTGCTGCCTGCTGGCAGGCTGGCGGCTGGCATTGTGTGCCGGTCTCTTGGCAGCATGCTGCATGCTCCACCATTACGCCAGGCTGCGCACGTCTCCAGCTGCCCCAGCGGCTCGAGAGCCATGCTGCCATGTGCCGGCCCGGCCGCTAGCCTGCCCCGCGCCAAGCCGTGCTGCAGCGCCGCCGTCACTACCATGCTGCTGCTGACACTGCTGGATGCTCCCCACAGCAAACTCCAACCTGCTGCCATGTCGACATGGCTGTGCGCGCCCCGCCGCATTGCAAGCATGGCCTGCACTCCCGACATGCCGTCGGGCCTGCGCTGCCGCCGGCCCACCCCTACTGCTGCCCGTGCTGCATCAGCAGCGCTGCCGACTCACGGGAGTTCGCCATGGAGATGTCGTTGACCTCATTGGGGTCCAGCCAGACCTTGCGCAGGCCGCAGCCCAGCACAGAGGCCGCCAGCCTCTTCTGCAGCTTGAGCGACACCTGCGGAACAGACAAAATGGTGTGCAGCGCCTTGTTCAGGGCCTGCCTGGCACACGCAGAGCTGCTGCCTGACAGCACATGGCCCAAACCACAGCGAACGAGCATCCAATGCCCGCTGGTGCTGCCGGGCGCCGGCGGAGCCAGCGGCCGAGGGCGGTGGCAGTGTTCCAGCTGCTCGCTGCAGCCCCGGCGGCTCACACCGCTGCCAGCAGCTGTGTGATGGAGCCGGGTTCATGGCTGCCAGCAGCGAGCGCCGCCTTCCCACGCTGCGGGGCCCACATGCCGGGTCGGCGCAGCTGGCTGGCCTGTGGCGCTGCCCCATTGCTCTGCACCCGATGCCGAAGCTGTGCGCCAATCGCCGCGCCGCCTGGGCGCCACTGCCAGCCGCGAGTCGCATGGCGCACGCTGGCAGCTGGCCTTTGGCCGCTGCTGCCGCACCAGACTGTTCCTGGGCACTGCTGAGCCTGGCGGGCCGTGCCCGGGGCGCCGCAGGCGCCTCCAGCGCGCCGCCGCCCGGCATCCCCGGCTCCCGCCGCCTGCTCACCATGGTGCTCCTGGGCCTCGCTCCACTGCGCAGGCAAAGAGGGCGAGGCAGGCCCCATCCCGCAGTTCAGTGGCACGGCCTGCTCCCACTGCTGCGCTCCCGCATGAGGCATCGAGGCGGGGCCTGTGGAGCCCCCTTCAGCTCAATTGCAGCGACACAAGGCCGGTTCGTCGACTGGCGAGCCAGGGCAGGGCCTGGAGCGCTTCCCGCCTGTCGAAACGCGCGCTGAAACCCTGATTGCCTCCCGACCGTCCCAGGCAAGCTCTTGAGGCACGGAGGAGGTTAGACATGAACTTTGGCCACTTGCAAACCGCCGAGCCGCTCCCCCTGTGCTCCCGCCGGCGCTCGACTGCGGCGCCTGCCCGCCTCTCCCCGCAACAGTGTCCATTGTTGCCCCCAACCCTTTGCTTTACGCAGTTACCCAGCACCTGCCATCGGTTCAGCCAGCAGTAGCACGCGAATCGAGCAGCGCACAGGCAGGGCAGGAGCAGCTACCGGCATGCCGCCACGTGCTCGCCCGGCGGGCAAGGCCGCCAAACCCAGCAGCTTCCATGCCTCCAAAGCGGCGGCTTGCGTACTGCTGGCTGCCTTTGTGGCGCTCAACTGCCGCTCGCCCAACTACCTGGACGGCAGTGCCGACCAGCGGCGGGATGCGTTTGTGGGCGACTGGCACCTCAGCATTGGGCTGAACATTGGCCTGCTGCAGGTGGGCTGCTGCACTCAAACCTTCTGGCCTTCTCTGCTGCCTGCTGTCTGAATGATCATTGTAGTGCTGCAGATGGGGTGTGTATTTTGGAGGGAGCATTCCATGTTTCTGATTTTCTTTCGAGTTGCCTTGCTCAAGCTGCTCCCCTATCTCCCGCAGCTTGCGGGCAGCGTGGCCTGGTACCTGCTGGCGGGCGACAGCCCCGTGCACCGGCCCTGGAGCACCGGCGAGGCGGCGGCTGCGGTCGCCACAGCTTCTGGGTACGGCATCCGCGCCTGGTGCTTTGCCACGCTGGGCCGTCTGTTCACTTACGAAGTGGGCATCCGCTCCGGCCACGAGCTGGTGTCCTCGGGGCCCTACTCCCTCTTACTGCACCCTTCCTATCTTGGCACCGGCCTGCTGTGCGCCGGCTACATCTGGTTTGTGGGCGGCCCCCGCAACATGCTCCGCCGCCCTGCCTTCTCGGCAGCCCTCGCCGCTGTGGGCCTGGCAGTGCTCGTCCTCCGAGTGGCCAACGAGGAGCGTGTGCTGCAGGCGCACTTTGGCGAGCGCTGGGCGGCGCATGCGGCCACCCGCTGGCGCTTCATCCCCTTTGTGATTTGATTCTTCATTCTTGGCATGTCCACACATGGCAGCACTATTGCTGCTTCTGGTGAGCCCACCGGATGGTGTGGCTTGTAACGTGCTCTCGCACAGGCAAGGGCACTGTTGGTGAGCACAGGGCCTCAGAGGGCAGTAGCGATCTCAGCCGGTTCACCCAGCACCGCTGCTGCCGCTGAAAGCGCGTACACGCAAGCATGGGGTCCATGACCTGTTGGTGGAGCCGTGGAATGGCACCAGAACCGACATGCCAACAGCGCCCGAGGCAGAAAGAGGGCTCGGCCCCATGGACACACTGTGTCCAATGATTCCAGCAGCCCTGCCTGCCCAACACTCTAGCAACAGTTCAAACTGCATCCCCGGCAATCTGCACGTAGGCACAGCCACTCAGCGACTTGAGTGATGCACTGCATGGCTAGCGCAGGCGGCACAGCGGGCGACGGCGACCGGTGCCGGCAAACAGCTGGCGCAGCGCAGGGTCTTCCTGCGATTGTCACTTTGTCGCGCGCTGACCCAACGCTTAGAAAACGTCTGCCCCCTGCCCAAGCAGTAAGCTCCACCGGCCAAGTGCGTCAGGGTTTGCAAGCAGGGCGCGCCTGAAACCACCGTTTGGACTCTCTCAAACATCTGTCGGCAATGTGCAGGCGTCACGGCATTCAGGCCGCCCGCAGCAGCAGCTGCTGACGGCCGTCGCCCCTGCCGCCGCCGCTGCACTTGCACCCCTTCAATGCCGCATCTGTACCCTCTGCAGGCCTGCTCACACCACCATGCGGGTGCTGGTGATCACGCTGGGAGCCACGGCCCTGCAGAAGTTTGATGAGGCTAGCGGCACCATGCAGCTTGGGGTCTCGCCAAATGACCTGCTGGCCCAAGCAGCAGTGGCGGGGTGCGACGCCGAGCTGCACCAAATGCCCGTGCGCAGGTGCGTGAGTGGAAGGCTGAGCTTGCAGTGTATGTGTAAACCGAAGCCCATGGTACAGCAGCACCATGGGACCTCACAGAACAGCCATGCAGAGCTGCTTCATTCTCGTCACTTGTGCCCTACCATTCCACAGTGGGGCTGAGCTGACGCTCACCACTGTGGCCCAAATCCGAGACGCTCTGCTTGCCGGCCTGAAGAGCGGCATGTATGGCGCCTTTGTGCTGCTCATTGGCACCGATACGCTAGAGGAGGCAGCCTTTCTGCTGCACCTCATGCTGGCTGCCACGCTGCGCCCAGCGGGCAGAGCGCTGGTTATCACAGGTAGAGAATGCTTGCGGTTCCAACTGAGCATGCCTGCTTACAGAAGGCTAGCTTGGCTGTCTTTTGACGCCTGCTGAGTTGTGTGGGCCTCTACTGCCATGTGCAAG
>VFQQ010002438.1_pt1 | contig 20986 bp, 9 predicted proteins | sample 3512341 | NCBI WGS metagenome assembly VFQQ01 (sample SAMN10412373, study PRJNA504923) | tailings metagenome | isolation source: Relicate 2 Philex TSF1 revegetated site | place: Philippines: Tuba, Benguet | collected 2017-08-29 | reverse complement strand
GGACTGGCGCGGCGGCCGCGGCATCCTGGAGAACATCATCCCCAGCAGCACCGGTGCCGCCAAGGCCGTGGGCGTGGTGATCCCCGAGCTGAACAAGAAGCTCACGGGCATGAGCTTCCGCGTGCCCACCTCCGACGTGAGCGTGATCGACCTCACGGCCGAGCTGGTGAAGGAAGCCAGCTGGGACGACATCTGCAACGCCATGAAGGCCGCCGCCGCCGGCCCGATGAAGGGTGTGCTCGCCTACACCGAGGACAAGGTCGTGGCCACCGACTTCCGCGGCGAGCCCTGCACCAGCGTCTTCGACGCGGAAGCCGGCATTGCCCTGGACAAGACCTTCGTCAAGGTCGTGGCCTGGTACGACAACGAGTGGGGCTACTCCAACAAGGTGCTGGAGATGGTGCAGGTGGTGGGCCGCTGAGCCCACCGCCCGGCCGGCCGGGCTGACCGGGCCCCGCTGCGGCTGGTTACGCTCGCGCCACGCGGCGTGACCAGCGCCGCGCCGCGGCCGCCTACACTGGCTCTCATGAAGCCTGCCCTTGCCCGGCCGCTGCTGGCCCTGACCGCCTCCATCTTCACCCTGGGCGCTGCCCAGGCGCAGCAGCGCATGCCGCTGGCGCCGGTGGAAGGCGAGGTCATCGTCGCCTTCAAGCCTGAAGCGGGCACGCTGCGCAAACACGCGCTGGCGGCGCGCAGCGGCGCCGACGGCGTGCGCACCGTGCTGGCTGCGCGTGCCGGCACGCTGGGTGCGCGCGTGGGGCGCACGCTGGAGGCCGGCGCGGCCGTGGGGCCCGACACGCAGGTGGTGCGCGCCGCCGGCGTCGACGCGGCCACACTGGCGCGCCAGCTCGCCGCCGACGCCGACGTGCTGTACGCGGTGCCCAACGGCCGCAAGCGGCGGCTGGCGGCGCCGAACGACCCCTTCTACACCACGGGCCCCACGCTGAACCTGAGCGCGCAGACCGGTGGCCCGGTCAGCGGCCAGTGGTACCTGCGCGCGCCCGACACGACGATCCGCTCGGCCATCGACATCGAGGCCGCCTGGACGCGCACCACCGGCAGCAGCAGCGTGGTGGTGGCGGTGCTCGACACCGGCGTGCGCTTCGAACACCCCGACCTCGGCCGTGTCGCCACCGGCGGGCAACTGCTGCCCGGCTACGACATGGTGAGCGACACCACGGTGGCCAACGACGCCAGCGGCCGCGACGCCGACCCGAGCGATCCCGGCGACTGGGTCACCAGCACCGAGGCGGCCACCGGCACCTTCCGCAACTGCGAGGTCACGGGCAGTTCCTGGCACGGCACCAGCACCGCCAGCCTGGTGGCCGCTGCCACCAACAACGGCACCGGCATGGCCGGCGCCGCACCCGGCGTGCGCATCCTGCCGGTGCGGGTGCTCGGCAAGTGTTTCGGCAGCGACAGCGACATCATCGCCGGCATGCGCTGGGCGGCAGGGCTCGCGGTGGCCGGCGTGCCGACCAACCCGAACCCGGCCAAGGTCATCAACATGAGCCTGGGCGGCAGCGGCAGCTGCAGCGCCGCGTACCAGGCGGCCATCAACGAGATCACCGCGGCCGGCGTCACCATCGTCGCGGCCGCCGGCAACAGCGCCGGCCATCCGGTCAACGAGCCCGCCAACTGCAGCGGCGTCATCGGCGTGCTGGCGCTGCGCCACGCCGGCACCAAGGTGGGCTTCTCGGACCTCGGGCCCGAGATCAGCATTGCGGCGCCGGGCGGCAACTGCGTCAACGTCAGCGCGGGCTCGGCCTGCCTGTACCCGATCCTGGCCGCCACCAACACCGGCACGCAGGGCCCGGTGTCCTCGGGCTGGACCGACAGCTTCAACGCCACCGTGGGCACCAGCTTCTCGGCGCCATTGGCCGCCGGCGTGGCGGCGCTGATGGTGTCGCAGCGCCCCTCCATCACCCCGGCGCAGCTGCGCAACGCCATGCGCGCCAGCGCGCGCCCGTTCCCCACCAGCGGGGCCGACAACGGCAGCGATCCCACACCGGTGACCGCCTGCGTGGCACCGGTGGCCGGTGTGGACCAGCTGCAGTGCTACTGCAACACCAGCTACTGCGGCGCCGGCATGCTCGATGCCGGCCGCGCCGTGACAGCCGCCACCGGCGCGCTGGCGCGCATCGACGTGAACACCGCCTCGCCCACGGCGGGCAGTGCCGTCACCTTCAGCGCCGCCGGCAGCCTGCCCTCCAGCGGCGCCACGGTGAGCCTGTACGCCTGGAGCATCACGAACAACGGCGGCATCGTCAGCGGCTTCACGAGCGCCACCAACGCCAGCACCGCGAGCCTCACGCCCACGGCAGCCGGCAGCTTCACCGTGCAACTGCAGGTGACCGACAGTGTCGGCAACACCGACTTCACCACCGCCGTGGTGACGGTGGCAGCGGCGCCCGGCACCAACCCCACACCCTCCAACCCCGGCACGGGCAGCGGCGGGGGCGGCGGGGGCGCGGCTTCGGGCGCCTGGGTGGCCGGGGTGGGCCTGGCGGCGTGGGTGCTGCGCCGGCTCAGGGCTTCGCAGCCGCGCAGGGCTTGAAGCCGCCGGCCAGCGCGTCGGCGGCCAGGGTCTTCAGGCGCTCGGCCAGGTCGGGCTCGGCGCTGGGCACACGCAGGCGCCAGCTCGGTGGCGCGGCCGGCAGTTCCACCACGCGGGCACCGCGCAGCCCCGGCGGCGTGCTGTCCTTGAGCCAGGCCTCGGCGGCCTGCTTGCTGGCATGGCGGGACAGCACCAGCCCCGGCGCCAGCTCCGCCGGCGCGGTGACGAGCTCCCAGCTCAGGCCGAGTTTCTTCAGGTCTTCCTCGCGCGAGCGGCGCAGCGGCGCCTCGGGGTAACGCCCGGCGTACACGGCCCAGGGGCCGGCGGCCGCCTGCTCCTGGCGCTGCCAGGCATCGGCCGGCAGCTGCGCGGCCAGCAGCAGGGCCTCGGCGCTGCTGAGGTCGCTGGTGTTGTTGAAGGGGCCGGCCTCCAGGCACACACGCGCGGCGGCGCGGGCGGCCTGCACGGCGGCACTGGCGGTGGTGGGCGGCAGCACACGCACCACCTCGGGCCGCACCTGCTCCTGCAGGCGCTGCGGCTCGCGCTCGGCGTGGCGCGGACCCTCGCCCAGCCAGCCGCGCGCCCAGGCGAAGAACAGGCCGTTGGCCAGCAGCACCAGCAGCACCAGGGCGCGCAGCATCGGCGGCTTCAGGCAGCCGGCGGAGCGGCCAGCCGCACGCTGACCTCGCCGCTGACCACACGCTCGACCACCTCGCCGCGCCGCAGCAGCAGCGCACCCTGTTCGTCGACACCGGCGGCCTCGCCCTGCAGCGGCTCGTTGCCGCTGACCACCACGGCCCGGCCCTTGAGCAGGTCACGGCGGCCGTAGGCGGCGGCCCGCGGCGCGAAGCCTTCCGCTTCGAAGCGCCGCAGCGCCTGCACCAGCGGCAGCGCCACACGCTGCAAGACAGCCGGCGCGGTGACGGCAGCGTCGAGTTCGTTCAGGCAGGCGTAACCATGCGCCAAGCCCTGCACGAGGCTGTCCTTCTCGCCCGGCTGCGGCAGCACGTTCAGCCCGATGCCGATGACACACATGCGCACCGCGCCGACGCTGATGGTCTCGATCAGGATGCCGCCCAGCTTGCGCCCCGGCGCACCCGGCCGGCCGCCCAGCAGCCAGAGGTCGTTGGGCCACTTCAGGCCGATGCGGGGCGCAGCGCCTTCGGCGACCGGGTCCAGAGCCTCGGCCACCGCCAGCCCCACCGCCAGCGACAGCCCGCCCCATTGCGCCGGCGCCAGCGGCAACGAGAGCGAAAAGGTCAGCGACGAACCCGCGTGGCTGACCCAGTCACGCCCCAGCCGGCCGCGGCCGCGGGTCTGCTGCTCGGCCACCAGGAGGCAGGGCATGACATCGCCCGAGCGCCGGCCATGCGGCGTGCGCTCGCGGCGGGCGGGTTGTGCGTCGAGCTCGCCGGGCCGCGTGACGGGTGTGCCGGGATCGCCGCTGACCGCCCGCGCGCGCTCCAGCAGGCGCGTGTTGGTGCTCTCCACGCGCGCCTGCACCTCCACGCTCAGCCCCGGCAGCAGCGGCTGCAGGCTTTCCCACAGCGCCTCAGCGCCCCAGTGCAGGTGGGTGCCCGACGACACCGCGTCAGCTCCACGCCCCAAGTGGCCGCCGCGGACCCGGCTCCGCCGGGCCGCTGGGGGCGCCCCCCTGGGCGGGTGCGCCGAAGGCGCTCCGGGGGGGATTCATGTCCGGGGTGCCAGCATGGTGCCGCGGCACTTCTTGCTGCCGCAGCGGCATTCGTACTGCTTCTTCAGCTTCTTCGTCTGGCGCTCGTCGAGCACCAGGCCGTAGTCGTAGAAGAGCTCCTCGCCGGGCTTGATGGCGCGGATGGCCTCGATGAAGACACGCCCGTCGGTCTCGTCGGCCTTGCAGTTGGGCGCGCAGGAATGGTTGATCCAGCGCGCTGCGTTGCCGCCCACCTTGGCGTCGATGACGTGGCTGCCGTCGTCGAGGCTGAAGTAAAAGGTGTGGTTGGGGTCGTTCGGATCATGCGGGTGGCGGCGCAACGCCTCGGGCCAGCCGATGATCTCGCCGGTGTATTCGATGATGCGTTCGCCCTTGGCCAGCGGCCGCAGCGCGAACACGCCCTTGCCATGGACACCGCTCTTGCGCACCTGGATGCGCCGGCCCGCTTGCGGGGTCTTGTTCATTCCGTATATTGAAATCATGCGAGCGCGCGTGCGTGCGCGCGAGACGGGCGCATTGTAGGCAGCCCCATCCAGGACCTATGACCAAGACGATCATCATTGCCGAGAAGCCCAGCGTGGCGCAGGACATCGTGCGGGCGCTCACGCCCGCCAAAGGCGCCGGCAAGTTCGAGAAACACGCCGACCACTTCGAGAACGACGACTACGTGGTCACCAGCGCCGTGGGCCACCTGGTGGAGATCAAGGCGCCGGAGGAGTTCGACGTCAAGCGGGGCAAGTGGAGCTTCGCCCACCTGCCGGTGGTGCCGCCACACTTCGACGTGGCGCCCATCGACAAGGCCAAGACACGGCTGAACGCCGTGGTGAAGCTGGTCAAGCGCAAGGACGTGGGCCGCATCATCAACGCCTGCGACGCAGGGCGCGAGGGTGAGCTGATCTTCCGCCTCATCGTGCAGTACGCCTTCGGCGACAAGCAGCACGGCAAGCCGATCCAGCGCCTGTGGCTGCAGAGCATGACGCCGCAGGCCATCCGCGAAGGTTTTGCGCAGCTGCGTTCCGACGAGCAGATGCGCGGCCTGGCCGAGGCCGCGCGCAGCCGATCGGAGGCCGACTGGCTGGTGGGCATCAACGGCACTCGCGCGATGACGGCCTTCAACAGCCGCGACGGCGGCTTCTTCCTCACCACCGTGGGGCGGGTGCAGACGCCCACGCTGAGCATCGTGGTGGAGCGCGAGGAGAAGATCCGCAAGCACGTGGCGCGGCCCTACTGGGAGGTGAAGGCGGCCTTCGACGCCGAGGCGGGGCAGTACGAAGGCAAGTGGTTCGACCCGAAGTGGAAGAAGAACCCCGACGATGCCGAAGCGCGCGCCGACCGCCTGTGGAACGAGGCCGACGCGCAGGCCATCGCGCAGGCCGTGCGCGGGCAGACGGCCGTCGTCACCGACGAGGCCAAGCCGAGCACGCAGGCCAGCCCGCTGCTGTACGACCTGACCACGCTGCAGCGCGAAGCCAACAGCCGCTTCGGCTTCAGCGCCAAGACCACGCTGAGCCTGGCCCAGGCGCTGTACGAAAAGCACAAGGTGCTGACCTACCCGCGCACCGACAGCCGCGCCTTGCCCGAGGACTACCTCGGCACCGTCAAGAGCACGCTGGAGATGATCGCCGACGAGGACCTGCCGGGCCCGCTGCGCGAGCTCTCGGCGCACGCGCGCAAGAGCCTGAACCAGGGCTACGTGAAGCCCACCAAGCGGGTGTTCGACAACACCAAGGTGTCGGACCACTTCGCCATCATCCCCACGCTGCAGGCGCCAAAAAGCCTCTCGGAGATCGAGCTGAAGCTGTACGACATGGTCGTCAAGCGCTTCATCGCGGTGTTCTACCCGAGCGCGGAATTCATGGTCACCACGCGCACCAGCAAGGTCGGGGAACACCACTTCCAGACCAACGGCAAGGTGCTGGTGAACCCCGGCTGGCTGGCGGTGTACGGCAAGGAGGCGCAGGATGAAGACGCCAACCTCGTGGCCGTGGCGCCGGGTGAGCGGGTGCGCGCCGAAGGCGTGGACGTCAACGCCCTCAAGACCAAGCCGCCGGCGCGCTACACCGAGGCCACGCTGCTGTCCGCGATGGAAGGCGCGGGCAAGCTGATCGAGGACGAGGACCTGCGCGACGCGATGAAGGAAAAGGGCCTGGGCACGCCGGCCACACGTGCGCAGACGATCGAGGGCCTGATCGCCGAGAAGTACATGCTGCGCGACGGCCGCGAGCTGGTGCCCACCGCCAAGGCCTTCCAGCTGATGACGCTGCTGCGCGGCCTGGCCATCGAGGACCTGACCAAGCCCGAGCTCACCGGCAACTGGGAGTACCAGCTGGCCGAGATGGAACACGGCCGCTTGAGCCGCGAGACCTTCATGGCCGAGATCGCGAAGATGGCCGAGCGCATCGTGAAGAAGGCCAAGGAGTACGACCGCGACACGATCCCGGGCGACTACGCCACGCTCTCGGTGCCCTGCCCCAACTGCGGTGGCGTGGTGAAGGAGAACTACCGCCGCTACGCCTGCACCGGCGCATCGGGCTCCGAGGAAGGCTGCGGCTTCTCGATCACCAAGATCCCGGCCGGCCGCGCCTTCGAAACGGCCGAGGCCGAGGCCTTCATCCGCGACCGCAAGATCGGCCCGCTGGAAGGCTTCCGCAGCAAGGCCGGCTGGCCCTTCACGGCCGAACTCAAGCTCGTGCACGACGAGGAGATCGCCAACTGGAAGCTGGAGTTCGACTTCGGCGATGACCAGCGCGACAGCGCCACCGACGGCGAGCCCGTGGACTTCAGCGGCCAGAAGAGCCTGGGCGCCTGCCCCAAGTGCAAGGGCCATGTCTACGAGCACGGCAGCAACTACCTGTGCGAGCACAGCGTGGGCGCCCACGTGACCTGCGACTTCAAGACCGGCAAGATCATCCTCCAGCAGCCGGTGTCGCCCGAGGAGGTGACGAAGCTGCTCAGCACCGGCAAGACCAGCCTGTTGGAGAACTTCGTCTCCAACAAGACGCGCCGCGCCTTCAAGGCCTACCTGGCCTGGGATGCGAAGGAGGGCAAGGTGGGCTTCGAGTTCGAACCGCGTGCGCCGCGCGGTGCCAAGCCGCCTGCGAAGAAGGCCGCCGCGAAGAAGGCGGCGGCCACCTGAGCGGCATGCCGCGCTGGCCCTGCCTGAGCGCAGGCGCGGCCGGCGCAGACGGCTCGCGCCTGGCCGTGGTGGTGACACCCAACGCGCCCCGCACCCGCGCCGACGGCCTGCACGACGGCCACCTGCGCGTGCGCCTGGCGGCGCCCCCGGTCGACGGCAAGGCCAATGCGGCCCTGCTGGCCTGGCTGGCCGCAGAACTGGGCCTGCAGCGGCGGGATCTGCAACTGCTGCACGGCGCCGGCGCACGCCGCAAGCGGGTGGCACTGCCCGTGCCGCAGCAGCAGGTCGCGGCCTGGCTCGAGCGCGTCACCGCTTCCCCGCAATCGGGTGGATACCCCGAAGCCGCGTGTTGAGAAAGCCGCTGTAAAACCGGCCCCGGAGCCAGGGTCTGCGCGAAGGGGCGCGGCATCCTCGGCGCCACATCCGCACGCGAGGGGGTTGTCCGTGCCAGAGAAGAACAACAGGCCGCTGCCAACGAGCAGCGCCCGCCGCCATGTTGCTGCCGCGATGGCGGCCTTCAGCATCACCGCCGCCGGCCTTGCTGCCGCGCAACCGGCGCCCACCGTGCCACCCAGCGTCAACGTGGCGCGCTGGGAAGTGCAGGGCAACACGCTGCTGCCAGCGGCCGAGCTGCAGCAGATCCTCGCCAGCCACACCGGCACCCTCAACCTGCAGCAGCTGCGCGCCGCCGCTGCCGCCGTGCAGGAGGCCTACCGCCGCGCCGGCTGGGGCGGCGTGGTGGCCTTCCTGCCCGAGCAGGATCTCTCCGGCGGCCTGGCGCGCGTGCGTGTGGTGGAAGGCAAGCTCGGCCGCGTGGAGGTCGCCGACAACAAGCAGTTCACGGCCGAGAACATCCGCCGCAGCCTGCCTTCGCTGAAGGAAGGCGCGACGCCGCCGGTGCGCCGCATCGACGCCGAGATCCAGCTCGCCAACGAGAACCCCGCCAAGACCATCAGCGTGCTGCTGCAGCCCGGCGCCAACCCGGGCGTGGTGGACGCGAAGATCGGCGTGCAGGAGCAGCCGGTGTCACGCATCACCACGCGGCTCGACAACACCGGCGGCGAAAGCATCGGCCGCTGGCGCGCCGCTTTGGGCTGGCAGCACGCCAACGCCTGGGGGCTGGACCATGTGTTCGCCGGCGAGCTGCAGACGGCGCCCGAGGACACCGCCGCCGTCAAGGTGCTGAGCTTCAGCTACCGCGCGCCGCTGTACGGCAGCGCGATGGCGATCGACCTGTACGGCGCCTGGAGCGACGTCGACGCCGGCAAGGTCGGCACCGCCGCCGGCGACCTGAGCTTCACGGGCAAGGGCGGCATCCTGGGCACCCGGCTGTCGTACTACCTGCCGCGCATCGGCAACACCGACCAGCGCCTGCTCGTGGGCCTGGAAGGCCGCGAGTACGAGAACAACTGCAGCATCGCCGGCCTGCCCTCGGGTGCCTGCGGCTCCGCGGGCGCGAGCGTCTCGGTGCAGCCGCTGTCGCTCACGTGGACGGCGCAGGCGCAGGGCGAGCTCCGCTGGGGCATCAGCCTCGGTCTGCACCACAACCTGGCGCTGGGTGGCAGCCATGGCGAGCCGGCTGACTTCGAAGCCGTGCGCAGCGGCAGCCAGCGGCGCTACACGCTGCTGCGCGCCTCGGCGCAGATCACGGTGCCGGTGGCCGAGACCTTCTCCATCAGCGCGCGGCTTGCGGCGCAGGGCACCGGCAAGCCACTGGTGCCGGGTGAGATGTTCGGCATCGGCGGCGCGCAGAGCGTGCGCGGCTTCGAGGAGCGCGAGCTCTCCGGCGACAACGGGGCCACGCTGACGCTGGAAGCCGCAACGCCCAACCTGGCGCAGGACGTGGCCGCGCTGCGTGGGCTGGACCTGCGTGCCATCGCCTTCGCCGACGCCGGCACCGTGAGCAACAGCGACGACGCGCCCTGCCAGGCCGGCCGCAGCAGCTGCAACATGGGCGGCTATGGCCTGGGCCTGCGCGGCCAGTGGGGGCTGTGGCAACTGCGGCTGGACGTGGCGCGCGCCGCCACCTTCGCCACCACCACCGCCAAGGGCGACACACGCGCCCACTTCAGCCTCGCCACGCTGTTCTGAGGACGACACGGCCATGAACCGCATGCACAAGCAACACGCTCTCGCGCTGGCCGTGGCCACGCTGCTGGCCACGCCAACGCTGAACGCGCAGGTGGCGCCCAACACGCTGCCGGTGGGGCCGAACGTCGTCGCCGGCCAGGCCCGCGTGGCCACGCAGGGCGCACAGATGACGGTGAGCAACAGCGCCGGCGCCATCCTCAACTGGCAGAGCTTCTCCATCGGCGCTGCAGCGGGTGTGCACTTCGAGCAGGCCAACGCCACCAGCAAGGTGCTCAACCGCGTGACGGGGCAGGACCCGAGCGCCATCCTCGGCTCGCTCACCAGCAACGGCCAGGTCTGGCTGCTCAACCCCAACGGCGTGCTGTTCGGCTCAACAGCGCGCGTGGACGTGCAGAGCCTCGTGGCCAGCACGCTGCGGCTCAACGACAACGACTTCCTCGCCGGCCGCTACCGCTTCGAAAGCACCGGCAGCCACGCCGCGCTGCGCAACGCGGGCAGCCTGCGCACGAGCTTCGGCGGCCAGGTGGTGCTGCTCGGCGAGCGCGTGGAAAACAGCGGCAGCGTGCAGGCCGAAGGTGGCAGCGTGACGCTCGCCGCGGCGCGCAGCGTGACACTCGTCGACACCGGCCTGCCGAACCTCGCGGTGCAGGTGGAGGTGCCGGCTGGCGAGTCGCTCAACCTCGGCCGCCTGGCGGCCGACGGTGGCTCGGTGGACATGTTTGGCGCCATCGTCAACCAGCAGGGTCTGGTGCAGGCCGACACGCTGGCCACCGACGCACAGGGCCGCATCGTGCTGCGCGCCTCGGAGACGCTCACGCTGGGCGCCGGCAGCCGCACCCAGGCCGCTGGCGAACGCGGCGGATCCATCGACCTGCTGGGCGCGCAGGTGGCGCTGCTGGGCGACGCCAGCGTGAGCGCTTCGGGGCAGCTGGCCGGAGGCGGCATCCGCGTCGGTGGCGGCCTGATGGGCCAGGACAGCAGCGTGCCCAACGCACGCGCGGTCTTCTTCGGCCCACGGGCCTCGATCAGCGCCGACGCACTCGGCGAGCAAGGCAGCGGCGGCCAGATCGTGCTGTGGAGCAACGAGGCCACCCGAGCCTACGGGCAGCTCTCCGCGCGCGGCGGCAGCCTGGCCGGCAACGGCGGCTTCATCGAGACCTCGGGCGGCTGGATCGACGCGCGCCCCGCGCGCGTGGACCTGGCCGCGGCCGGCAAGGCCGGCACCTGGCTCATCGACCCCAACAACATCCTCATCAACGACACGGGCCCGGACAGCAACATCACCGGCAACCCCAACTTCAGCACCACCGGCGACAGCTCGGTGCTGAGCACGGCCACCATCGCCGCGGCGCTGAACGCCGGCAACTCGGTGACCATCACCACCGGCACCGGCGGCAGCAACAGCCAGGCCGGTGACATCCTGATGGCCAACGCCACGCTCGCCGTGGCGCCGGGTGCGGCCGTGGGGCTGACGATGAACGCGGCGCGCGACATCGTCGTGCGCGACAGCACCATCACCAGCACCGGCGCGGCGCTGTCGATCACGCTCAACGCGGCGGGCAGCGGCGTTGGCGCGATCGAGGTCCTGCGCAGCGCCCTCACCACCGCGGGCGGCGACGTCACGCTGCAAGGCCAGGTCGCGCAGCAGCTGCAGCTGCCCGACGGCAGCTTCACCGCCACCGCCTACCGGCCCGCGGTGGGCTACCTCGCGGGCAGCATCCCGAGCATCACCAGCAGCGGCGGTGGCGAAGGCATCAACGTGGAGGCCTCGGTGCTCAACCTGGGCGCCGGCACCTTCCGCGCCACCGGCTACACCACGGTGGACAACCGCGATGCGCTGCGCATCGGCAGCGCCACCGGCGCCACGACGACGATCAACGCCGCAGGCATCGACCTCTTCGGCCTGAGCTTCGTCACCAACCCGGTGAACATCGACGTCGGCGTGATGATCCGCGGCGACGGCACCGACCTCGCCGCCACCAGCTCGTTCCGGGCCGAGGGCAGCGGCGCTGCCGGCCTGGAGATCTCGGGCGGTGCGCGCGTGGCGCTCAACGCCGCGGCGGCGAGCGGCGCGACGATGACGATCGTCGGCCGCGGCGGCACCGACCACGCCGTGAGCTTCGCGAGCGACGACATCGACACCGGCACCGCCGGCCGCGGCTCGCGCATCACGGTCAACAACGGCGCGCTGCTGGTCACCGCCGATGCCACGCTGAACCAGGCGCTGCTGATGACCAACGACGCCGGCGCCCCGGGCCCGTTGCTGGACCTGACCAACGCCACGGGCGCCACCTTCACGGTGCCGCGCACCGCCGCCGGGCCGCTGGGCGCCTTCGGCACCGTGATGCGCGACGTGGACCTCGTGCTCGGCGGCCCCGGCACCACCACCAGCTTCAGCGACAGCCTGGGCCTGAACCTGGAGCGCAGCTTCGTCACCGCCGCCGGCGGCACGCTGAGCCTGGCCGGCGCCACGGTGCAGGTGCTGAACAGCAACATCGCCAGCACCGGCGGTGCGCTGGCGCTGAACGTCGACACGATCGGCGCCAACCCGCTGGGCGTGCAGTTCACCAACGCCATCGTCACCACCAACAGCGGCGACGTCACCTTCGGCGCCAGCCAGCTGCTGCCGGCCAGCGTGCTGCCGGCCACCACGGTGGCGGCCAACTGGGTGCGCGTGGTCGGCCAGGCCAACGCCGACGCGCTCGACATCGACAACAGTGTGATCGACGCCGGCACGGGCCGCATCCTGGGCGGCGGCGCCAGCACCAGCAGCGGCACCAGCGGCGGCGTGTCGCTGACCGACAGCACGCTGCTGGCGCGCGAGATCCGCCTGGCCGGGCGCAGCGACGCCGAGATCGGCCTGCTGGTGTCGGCCAGCTCGCTCACCGCCGACCGCGTGCTCACGCTCGACGGCCTGAGCGCCGGCACCGCCGCCGTCAGCGGCGCGGGCCTCATCATCGCCAACAGCAACGGCACCGGCCCCGGTACCGGCAGCACGCTGCAGATGGTGGACGGCGGCGCCAACAGCGGCTCGCAGATGCTGCTCACCGGCAACAACCGCGCCGGCTTCATCGGCACCATCGTGGCCGGCGGCGCGGTGGGCAGCGGTGGCGAAACGCGCGTCATCGTCGCCGGCGGCCCGCTCGGCCTGAGCGGCGTCACCTCGGGCGGCAGCACCGGCCTGGCCGTGGTGGGCGACGTGGCGGGCCCCGGTGGCGTGCTGCTGAACACGCTCGGCGCCACCGCGGTCACGCTGCAGGGCAGCACCGACACCGGGGTGGGCAGCGGCGTGCTGCTGCAGTACGCCAACGTGCTGGGCCCGCAGGGTGTGGCGGCGGCGCCGCTGCTGATCAGCGGCAACGGCGTCGACGGCAACGGCCTCCCGGGCACGCGCATCGACACCACCACCGTCACCACCGGCGGCACGCTGCGCGTGGTGGGCGACGGGCTGCAGGTCAGCAACAGCCAGCTCAGCGGCGAGGCCGGCCTCACGCTCGAGGCCAACACCGCCGTCGCGGCCGGTGCGCCGCTGCTGGTGAGCAGCAGCTCGCTGGCCACCGCGGCCAGCGGCGCCACGCTGAACCTGTACGGCAGCTCGGGCGCACCGGCCACCGGCAGCAGCGCCTCGGGCGGCGTGGGCGTGAGCCTGACCGACGTCACCCTCACCGCGCCGAACGGCGCCGTGATCATGAACGGCCAGGGGTCACTGGCCGGCGGCGCCGGCGTGTCCTTCGCGCGCACGCCCATCAGCGCCAACAGCATCCAGATCACCGGCACGGGCCTCACCAACGCCGAGGGCGTGCTGTCCAACGACCAGACCAACACCGTCGTCAGCGAGCTGGCTGCCAACACCATCAGCATCACCGGCAACGGCAACGGCAACAACAACGCCGGCGTGTTCCTGGGCTCGGCCGTGGCGCTGCGCGGCACGGGCGTGGGCAGCATCCTCGTCAGCGGCAACCAGGTGCTGCTGGGTGCGGGCCCCACCGCGCCACTGCCGCTGCTCATCAGCGGCGACTCCGCCACCTTCACCGTGCAGAGCACCGGCTCGATGCGGCTGCGCAACGCCACGCTCGACTTCTCCGACGGCACCGGCACTGCCGTGCTGCTGCAGGCCGACAGCGACGCCAGCGGCGCGGGCCGCGTGCGGCTGGAGAACCTGAGCGTGGACACCGTCGGCGGCGCCTTCAGCGCCAGCGGCGTGGGCGTGGCCAGCTTCGACAACCTCGGCCAGCCCATTGCCAGCAACCTCGCCACGGCCGAAGGCGCCACGGGCGTGCTGCTCAACGGCGGCGTCAGCATCTCGGCCGGCGCCATCACGCTCACCGGCCAGGCTGCGCCGGGCAGCGCCACCACCCAGGCCGGCGGTTGGGGCGTCAACGCGATCGGCAGCAACAGCCTCGCCGGCACCACCGTCGCGCTCGACGGCCGGGCCGCGGTGCTCGGCACCGGCATCGAGATCGGCACGCCGAGCACGCCGGCGGCGCTGAGCGTCAGCGCCACGTCGCTCGGCCTCACCGGCCAGGGAGCGGGCGGGAACCCGGGCATCAACGCGGTCGGTGCCAGCGTGTGGTCGGTCGGCAGCGGGCCCATCACGGTGGCCTCGCTGGGCGGCGACTTCGACCTCGACGGCACGGCACTCAATGCGGGCACCGTGACGCTGACCGGACCGGCCGGCTTCAGCCTGGGCAACGGCAGCACGCGTGTCAACGCCACGCAGCTGGCATCGATCACCACCACCGACACGGCCCCGCTCGTCATCGACAGCAGCGCGGCGCCGGTGGTCACCGGCATCTTCTCCGGCATGGGTGCGTCCAGCACCGTGCGCTGGACGGCGCCGAACACGGCGGGCCTGGTGATCAGCGCGCCGATCACGCTGCCCAGCCGCCTGGTGTTCGAGGTGCCCGCGGTCGATCTGCAGGCCGGTGCCTCGATCACCGCCGGCGCCAGCGGCGACGCCATCGTGCTGCGCGGCGCCGCCGGCACCGGCATCACCAGCTTCAGCAACAGTGCCGGCGCCACCGCGCTCAACGCACCGGGCGGCCGCTGGGTGCTGCTGCTCGACGACCCGCGCAACGCCACGCTCGGCGGCCTGGCCAGCGGCTTCTCGGCCTACGGCCTGGGCGGCACGCCCTGGGCGCTGGACGCGCAGGGCAACTACCTCACGCCGGCCACCGGCAACGCCGTGGGCTACAGCCTCGCGGCCAGCGCGCTCAGCGGCGGCGCGCTCAGTGGCGTGCAGGCCAAGACCTACGACGCCAGCGCCACCATCACGCTCGACCCGCTGAGCTGGGCCATCACCGGCCTCGTGCCGGGCGACACGCTGGTGCTCGCCGGCGTGAACACGGCGCAGATGAACGACAAGAACGTCGGCACCGCCAAGCCCGTGACGCTGGACCCCGGTTCGGTCTTCAGCGTCGCCGACGCGCAGGGCCGCCCGGTGTTCGGCTATGGCGCGCCCAGCTTCACCGCCACCGTCACGCCGGCCACGCTGGTGGTCAGCGGCGCGGCGGCACAGTCGCGTGTGTACGATGCCGGCACCGTGGCCACGCTGGCGAGCCTGGGCACCGTCACGGCGCTGGGCGCCGACAGCGTGTTCGTGGCCAGCGGCAGCGCCAGCTTCTCGGACAAGAACGTCGGCAGCAACAAGCCGGTGTCGGCCACGCTCACGCTCGGCGGCGCCGACGCGGGCAACTACCTGCTCGTGCAGCCCACGGGCCTGGTGGCCGACATCACGCCGCTGGCGCTGCCCGTCACCGGCCTGGCGGCCACGAGCCGCGTCTACGACACCACGACGGTGGCCACGCTCACCGGCAGCGCCGCCATCACGCCGCTGGCCGGCGACGTGGTGCTGCTGCAGGGCACCGGCAGCGGCAGCTTCGCCGACAAGAACGTGGGCGCCAACAAGGCCGTCAGCGTCAGCGGCTTCAGCCTGGCCGGCACCGACGCGGGCAACTACACGCTGGTGGCGCCGGCCGGGCTCACCGCCAGCATCACACCGGCCACGCTGGGCCTCGCGGGCCTGAGCGCCGTTTCGCGGGTCTACGACGGCAGCACCGTGGCCACCCTCACCGGCACGCCCGCCGTCACGCCGCTGGCCGGTGACGTGGTGAGCGTCACCGGCACCGCCACCGGCAGCTTCGCCAACCGCAACGTCGGCACCGGCAAGCCGGTGAGCCTCGCCGGCCTGAGCCTGGCCGGCACCGACGCCGCCAACTACACGCTGGTGAGCAACCTCAGCGCCGACGTGACGCCGGCCCTGCTCACGCTCACCGGCATCGGCGCCGCGGCCAAGGTCTACGACGGCACCACGACGGCCACGCTGGCCGCCACGCTCAGCGGCGTGCTGGGCAGCGACGCGGTGGGCTTCACGATCGGTGGCAGCTTCGGCAGCGCCAACGTGGCGGCCGCGCAGGGCGTGAACTGGGCCGCCGCGCTCACCGGCGCCGACGCCGGCAACTACAGCCTCGCGCAGGCCAGCGGCAGCACCACGGCGGCCATCACGCCGGCCACGCTGCGCTACGTGGCCACGCCGGTGGTCGGCACCGTGGGCCAGGCGCTGCCGGTGCTCAGCGGCACCGTGGCCGGCTTCGTGGGCAGCGACACGCTGGGTGCCAGCACCACCGGCACGCTGGCCTGGTCCACCACGGCCACGGCCACCAGCCTCACCGGCAGCTACCCGGTCACCGGCAGTGGCCTGGCGGCGCTGAACTACCTGTTCGTGCAGGACGCCGCCAACGCCAGCGCGCTCACGCTGCGCCAGCCCACCACCAGCGACCCGGCCACCACGACGACCGCGGTGGTGACGACGGCGGCCATCAACGCGGTGCAGATCCCGGTGGCGATGTCGGGCCCCACGCAGGGGCGTGTTCTCGACGTGACGCCGGCCTTCTCCATGGCCAGCAGCGGCAGCGGCGGTGGTGTGGCCTACCGCGCCAGTTCCACGCTCACGCTGGACAGCAGCGGGCGGCTCGTGGCGGCAGCGCCCGCAGCGCCTGCGCCCACAGCTGCAGTGCCGGGCCCAGCGGCCGCAGCGGTGGCCACGGGCTCGACCGCGCCGAGCCCTGCCCCGGCGTCCGGCGCGGCCGGTGCAACAGCCCTGCCCGCCGCCGCGTCGGTGGCCGCCACGCTGGCCGCGCAAAGCGCCGGCGAAGCCAGCGGCCTGACCTTCGAGGCGCTGGACTGGAGCCGACTGCCGCGCGACGAGGTGCAGACGCTGCTCGCCGCCCGCGCGCGCTACAAGCAGAAGGTCTTCGAGCGCAGCATCTTCCGGCTGCAGCAGGACCCGGCGCTGGCCGACGTGCAGCCCTGCCGCAGCGAGAAGGAACTGGACAGCGGCGCCTGCGTGATCACGGAAGCGCTCAAGCGCGAGATCCAGGCCGCGCGTGAGCAGGCACGCCAGCAGGCGCACCCGCAACGCACCGGCCCGCGCGTGCTGCAGGCCGCGCTGCCGGCCATCGAGCGCAAGCTGGCGCTGCTGATCGGCGTCAACAACTACAAGGACAAGCGGGTGCCCTCGCTCCGTGGCGCGGTGCCCGACACCCGCGCCGTGCGCGGCATCCTCGAAGGCCGCCTGGGCTACGAGACCACGGTGCTCGAGAACCCGGGCCGCGAGGACATCGTGCGCGCCTTCAACCGCCTGGCGCTGCAGGCCGAGCCCAACGACTCGGTCATCGTCTACTACGCCGGCCACGGCGTGCTGGTGGACATCGACGGCACCGAAACCGGCTTCTGGCTGCCCGGTGACGTGGACGCCGAACTGCCCGCGAGCTGGCTGTCCAACGCCGACATCGCGCGCATGGTGGCCGCGGTGGGCGCCAAGCAGCTGATGCTGGTGTCCGACAGCTGCTACTCCGGCCAGCTGGTGGGCAAGGAGCGGGTGGGCAACGTCGGCAGCGAGGCCGAAGAGCTGCTCAAGCGCAAGGCGGCGGTGGTCATGAGCTCGGGCGGCGACGAACCCGTGGCCGACGAAGGCAAGAGCGGCCACTCGGTGTTCGCGTGGCACTTCATGCGCGCGCTCGAAGGCATCCAGGGCGAACGTGAATGGCAGCCCGGCAACAGCCTGTTCGACCGCGTCAAGGCGGCGGTGGTGCGCGAGTTTCCGCAGACACCGCAGTACGGCGCGAGCCGAAGCGCCGGCCACCAGGGCAACACCGACTACCTGTGGGAGCGCCGCCAGCTGGAACAGCGCGCGCCTTGAGGGGAGCATCACCGATGAAACGCAGTCATCACGCCATCGCGTTCGCCGCGGCCCTGCTGCTCGCCGCCTGCGGCGGCGGCAAGGGCGGTGCCGACAACGCCGGCAGCCACGTCAGCATCAGCGGCCGCGCCGTCGACGGCCCGCTGCAGGGCGCCTTCGCCTGCTACGACAGCAACGACAACCACGCCTGCGACGCCGGCGAGCCGCGCTCCGCCGCCACCGGCGCCGACGGCAGCTTCACGATCGCGGTGCCACGTGAGGCCGCCGGCCGCCACGCCGTGGTGGTGGAGGTCCCGGCCGAGGCCATCGACGCCGACACCGCGGCACCGGTGGGCCAGGCCTTCGTGATGCGCGCACCGGCCACCGGCAACGCCGCTGCCCACAACGTGTTCGTGAGCCCGCTGACGACGCTGGTGCATGCGCAGATGGTGCACGGCGGACTGTCACTGGGGGCGGCCACGCAGGCGGTGCGCAACGGGGCCGGCCTGGGCGCGTACTCACCGCTGGCCGACTTCTCGGTGGACATCAGCGAGCCGGCGCGTCATGCCGCACGCGTGGCGCGCATCACCCAGCTGGCGGCCAACGCCCAGGTGGAGGCGCTCGGCAGCCTGGTGGGGACACCAGCGCGCGGCGGCGACACCATCAGCGCCGCCTTGCTGGAGCGCGAGGTGCAACTGCACCTGCTGGCGCTGCTGCCGCTGGTGGCCGAGGCCGCCGCCGAGTCCGCGCTGGCTGCCGCCAGCCCCGCGCAGCTGCAGGTGCTGCTGGCCGAGCGTGCGCAGGCCCTGGCCACGCAGTCCGGCCTGGACGCGCAATGGCTGCGCGCCACCGCCACCGCGCAGCGCATGGCCGAGCCTCCGGCGGCGGCCACACCGGTGGCCACCGCGGCTTTGCTCGCACTGACCCACACCGACGCCGACACCTGGTTCTACCGCACGCTGCAGTCCAGCGCCGCCGACAACGTGGTCGACGCCAACGGCCGCCTGCGCTACCACGACGTGCGCGTGAACAGCGCCGCCGCCAGCGCCGCCAGCGCGCCGGCATTGCCCGGTGTGATGCGGCGCTGGAGCTGGAGCAACGCACAAGCCGGCTCCGAGGACCTGCACTGGACAGGCAGCGCCTGGGTCGCCTGCCGCCTTACCGACCGCTACACCGCCGCGCCGCGCGACAGCCTGGGCAATGGCAGCTACGACTTCTGCAACGGCCGCGAGACCGGCGTCAACCAACGCCGCGTCGAGCTGCTGGAAGGGCTGAGCATTGAAGCCGTGGTGCGCGATCGCATCCGCACCTTCCCGGGCGGCTCTTCCGGCGTGGCCTACGCCAACTGGGGGCCTTCGAACCTGTCGGTGTTCGCCGGCGCCACGTTCCCGCCGGGCTCGATCCTGTCGTACCAATCGACCACGCCGCTGACCACCGCCGTCGGCTACACGCCAACCACGGCCAACCAGGTGCTGCTCTTCAACGCCGCGGTGGCCGCCGGCGGCGACGTGCGTGTCAACAGCTCGCTGGCCTGCAACGACCCGCTGCAGACCGCCGCCGCGGCCCAGGTGCCGGCCACGACGCTGGAGGACATGATCTCGCGCATGCCGGGCCGCCCCTGCATCTTCAACCAGGGCGGCACGGCGCCCAACCAGACCCTCTCGCCCAACGAGTGGTGGGGCAACAGCACCGTCAACCTGGGTGACCTCAACGGCGCCAACACGCGGCCTTCCGGCACCGGCAACGTCTACAACACCATCGCCAGCCTGCGCGTGGGTTTTGCGCCGAGCGGAGACCGTGTCTCGTTCTACCGCTGCTACCGCTTCGCCAGCAACAGCAGCCCGCGCAACTGCACGCTCATCGGCATCGGCCGCTACAGCATCCAGAACCTGAGCGACGGCCGGCTGCTGAGCTTCAGCGCCACGCCGGCGCTGGTGCGCCGCCTGGCCAACCAGCGTGTCTTCGTGCAACGGGGCGGCCGCGTCTACTACGGCTTCAAGAACCCCACCGGCGGCACCACCATGGACCTGCGGCTGAACCTCACCGCGGCCAACGCGGTGCTCGAACGGCTGCCCGGCGTGCCCAGGATCACGCCGGTGACACAGCCCGGCACGGCCACCGGGCAACGCGCCGCCAACCTGGCCACGCTGGAGGGTGCCTGGGGCGGCAACGACGCCACCACCGCCACCGTGTTCCGCTTCGGGCCCAACGGCCGCTTCTGGATGGCCGAGGCCAAGCCCTTCCTCTCGCAGACGCGTGAGCAGGCCGGCGCCGAGCTCGGCTGGTTCGACCACGACCCGGTCACCGGCCAGATCTCGACGCTGCTGGAGGTGGACAGCAACCTCACCTCGGGCACCTCGCACGGCAGCGACAGCGACCCGCCGATCACCATCACGCCCACGCAGATCAGCAACGGCAGCGGCTTCGCCCTCGGCCGCCTGGGCAACGACGCCACCGGCCTCGTGGGCATGTGGGCGGTGACGAGCGCCACCGACTTCTCGGTGCCGCACCTGGTGTTCTTCGCCAACGGGCGGGTGCTCTTCGTCGACCACAGCGGCGGCGAAACCCAGACCTGCAGCCCCACGCTGGACGGCCCACCGGGCGCCGAGTACGCCACCTGGAGCTACGACGCCACCTCGGGCAACCTCACCATCTCCGGCAAGATCCACGACACCAACGGCTGTGCCGGCCTCTTCGACAGCAGCGCGGCCGGCGTGGCCGCGGGCCTGGACAACGCGCCGGTGGTGTTCCCGGTCACCTTCGGGTCCAACGGCCTGACGATGCAGCTGGGCGGCCCGCGCGGCAGCAACGAGACCTGGTTCCGCATCCCCGTGCAGTGAGCACCCCGGCGCCGGTTTGAGAGAATCAGCGCCCCCATGAACGCACCGCACGACCCCGCCCTGGATGTGGCCGCCACGATGGCGGCGCTCGGCCAGGCCGCACGCAGCGCCGCCACGCGCATGGCCGCGGCGCCCACCGCCGCCAAGGACGCCGCGCTGCGTGCGCTGGCCAGGCGCTTGCGCAGCACCCAGGCCGAGCTGCAGGCCGCCAACACACGCGACCTCGAAGCCGCGCGCGTGGACCCGGCTTCGGGTCTGTCCGAGCCGATGCTCGACCGCCTGAAGCTCACGCCCAAGGTCATCGCCACCGTGGCCGAGGGCTGCGAGCAGATCGCCGCCATGCCCGACCCGGTGGGCGAGATCACTGGCGTGAAGCGCCGCCCCAGCGGCATCAGCGTGGGCCAGATGCGCGTGCCGCTGGGTGTGTTCGGCATGGTCTACGAGAGCCGGCCCAACGTCACCATCGAGGCCGCGAGCCTGGCCATCAAGA
>VFQQ010002437.1_pt1 | contig 20992 bp, 20 predicted proteins | sample 3512341 | NCBI WGS metagenome assembly VFQQ01 (sample SAMN10412373, study PRJNA504923) | tailings metagenome | isolation source: Relicate 2 Philex TSF1 revegetated site | place: Philippines: Tuba, Benguet | collected 2017-08-29 | reverse complement strand
CTGTATTTCGATGGTAAGCGCCTTGACGTCTTGGTGAACTCCATCAAGCACACCATCAGTCGTATTTCTGTCGCTTATAGCAGAGTTATATGCCGATTGCATGAAGTTTCTATTCGTATATATCTCTCCCAACATATTAAGTCCGAATGTTAATAAAAGCGCTAAGGCGCCGACGTAAGCCGTTGCAGCTACTTTGTTTGCCGTTCTGCGCGCTTTCTTTGCGATCTTCTCGACACCGCCAATCATAGGGCGGATAGAGCTGCGTATTACGACTTGTCGCTTCAGGAACTTGTCGTATGCCGCTTTGTGAAGCCACTGCTTGCTGTCACTGATTTTTTTGTAATCTGGGTATTCTCCGTATGGCTCGGGCCTTGACTCGTCAAACGTGGTACGCGTGAACTCAAACCAAATAAGCCCTTCGCTTTTGTGAATATAGTAATCTTCCGAAGTTAAATTATGCAAAGGCACCAGCAAGCGCCCGCGGAAACCAGGGTCAACTAAAGGACCTGTACCTAAAAGTAAGCCGCGATGCACATGCTTGATTTGCAAATTGAATCTTGCGGCGATATACCGCGGCAGCCGAAAAAATACGTCGACCTCTGCAAAGACGATCTCATTCTTTGGTATCTTCAAGAAGCCGCTCTTCTCGAATTCAATAGAGCGGAGCGGACCGCCGTCAAAAATATACGCAGCATCTCCCAAGCACGCCTCATATGAAGCGTGTTTTAATTTTTTATTGTTTGCGTAGAACGGACAAATCATCGCCGTTTCTTCTACGTATGCCACAATGTCTGTGGCGGACAGCAGCGAGGGGGGCACTTTCTTGCGAAGCGGGTCCGTGCTAAAGTATTTTTCCGCAAGCTTATCAGCTTCCGCCTCAGACCACTTATAGACCTTGCCGCTATTGGCTTCCGCTAAGTTGTTGTCGCTCACCGGAAAGTCTCGCTTAAGCTATTCTCGACAACTCCGAGTGGGTCGAATCCGAGCCAGTTAAATCGCTGCCCTACGGATTGCTCCGCCGCTCTTATAAATATAGCGACATCGCTAGATGGATTGCCAACATCCGCTTCACACCCAATATAGTCTAAATGATTGAGAACAATCCGGATCGGAGCGTTCGCCAATATAGCAGAACGTGCTAAAGCCGCATCAAAGTGCCCGACCCGGCGCAACTTATTCGTGACTGTAGTGTATTCGCGAATGTCATCGGGTCGACCTAGGCTGCTTGCTATATTTGCCCACGTCGTTTCCCCCACAAGGGGTCCGGAATCGCCTGCCACGCGTATTGGGAAGCTTCTGAGGACGAGGGTTATGTCATCAACAAACCGTGGGCTCATCCCGATTTCCATAAGCGCGGCGGCGGCCGTCGTCGAACGAGCGGTCGCCTTTGGCCAAAACCCTCCGTCTAGGAGCGACAATCCAAAGCCTTGGGATCCCTCGATGATGAGGCGCTCTCCCCGATCTATCTTGTCTCTCAGGATGATTGTGGTGTCGCACGCAAAGGTTTCTAGTGACCAAACATCTTGAGCGTGAATAGCTTTGATAGGGAAGTTTTTAGCCAACCTTGCTACAGATGCCATAACTGCGGCCCCGACGCCGGCGCCGGTTGAGCCGATGGCGTCGGTGAGGCCACTTTCTCGTTCCCAGTTCTTGTGCGATTCCGTGATTATGTTGGCATACTTACTAACGTAGATGCGGTCGCGTGGATAATTCAGTGCGTCCACTTCGGACAAGAGAAGATCGACGTCAAGATATGAGCCTGCCGGAAAGACGACATCAACATTTTTGTCGACACACGCAGCAGGCATCTGGCGTAGCGCCCATCTCCTTCCAGCGGTGTCATATGCGGTGTGGCCCGAATTAGGCCCACCGACACGAACGACGGTCGCTGGGCCACGAGTGCGCCGGGCAATCTCAAGAGCGACCTTCCCTTTGCCCTCGGATCCGAACTGGCCACCGACTACGATGGAGATTGGCATGTGTTAGCTTTCACTTCCGTGACGAGGTTCATCGCGAACGAGCGGATCTGATCCTTCCGTTCCACGTTCAGAAATACCAGATCAGCCAAAGAACGCATGGAATCGACTTGGTTCTCCACGGGAGACGCCGCCACAGCATCGAAGTCACCATCTGTGGCTCTGATCGTATACCTGTCCCGCCGGATGCTCTCGTCAGCGTCAACGTAAACGTGGACGTAGCTGCCACCTGCTTGTTCCGCAAGATAGGCGTGGTCTTCAGGAAAACGCAGCCCATCCACTACGATTGCAGGCGCAGCGCCGACGCGTGCTACGGTGCGCTCTGCAAGCCATCGCTGCCGCCCAGTCCTATTTATCTCGTCGCCCAAAGCCTGGCGATGATGACGATCAAGGGGCTGCCCCCGGTACGCAAGCTCCTCATCGATAACGAGGCTGAAGCGGGTGTAAGCGAATCCCATGTCTTCGAGGACCCGGGCAAGCGTTGTCTTGCCAGCTGCGATGGGACCGCTGATACCAATGATAATGGGATGCGCCTTGCCCTCCAGCTTCGGAATGATCAGGGGCGGCTCTTCAGATGTTCCCATCGCTTCAACCAGCCCTGACCAGTGAAAAGACCCCACCACGGCGGAGGTGATGGCATCGAGTTCGTCGTGTGACGCGGCAGCGAGATTCCCGACCACCCCAAAGTCGGCGAGGCCAATCCGGAGCCATTCGACACCCGCGCCTTTTCTAGGGATGCGCATAATATCCTGTGCGGCACCCGGATAGCTCTCGATTACCGGGACTCCAAGACGTCTAAGTGACGTGGCCAAGCGAATGCCGCGGGCCGTAAGCTTCTGCATACTGGGCAGCAAGCACGGGTACACGTTCACTCCGCGCCTCTTCAGCTCGCGCTCACACTCACGCATGATGCCAAAGCGATCTCTACCCGGATCAGTGTCTTCGACAATCACCCGGCCTGCCGGAAGGCAGAGGGGCGAGTCGATAGAAACCAAATCTGGCTTGCTGCTCAACGTCAGCTCCAGCAGATCCGCGTCCGTGAAGACAGTCTTGAACGATGCGATCTTGCCTTCAAGAAGACACCAGCCGGATCCGCGAGCTTCGGAGCCAGTTAGATCGATTCCAACTACGCGGGCGCTCTCTGCAGGTGTGCCCCCCAGGAGTTGGTCGAAGGTGGGCGCAGATGACAATTCGGCCCGGGCGACTTGGAAAGAAGGAATATCTTTCCATCCCGCAGGCGCAGCCCAGTCCTTGAAAACCGCACGCTGCAGAAACAGGTCAGGGTCGATTTGAAGCCGATCAAGTACGTGATCAAAAATTGCGCCCATAGCGGCAATGTCGGCCCTGTTGTACCGGACCAACGTTTCCAACGCGGCGACATCTCCGCGCAGATAGCGATGCCATAACAAGACCGCCGCGAACCCGTCCACGTCCGAGATCGCGCCCCGCAGATCGAGCCCGAGAACGCGTTCAATTGCCTTCTGACCGCCAGTGAGACCCACACGTCGGCAGAGATACATGAGATCGATGTGGTGTGCCGGGAACGCTACGTCGGGGAATTCCTGTCGAATGAATCTCTGATCGAACCTGATGCCGTTGAAGGTTACCAGGGCAACTGCGTCCCTAGCATCCTCCCGCAAGCGGTGATGGCTGTCCCCTTTGACGATCGTCGAAGCACGACCACCTATCGACCATCCAATGACGGTGATCTCGTCGTAATGGTGGCTGAGGCCAGTGGTTTCGATATCGAGAAACAGCACGCGATCAGGGTGCTGACTGCAGAGGTCCAGTTGCTCTTTTAGTCGGAGTGGGAGATTGGGTCGGCGTTCCCCAGGAGGCGTCCGGGCCAACATTAGATCGCGCCTCCGGTCGCGGGACGCGGGCTAGCCGCACAGATCGCGACGAACGAGGGGCTCTGGTTTACGCGACAGGCCATCGCGGTTCTGAAGACGACGCTCTCTGGCCCGACTGCCGACACTCTCGAAGCTCCGATTGTTTCCCCGCGCTAGGCTACCTCTTTCAGGTCCTTTTGGCGATTATGGTGATTCGTTATACAAGACTATTAGATGTGTCTCGGACATGCACGGTGACCGATTGAAGCGCAAGAAAACCGAGTACGTGGTGGGCAGCTACGACGTTTCAATCGAGTCGATCGTCGACGATTCTTCACGCCTCCACGACTATGGGTTCAGCCGTACAACCTGGCACCGCGGTACGCGCCTAATGCAGCGTTTCGGATCCGACCAGGCACTGGAACTTTTGGACGCCAGGGCGGACCGAGCTCTCGCCCGGGGCAATCTCAAACTGTGCCACAGATGGCGCGACCTGATGGGCGTCATTCACGCGATCGAGTCAGACGAACCTCAACCGACAGACCGAATTCACTAGGCCGCCTTAGCCTCTGGTATGGCTTCTACGGACCATGAAGCGTGTTCCCCACCGATCAGGACTGCGAGTTCGGCGCACAACCTCTGAAGCCTCTGCTCCAGCATCCATGGCGGGTTGCAGATCGCGATTCCACTGCCTGCGAGTGAAATACCATCGCGACGGAAGGGGCAGAACTCAGCCCGAATCGCATTCTCGAACCCCGCATCGCGGGCGGCAGCGCATATGCGATCGCCCAACGCGGTGTCCTTAATTGGATACCAAACGGCATAGATTCCTGTCGCCCATTTCCGGTATCCGGATCGGAGGGCCCGGGCTATCCGCTCCCATTCATCTCTACCTTCGAAGGGCGGATCGATGAACACCAATCCCCTGCGCTCGGGGGGAGGCAGCATCGCACCAATCGCCTCGTATCCGTCACGCAGATGGACAGAGACCCGATGGTCTCGGCGATAGCGCTCCCTTAGCGCGGCGCCATCATCTGGATGCAGTTCACAGACAATCAGACGATCGTTTTCACGCAGCGCTCGCCGAACGAGCTCTGGGGAGCCTGGATAGAGCCTCAAGCCTTCCGCGTTCAGTGCTTTGAGCACGTCCTGGTACATGGGCGCAGTTGATAGGTCGCGTCCGAATACCCTATCCACCCCCGCGTCCCGCTCATTGGTCCGGATCGCTTCATCAGAGAGAAGGTCGTAGAGACCTGTGCCTGCATGTGTATCCAGGACCACAAACGGCTTTGGCTTCTGGAGGAGGTGTTCGAGAATTAGGGTCAAAGCCGCGTGCTTGAAGACCTCAGTGTGGTTGCCTGCATGAAAGGCATGTCGGTAGTTCATTTCGAACTTTCAACTTGTATTCAGACGGAGAACTTGAACGGCTGGCGTTTCTCGCCCTTGGCCGACCCCATTGTCAGGACATCGCCGACCATCTTCGCAAAGCGAACAGTGACTGGCAGTCCGTCATTAAAGTTGCAAGAGTTGTAGTTGATCTTGGTGAGACCCATGATGTCCTCCAGCACGGCGCTTATTTTCGGTTTGGGCTTCTTGGACCGCATCACCGTGACGTGTAGCGGATTGGGCGTCTCGGGCCCAATGTAGGTATCGAGCTGCGGCACGTATCCAGTCGTCCAAAGATACGCTGTCTGATCGTCGAGCAAGAGCGCTGTCCCACGTAATACCGGATAGTCGCCATCCCGAAAGAGCTTGGTCTCGCCCCCCGTTGGTCGGATCCTCACGCCGACCACATTTGTCTCCTTCGGCGCGGCCGCGACGAAAGCACTCCACTCTTCATCATTGAAATAGGTCTGTCCGTGAATGAATAGCTCCTTGGGGGGACCGCCGTGCTCCTCGCTGTAAGTTTTCAGTACGAGTTCGAGCAAGTCCTTCGCCGCCGGTGCTTTAAGATGATACTCGTAATCGCCGGTCTTCCAAGGACCATTGGCCCCGCGGAAAACGACGCCGTCACCCTCGTTGAGGAACATCTGAGCTGCGCAGCAGGCGTGCCCGTTAGGATCGTTCGGCAGGCTCTTGTAGACCATGCCGATGTAGCAAACGCCGGGCCGCACGTCCGCCAACCGCCATGGCGGTTTCGGCTGCGTCTTATAGTAGAGTCCGGTGGCGAGATTCCATGCGACCGTTGCCGCATCCTGCGTCTTGCGGCTGGGGTGGTTGGCCTTGTTGAGGAAGGCGCCGGGCGCGAGCGTTGTTTCACGCACCAGTTGCGTCGGCGCGATCCTCAAGAATTCGGCTTTTATCCTGCGATGGAAGTCGGGGACGTCCTCGAAGATCGCCTCGTCGGACTGGTCGATGGCGCCCATGGCGGAGAGCAGCGGCAGGTTTTCTTTCGCCTTTTGCCGCTTCTTGAAGTCGCCCAGCTCCATGGCAAGGCCAGTGCGCTTAGATTGCGGCCGGCAGCGCTCATAGACAATGTCCGGCAGAACAAGGACCCAGACGTCGATTGATCGCTCGTCGTTGCGGCGATGCTGCTCGACACGATCGATGTAGAGGCGGGCGACTTTGTCGACCGCTTCATTGAGATTGAAGATGCGCGTGGCGCGCTCAATATCCTTCAACTGGATCGACAGCGCACTGCATTCATCCGGATCGAACGATATCCCGAAGGCCTCCTCGAGCCCAGGGAAGTTCGCCAGATGCAAGCGATCGGCCTTCTCACCCTTTCCGGGCGGTGGAACCGGAACGACGGACTTCAGCTTGCGCGCCCAGGTGCGAAAATGCGCAATGCCGTCGCTGGTGCCGACCACCCCAACACGGATTTCGCGCGTCCTCTTCGCCTTAGCGTGAGGCCCATATAGGAACAGACCATCCTTCGGGTGAGGACTGCGTTGCGCGTAGGCGAATTCCAGGAGCGGCTCGTTGAAATGTTCAACCTGAAGCGATTTCTCGGGAAATTTCATTCGTCGGCCTCGTCATCGCTATCCGGGCGACCCAGCGTGCTGACGTCAGCTTCTTCTTCCTCGGCATCGAGAACATCAGGAAGTACTGTGCTCACCGGCGACGTAAACAGCATCGGCGTGGCCTCGATCACCAGTTCGGCGTCCTGCGCGAGCGGCAGGCGGATGCTCGCGCTGTCACCGGACAGGAGTTCAAGGAACGCAAGCATGCGGCCGTGCCATTGCTTGTTGCGCCACCCCTTGCAGACGCTGCGTCGCAGGCGATGCAGCTTCTTGGGATCGTCGATATCGAGCCCGGTCGGCGTGTTGTTGTCCAGGGAAAACAACACCCGCGCCTTTAGCTTCAGATGCCAGAACGGCCAGAAATAGGGCATCGCGGTGACGCCGAACTGCCAGATATGTCCCTTGGCCACGTTGCGCAACATCGACGACCGCTGATCCCCCTGCCTGCCCCACGGAATGCGTTGGCCGGTCCGCACCTGCGTGGCCGATGCGTGGAAGCCGACAGCGTTGGAATAGTGATATTCGACGAAGCCTCTCTCCCTGCAGAACGAGAGCAACGCATGCTTGATCATCGCAATGACCAGGTTTGATGCGACCTGTCGCTCGATGCCAAGTTTTGGGAAACCGCTGTCGACGAAATCCAACAACGGGATTTTGTGTTTCATCTGAAAACGGCCAGCCGATGCGAACGCGATGTTGACCTCGGTCTGGTCCGCAAAGGATATGAAGCCCGCGCCCTGCAGGGCGCATGGATACTTGAACTGCTCGATCGCTCGATCAAGCAATCGGCTGTCGATCGCCCCATTACTCTCGTAGTAGCGAATGACATCGGGCGCCTCCGCGGCGCGCAACCAGTTCGATGTCAGGCGTTCAGCTTCGTCGACGAGCGGGATCGCGCCACGCCGTCGGAAGACTTCCCAGTTAGGATCGATCGCGGCGGGACTGCGGGATCGAGGAACCTTCTGCCTTTGCAGTGCGTCAAGGAGGCTGGCAACGCCTTCTCCCCAACCACGGACAAAATTGACCGGCATCGCGTCGCCGAGACCTTTGACCTTCTTCCCTTGCTCGAGACGAAGCGGAATGATGAAGCGCGGATCGTCGATTTCCTTCGCCACTTCCAACGCAATGTCGAGATCGTCCTGCACGTTCTGGTCGGCGAGGGTCGCATCGCGCCAGACGAGGAGGACTTTCGCCGCACGGTACTGCAGGGCCTGGTTTATCTGCCGCCGCAATCTATCGCCCGGCTGCAGCGTCAGTATGTCGGCGAAAACGCGATAGCCTTGGGCCTCGAGCTTGGGGCCCAGCCACAGCGCAAATTCGTCGTCAATCGGTGTGGCCTTGAGCAGAAAGATCGTGTCGCGCACAACTGGCGCGGCACCCGCGCCTGGCGCGGTCCCTTGCGCCGGCGGCAGCAGATTGGCAAGTACAGGAGGTAGCGGTCCCGGCTTTCCGAGCGCTTCTTCGAACGCTTCCTTGATCACCGATTTCAGAACGGGGGTGCTTTGCGCCCAGAGCTTCTGATGAGCTTTCTCGATCTCCGGATATTTGCGCAGCAGCGCATTGAGATCGCCAGGCCCGAATATGTCCCCGGGACCTCGCAGCGCAGGCCCGACGATTTCTGCCAATGTCGTTTTGTTTTTTGGTGTCAGCGATGCCGACGTGACGAGAATGTACCGCGAGGGTGCCAGGCCATCGATGGCGGTGCGCTCGCTCTTCATCTTGGATTTTAGCGCCGCGAAACCGGATCGATGATAGTGCTTTGCCTGCAGCACAATATCGCCGTCGGCGAGGGCGTGTCGCCCGTCCATCGCGTCGTCCGGCCCCTCGGGAAAGGCCTCGAAACGCTTGTCGATCTCGCGACCTACGAGGTCGCGGGCCAAGTCCTCAAACTCGTTATGAGATAAACTCGAGAAATCATAAGCCATGCGCCCAGATTGACTGCCCATTTCTTGGGCGGTCAAGCAGCCGAGGGCGCAATTGCGTCGCGCCTAAGCCTTACCAACAAAAAGAAGAACGCGCTTTTGCCGGCGATGCGATCAAACGGCAATCTTAACTCGAGAACATTCTTTCGATCGCATCATGCACCCGATTGCAACGCCTAAGCCGACTCCGGTATCGCCCAGCGCTCAACGGCAGCTTAATGATCATCAGTCACCGAAACCGGACTGTCGGGAGACGGCCCCGTTCAAGCCAACATCCCAAAGCATTTGCATGTCCGCTGTAGGGGCGCGGGAAAAACAACCGAGGCAGTCCTCAGTTTGTCATCCCACACTTCCGCGAGACAACGGTTGTGCTGCCAACGAGCATCGCTTTGCAATCCGTCGCGGTGGTCAGGCAAACTTTGCCTTACGCATCAGCCGACCGGACTGCTCCGGCGGTTGATACGCGCAAATTGGACGGCGTGCTGCACGGTTCTGTCGTCATGAAGCTCCCGGGCGAGAAAAGAACGCTGAATGCCTTCTCTGTCAGCTTCCTTCTTGTCGCCTCGGAGAGGCGGGCGATCATCACTTTGAAGCTGACCACCAACAGCCCTTTCCCTTTAAGGCCGATCGACAACGGGGTCTTACCCCATCCGACCCCGACCCAACCCAGGCCCCCGCTTCGCAGCGGGGGCATTCTTGTATCCGGCCCCGGAGATGCGAAGCCGGTCGACGAGCCCGCCATTAACCATGCGATCGCCGGATCCGATCGGCGATCGTTTTGCGGGCTCCGATCGGAATCGGATCCTGTCATGGTCGCGTTGGCTTCGGGGCGACCCCGGGGTCAGACGGCCTCCGGACGGTGCTGGAACACCGCCGAAGGCCTGACCCGCAACCCTGCTTGGAAGGATTTTGGGCTATGGACAGGACTAGCGCGTTCGATCACCGCGATGAAGAGGCCGACGGCACGAGCCCCCAGATGAGTGCCGCCGACGAGGCCGCAGCGATCCGGCTCGGGACCGAGCTCGGCCTCAAGCTGCTTCTGGCGCTGGCGCAAGCCGAGGCGACCAGCGCAAAGGCCCTGCTCGCCGGGCACCGCCGCCATTGCATCTGCCATGCCGGAACGCTGGTTGCCGAAGAGATCGAGGCCGAACGTGCGGCGCGCGGCCCGGGCGGATTCTTCGCGGCCTATGCGGGCGGCTGAATGGCAAGGCTGGTCAGACCCTACTCGCTTCACCCCTGATCCCCTTGCTTCGACACCTGCCCCGTGCAGGCGGCCGGTCCCGGCTGCCTTGCATTCGGCGGCGCGTCGAAGCCAACCGGAGTTCCACCCATGCCCCGCATCGCCCACCCACCCCGAGCCGGCGTCGCATCGACCGTGTGCGCCAGCGACCTTGCCGCTTTGATGCCTGCCTTCACCAGGCTCATCGACGACACGCTCACCCAGGTCGAAGCCTGCCCGGCAAAGCCAGAGCCCACCTTTGAGGGCTATGAGAGCCTGCTTGCTGCCATCCGATCAGCGACGACGCTCGAGGGCACGCTGATCGAACGCGGCATCGAACTGGTCGCCGCGACAAACCCCGACCTCGTCCTGGTGCCGGTGGAGCGCCCGCTGCCGGTGCACGAGGTCGCGAAGGGGCTGTTCCGGCGCAATGACTGGAAGCGAGCCAGTGAGCTGCGTCTGGACTCCCGGTTCGTGACGCGGGAGTTCTACCGTCCAGACCTCCTGCTCGTGGATGGCTCGCGCCAGCTTGCGCTCATCCTCGACGTGAAGCGCTCGGTCGGGTCCTACAAGCCCCGGGCGCTTACCGAGCTGCGGGCACGGATGATGGCGAGCGCGCTTGTCGTGCGGGACGTGCTCGAGCGCGATCACGATGCCCCGCCGGTTGCGCGTGCCGACATCGCCATCATCGACGCCGCCGGAGACTGCCGCGACGAAGCAAGGGGCATCCTGGCGCTCGACGATCTCGACTGGCTGCTCGGGATCGCGGGGGCCGGTGCGGCGATCCGGCAGCTCCGGGCGCAGTTCGGGGAGCGCGTGCGAACACTTCTCGACGAGCGGTGTGCCGCTATCGTCTGCAGCCGCATCGGTGCCGTGTCGGCCGCGGCCGGGCCAACCGACGCTGAGCCGGAGGATGCGGACGATCTTGCCGGTGACGCAGGCGAGGTCGACGCCGATGAGGAGCCGGTTGCTCGCCATGGCTTGCGCGAGACTGCGCCGCGACGTGTGCGTGTCGCCGTTGGTATCGCTTCGCGGAGCATCCAGTGATGGAGCGCGACCTGAACGTTATCGCGTTCGCCAAGGCCAAGGCCGAACGCTTCGCCGCCTCGCGGCACCAGCCGCTTGCAACCACGCTGCCTACCGCGCCGGACCTCGCTGCGATCGCCGCCGTGCCGGACTTCGCCGAGCGCCGGCTTCGACTGCGCGATGCCATCGCCGTTCTGACCGGATCGCCGCCGAGCCAGCGCATGCTGGACCACCAGATGATCGCGACCGGGCTTGCTGCGGGCCATGGCTGCCTCGCCAAAGGCGACGACAGGATTGCTTGGCCGCTTGGTTCCGGGCTTGCCGATCCGGCCGTCGCGGTCGGGCTTGCGCTGCATCACCTGCGCCATGGAGCAAGCCGGGGCGTGCCCATGCCACGCCGGGTACGCGCCGCGCTGGTCGAGCATGCGCTACGGGGCAACGCGGCGGCAATGCTCGTCCTGCGCCAGCTGACGGCGCGCGAGGCTCAGGCGCGGCCGCCACTGGGTGCCGCGCAGGATGGGGAAGGCAGCAGCGTGCCGGGGAGCGATGCCGGATGACTGCTCATGAACCGGGCCGCCTTCAACGCCACCTCCTCTTCCGCCTCGCCGTGGACACGCGCCAGCGCGCCCTGGAGCGCGCGCTCGAACGCGGCCTCCTGTCGAGGGCAAGCGAGACTGCCGCGAAGGGGTCAAGCAGAACGGCCGGTGGCTTGGCCCTGCGCCGGACGATGCGCAAGCCGGTCGAGGTCGAGCGCTTCGGTGTGCGCTTCTATGCCCATGAAGACGATGCGCCCGACACAACAGCCAGCCGGATCAAGCTCGGTCCGCTGCTGGCCGGACGCTCGCGAGCGGATGCGATGGCGATCCTGAAGCGGCTGGGCGTCCAGGTTGACGAGGGCACGCTTCTGGCTGCGCCAGGCAGACGGCGAACGGTAAGCGCGGCGCAGGTGCTTGCAGCCGTCGAGGCCTCTGCCGTGCCGCGCCCAGACCAGCTCGCGGTGATGCTGCTCATTGCCGATGCCGTGGAAGCCCAGGGGACGGGCTTCGAGGATGAGCTTCGAGGAGCGCTGCGAACACGGGACTGGATCGCCGTCCTGCGCTCTCCAGTCAATGGCTTCGGGTTCTGCCTGCGGCGCATGCTGTCCGATGGCGCATTCGGCTATCCGGTCGCGGCCCTTGCCGAACGCGATCTCTCGAGCGACCTCACGCGCATGCCGGAGCGCCTGCGCGACACGCGCAACCTGATCTTCGTCCGCGGCAGGAACACCAGCGACCTGGACCAGCAAGACCAGCAGAAGCAGGCAGCAATCGCGGTGCGGCTCGGCGTGCCGGTGCTGTGCGTCGCAAAGCGCGACGAGGAGCTGCCGTCGAGGCTCGTCAGTGCAGCCGACATCGCGATCGAGACGGGAGCCCTGTCGCCGTCCATTCTTGCCCGCGTGATCCGGGCCGTGATCGGCGAGGAGCCGGTCGATCTCGCCGTGCGGCTTCCCCAAGCTGCCTGCGCAAGGCTGTCGATCGCCGACCTGCCCGCCGCGATCCGGTCGGGCCGGTCGGTCGAGCAGGTGGTCCAGGCGCTCGCCCGTATGGCCGGCGTCGACGAGCACAAGGGTCGTAACGGTGAGGACGAGCAAGGCAAGCCGAGCGGTGGTGGCCGCGGGACGGGATCAACGGGCAGGACATCGTCGGGAGAACGCGGACGTCATGGCAGGACCATCGTGTCTGGCAGCCAGCGCATCGAGCCGATGGAGAATGCCGTCGGTTCAACCGCTGCGCTCAAGATCGAGACCCTGCATGGCTATGGCGCAGCCCACGACTGGGCGCTCGACCTGCGCCAGGATCTTCGACTCTGGCAGGACAGGACGCTGCCCTGGGCGCAGATGAGCACCAAGCTTCTGCTCTCCGGCCCGCCCGGCACGGGCAAGACGACCTTTGCCCGGGCGCTGTGCAACTCGCTTCAGGTGCCGCTTTTTGCGACCTCGGTCTCGGCCTGGCTCGAGCCCAGCGATCTCGGCGACGTCATCCGGCGCATGCGGCTTGCCTTCGAAGAGGCGGTCGAGCACGCGCCGTCCATTCTCTTCGTCGACGAGATCGACGGCATCGGCAGCCGCGGCGACCGCAACGCCTACTCCGACTACTGGAACTCGGTCGTCAACAAGCTGCTGGAGCTCCTCGACGGGGCCGCCAGAAGCGAAGGGGTCATCATCGTGGGCGCAACCAACAACCCGGCGATCATCGACGCCGCGCTGCGCCGCTCGGGGCGGCTCGAGACGCATATCGAGATCCCGCTGCCGGACGTCGAGGCGCTGGTGGGCATCCTGGCGCATCACATCGGGCCGGACATCAAGGGCCTCGTCGCCCAGGACCAGGAGGGCGTGCGATGAGGAAGGCGGCGACCACCAGGCGGACAAGTGTGCCCTCCGATCGCGTGCCGGAGGCGGCCTCAGCCGCACCGACTTCATCCCGGGCCGATCCAGTCCTGCGACGACTGGCGCGGCTTGCCGTCGGGCGCAGCGGCGCGGACGTCGAGCGGCTGGTGCGCGAGGCGCGGCGTTGGGCGCGGCGCGAGGGGCGGCCGCTCACCCTTGCCGATCTCGAAGAATCCTTCGGCGGCGAGCAGTTCGCTCGTCCGCCGGAGGTGCGGCGGCGCATGGCGGTGCATGAGGCCGGTCACGTGATCGTCCACCAGGCCCTCGACGAGGGAGACATCACGCTGATCTCGATCGAGGCGGCGCATGGCGGCGTCGTACGCACCGAGGCCCCCGAGTATCGCCTCCAGACCATGGCCGCATTCGAGAGTGCGATCGCGGTCAAGCTGGCCGGACGGGCCGCCGAGCTTCTGGTCTTCGGCGACTTTATCGCAGGCTCGGGCGGATCCGCCGAGAGCGATCTTGCGGTCGCGACCATGATTGCCATGGAGATGGAGACCGGGCTCGGCTTCGGCCGTCATCAGCCGCTCCTCTACCGCCCCATGGCGGACCGCAGTCACATGCTGGCGCTCGACCGCCAGCTTGCGGCAGACGTCCATGCCCGGCTTGCCGCAGCCCATGAGGCGGCGACCTCGATCCTCACCCTCCATCGCGACGCCCATGCCTGGCTGGCCGAGGAGATCGAGCGGAACGGCGTGCTGGAAGGCGAAGCGCTTGCCGGGGTCATTGGCCAGCTGCGGTCGAAGATCGCAGGCCGGACGGGAGGGCCGGTAGCGGTATCGGAGGTGGTGCCAAAGGCTCACGGCGTGAGATCGGCTGCCGCAAGCGGCGTGGGCACACCCCGTGTGGACGTGCCGCCGCAGCGGGATGACCCGCCAGCACCCTGATCCAGGGTGTTTGAGGTCGTTACAGCTCGCGACAGGGTGCAGGCAGGGTGTTCCGGCGCGTTCCAACGTGCGCGCAACGCATCTCAAGGCGAAAAAATTTGCGCTAATTCGATTCGGAATCACCGGGACGCGATTCAGGATCACCGAACTCCGATTCCAGATCACTGGACCGCGTTGCGGAATCCTCCGCCAGCGTTACAGGCTCACGCCGTTTGTGGCTTGCAAGGCCGCCGGTCACCCTTCCCGTACGGCCATCAGGGCCGATGAGGAGGGATGCATGACCAAGCTTGAAGAGCGCAGGCGCAGGCAGCGCGAGTACCAGCGGGCATATCGCGAGCGGAAGAAGGCGCAGCGTGTCGCCGACCGCGACGAGATCGCCCGCGAGATGCTGCACTTTGCGATCACCGAGCCGCTCCGGAAGGGAAGAGAGCAGGAACTGTTGCGGGTCGCGGAAGCGATCGTCGGACGGCTCGCCGAGCGGGGTTACGACCCGAAGGCGACCTGGATCGTCTTTGACGAGATCATCGAGCGCTATCGGGCGGGCTGGACGTTCCACAAGCGGGTCCACCTCATCCAGGGTGAGGAGGCGTAAGGACCAGACGGCGACGACGCCGGACCCGCATCTGTGGCGGCGGGCATGGGGTGCAGACCTCGTGTCCGCCGCGTCGCGTTCGAGGCCATCCCGCGGCGCGGCTGGTCACCTCGGCTGACGTTGCGGGGCGGCACGGCTTCGGTGCTCGGGGCCGGTCCCGAGGCACCCCGGATCAGACCTCCGCCTCACGCCGTTATCATCACCACACACGTTCTCCCCCCATTACTCCAGTATACGCCGTTTAAGCGGCATCCGATTCTGAACTCTGGAAAAGCGATTCAGAAACGCGGCGTGACCGAGCGCTCCGGCCCTTGGGAATAGATTATATCGGCAGAATCAAAGCCGCCCTTACGCGTAGCTGGATTGGCGCGCTCTTGTCTCTCTTGGGCCCATCAGACACCAGCGCCGTGCCGCGTCCGACCTGGCGTCTGGTTCTGAGTAGTGCATGCTGGGGGGCTCCCGCCATCGGCGACCAAGAAGCCGTGCAAGCGCTGAGGACGTCGCAAACGTGCGGAGGCGTTCGACCACCCAGCTGTCACGCTTGAGGCGCTGCAGCGCAGACTTAGCGGCGCGTGGACCCAGCCCGGTGCGAGCGCAGATCTCGGCAATGGCAAGCGGGGCGTGGCCTGAAGCCGACAGGCAGGCGATGATCCGTTCGTCGGCTCGCTCCCGCTTCGCACGCAGGACGGCCAGCCGCTCGAGGTTTGTCCTCCCAGATTTAGTGTAAGCCAAACTCTCTTCCCCGGCCTTGGCGATGCGCACTCTGGTGCCCGTGCCGACGCTAATCATCTTTGCCGAGAGGAGATCTGCCATTGCGCCCTGGAAGGATTTGCGGCGCTCGGTCGTGCCGGCAAGTAGCGCCAACTCATCCTTTGCCATCCCGCCGCGTCCCCGCTGCGCGAGGATGTCGATGAGCAGCGTCGCCATAGCGGGTCTATCATCGTCGTCGTTGGCACTGGTAACTCTGTCCAGTGCTCGCTGGTCCAGCATGTCGGCTCCCCACGTTACCCGACTGGCCGAGGCAATTGTTCTGCCCGGCACAGCCTGGAGACCGCCGCCAAGCTGCACGCGCAGTGCCTCTATCGGAACGATAGGGTCGCTAAGTCGCGCGATCATATGGTCCTTCCCGGTCTTGCCGGTGGCCGGCATTCGGACGCGGACCTTGTCGATTGATCCACCAAAGGCCACACCGCGCACCAGGAAGTCGCCTTTGTCGAAGTCAGAGAGGAAGGCGGTTTCGCGCGGACTTAGTCCCAGTTCGGTCGAAATGCGCTTGCGGTCAGATGCATCCGAGACGTGACCAAAGATACGGTTTTTTGTCTGCGACGTAACGGCTTTCGCGACATCCGCGATGCGCTGCGACGCCACGACGACTGTCAGACCCTGCCGACGGCCTTCCTTGACAACGTTGATGATCATGCTGGCCGCCTTGGCGGCTCCTCGCTGTGGCGCAAAACGCTGCACCTCGTCGATTACGATGAGATAAGGCTGCTGTAGTCTCGGAGGCAGCTTCATCATGACGGCCAGCACCAGCTTCACGACTGATGCGCGCTCGTCGTCGTCGAAGGACCTGATGTCGAAGATGATAGAGGCCCGCCCTGCGACGATCGTCGGCAATTGGTGGATTGCCTGCTCAATACTGATTGCTGGTTCGCCATGCTCACCACCGAGCAGAAGGATCCCGTCGGGAGCCGCGCCCGTCAGGCTCGACATGTCGCCATCGGAATCAAACACCATAATTGGGTAGCCGGCAGCCAGAGCCAGTTCCTCGACCTTGCGCAAGAGCACGCTCTTGCCTTGCCCGGTCTGAGCGATGACTAGCGTGTGCTCGCCGATGAGCTGGTGGAAGTCGATCGCAACGGGTGTGCCGTCTGGCGTGTCGGCGTAGACTGTATCTGAACAAGTGGACGTGGAGATGTTCATGCGTGGGGACCTCAAACTGGAAAGGCAAAGGAGAGGCGTCCGACGGCTGCCCGACGCTGCGTGAGCAGCGTCGGATTCGCTTTGCACTCTCTGTTTCGGCCGAAGATGCCAAAGCCTATCGGCGTGGCTTGCGATTCCGCCTCGGAACCTCAAGCCAGGGACGTTGCGCCAGCTCATGGCCCAGCTTCACGCTTCCGTCTGCGAAGACGGCACCCAGGCGATCGAGCCAATCGCTCTTACGGTCGCGGGCATAGTACCAGCACTCGTCCACCTCCACATGCTCGAAGACGCGGTTCCCGTCTTTGTCCAGGACGCAATAGTTGACGACGATCTCATCAAGCCCCAGAGGGTTCTCCAGCAGGGCTGCCGCTTCAAGTCTCAGGTAGCGGAAGATGGCGAGCTGCTGCTCTGTACCAAGCTCGTCGCAGCCAGGATGGCAGATCAACCAGTTGCCATAGTCGATGACGTCACGGTCGATGTAGTACTGCTTGCTACCGACGCAACCGTAATCGTCCAGTGGCGATGAAAAGCGATCCGCTAGATCATCAATGGCATGAAGAACGCGGTTGGGAGTCGGCACAATGAGAGCGCTGTCGCAGAGGCGACCCAGGAGGTTGTCACCTACCCACCAGGCGCGCCCCTCCAGCTTCGCCATCTGCCACTCTTTCTGACCCTTCATCAGGACCAGGTAACTCGCCTCTGACTTCACGCGGCTGACGGGGATATGGAACAGGTCGAGCCGCAGTTCCGGCTTGCGGTCGGACGGCACCAGCTTGCCGTCTGTGACTTCTTTGGGCTTGCGCCGCGTCTTGGCCTTGCCGTCCGTCTTGGTCGCAGTCCTGGGTGCACGGCGGGGCTTCAGGGAAGAGGGCTTGCTCATGTTTAATTCCTTGATTGGGAGAGGGGGATGTCCGGGCCTACCAAGACCCAGACATCCGTCGAGCAATCAGGCGCCAGCGGTGCCGGTGACGAGAGACTCCGTGGAAGCGCTGCTGACCTTTGCTGCAGTCTTGGCGTTGCGCCGTGCAGATCCGGCAGCAGGCTTATCGCCGCTCCTCTTCGCGGCGCGTTCAGCCTCCGCCTCCATCTTCTCAATGACCGCGTGGCTCCGGTGCGCGCGATCACCAAGCAACCATGAGAGCTGCGGCACCACCGTCTGAGCGAGCCACGTGCCGACGTCGCCAGCCTTCGGCCACCCTTCGAAGTGCCCGAGCGCCGCCAGCGTCTGCCACAGGCCATGCCAGCGATCATCACGTGCAATCGGTACCTCGCTCGTTGCTCCCTCGAGCGGGCCCTCGGGATCCGGCAACGTGATCCAGGTAGCCCGCTCGATCCGCTTTCGCAGGATCCGGGCGGGTGCGATGAAGTTGCGCTGTACGTCCTTCACCACAATGCGCTTGCCTCGGCGGTACGGCTCAAGCGTCACCATCGTCAGCGTCAACAACGCCTCGGCTTCGTCCATCACCTGAACGACCTCGCGCGCGGTCCGGTCGGCAACCCGGGCTTTGAATCCCGCGGGACCGCCCCTCTCCGACTCGGCGCCAGGCTTGCCCGGCACGGTGCCGATCAAGGACTTGACGCGCTTCACCGAGAGCTTCTCACCGGCCTCGGCTGCCACCAGAACATCCTCGACCTTAGCGGCCTCGGCAGTTGCCATGACGTAGAGCGAGCTCGCCGCGATGCCGAGCCTCGCCAATCGGAGGCGGTGCTCGCTCAGGTTCCTGTGGACCCTTGCGAGGTTCTCAGCGCCGGTACGCGAGATCCCAAAAGCGCCCTTCACCAACTTGCCGAAAGTCTTCTGGTCCGGAGCGATCTGGTGGACTGCACTCATCACTGCGCCACACTCAAAGACGTGCTCCGTCGAGCGGCGTCCGAGTTCGGTGTAGGCAAGGCGCAGCGTCTCGACTTCCTGCGCATCCTCTTCCGAAAGGCCGTAGGCGGCATAGTCCGGAGCAGCTTGCACCTCACGCTCGGCGACGCTCGTCTTCGGCTTCGCCTTGCGGTTTGGCGCGGTTCTCAGGACTTCACCGACGGCCTGGAGCGCAGGGTCCCTGGTAGTTGCCGCAGACGCGTCGGCGCTCACTTCCTGCGCTGTGTTGTCCGTCAGGTTCCCATCGGCCGTGACTGCTGCACGTTGTTCAGTTGCGACCTCGACCATCTCGACTTCGGTTGCGGTCTCGACGGTATTCTTGTCTTGCTTCGCCATCGCAATGTCCTCTTCTGCTGGCGGTTGACGCACATACCGACCGCCCGGTCAGGGCAGCCACCCGGAAATATCCGGGCCGTATACCGTCACCGGCAGCGTCAACATGGAGGACATTGTCCAGCAGCGGCTGGGAAGCCGCTGGGATAGCGAGAGAACAGAGAGAAAGCTCGAGTGGGCAATGCGCATAGAGCCGCAGGGCTTTGCCCAACGATCGGAGCGACAGAGCTTGAGCGTCGCAACCGGCAAGCACGGTGTAGTAAAACGCGTCCACGGCAGGTACTCCCTCTTGCGGCGCGTCCCGCGACCGGACGAGCAGTCCGAGAAGCGAATAGGCGCCGACGAACCCGTCCGTACCAGCGGGGTACGGCGATCGGCAGAAACGACTAGGGAGCCCGATCCGTCGGGCGACGACGGAGCAGGCTACCCGAGCCGGGCTATTCGCTTGTTGGGGGTCATGGCGCTGCCTCCGTGGCAGGCTGCAAGGTGGATCCAGGCAGCGCAGGTCAGTCGTATAGCCGGCTGCGGTTCCGACGGCAATAGGAAAAGAGAAAATATCTCGCCTAATCAACTAGTTAAAATAATAAACTCGACGTTTTCCGAATATTTACGATGTGCCCGTGCCTGTGCCAACAGCGCGCCGACAGCCCGCGATGCGGTGTATGCCAGCCTCCTTGATGGTGTCGTAGGATGCATGGCCGTTATTCTCGAAGCGCAGGAAGCCTGATGGGTTTTGTGGGGTCACAGTCGGTCGCGTTGCACCCAACCGCGTGCAAACGGTGTATGCTGGAGTAATGGGCTGACACGTCGCCGCTGCGAAGTATGGAGCGTCGAAAGTTCTTGGTGGGTATCGACAGCTGGCGCCCCGTGCCGAACCGGCAGGCGGCCGCTGCACCGAAGACGCCATGGGCTCAGAGAGCGCAATGCGATGTCGCTGCTGCGGCGAACGCCACCATTGACCCTCGCATCGCCCGCTGGCCGCATCGATGATGACGGGCAGGTCGGCGAGCGTTGCGAGCTCTGTTTCCAGCTGTTGCAGCCATGGCCAAGGGTCGATAGCGTCGGGTCACAGGGTCCGTTGGTTGAAGACAACGGAGAACCGGCTCCTACCGTGTCTCTGGAACCCGCTTCGGCCACAGCAGCGCTTGGAGCCGAGACATCAAGTGATCGGCTATCGGTCGTCCTTGTCGGTTTCCACACGCGGCGTACGCACACCCCTATGGACGTGCCGACGGAGCGGGATGACCCGCCAGCACCCCGGCGTCCGATTCTGAACTCTCGAAAAGCGATTCAGAAGAGCGGCGTGGACGAAAGCTTCAGCCCGTGGAAAATGATTTTCCGCGCGCAGGACGGAGCCGACGATGACCGCCATGCCTGACATGCTGATCGACGGTCCCGACAATGCGCCGGCCACGATCCTGCTCGCGCATGGCGCAGGCGCGCCGATGGACTCAGCCGGCATGACCGGCATCTCGGAAGCGCTGGTGCAGGCCGGCCTGCGTGTCGCGCGCTTCGAGTTTGGCTACATGGCTGCGCGTCGGTCCGGCAGCCGCAAGCCATCGCCGAAGGCCGAGCTGCTGCGGGACGAGTATCGCCAGGCCATCGATGCGCTCGGCGCTTCCGGCCCGCTCATCATCGGTGGCAAGTCGATGGGTGGCCGCGTGGCGTCCATGGTCGCGGATGAGCTTCACGCAGACGACCGCATCGCCGGCCTGCTCTGTCTCGGCTATCCCTTCCATCCGCCCGCCAAGCCGCAGCAACTCCGCACCGCGCATCTGGAGGCGCTACGGACGCCAACCCTGATCTGCCAGGGCACCCGCGATCCCTTCGGTACATGCGATGAGGTGGCCAGTTACAGCCTCTCGCCCTCGATCGAGATCCTGTGGCTCGAGGATGGCGATCATGACCTCAAGCCCCGCAAGACGATCTCGGGCTTCACGCCCGCCGATCATCTGGCCACCATTGCTGACGCAACCCGGGACTGGGTCGCGCGCGTTCTGGCCAGATGAAGATCGCGACCTTCA
>VFQQ010002436.1_pt1 | contig 21001 bp, 31 predicted proteins | sample 3512341 | NCBI WGS metagenome assembly VFQQ01 (sample SAMN10412373, study PRJNA504923) | tailings metagenome | isolation source: Relicate 2 Philex TSF1 revegetated site | place: Philippines: Tuba, Benguet | collected 2017-08-29 | reverse complement strand
GCTGCTGCTGCTGCTGCTGCTGCTGCTGCTGCTGCTGCTGCTGCTGCTGCTGCTGTCGCTGCTGCCGCCGCTGCTGCCGCTGCTGCCGCTGCCGCTGCCGCTGCCCCGGCTGCTGGTCATTTTGCTGCTGCAGCTCTGCCAGGTGCTGCTGCCGCTGCTGCTGCCGCTGCCCCTGCTGCTGGCCGTCCTGCTGCTGCCCCTCTGCCAGGCGCTCTGCATCAGCTGCTGCAATGGCGGCAGCCGGCCCTCCCTTACGCTTGGGCCGCTTGCTGCCCCCCATACCAGCGGGTCCCGCACCTTCACTTGCGACCTGGTGCTGCGGCTTGGGCGGCTGAGGGGGCTGATTTGCCAGCTGCCTGTCCGCCCGCCCGGCAGCCGGTGCCCTGCCCTTGCGCTCTGCCAGCTGCCCCTGCCGCTGCTTTTGCAGCTGGCTGTACGCTTTAAAGTAGCAGGGGCAGCACAGCCACTCCGCTTTCGTCTCCGGGTGGCGGTGCCAGGCTGGGCCCCTGTTGGTCCGGCTGCCGCAGTGCAGGCAAAGCCGCGTCTGGCCCTGCTGCTGCTGCTGCTGCTGCTGTGCTGCCTCCTGCGGCTGCTGCTCCCGCTCGGCTAGCTCCTGCTGCCCTGCCGCCCCTGCTGCAAGCTTGGCGACAGCTTGGCGCTTGCTGCGCCGGGTGCGTGGCTCGATTTCACCCGAGGCTGGGCGTTTGCGTGCCTTCTGTGCTAAGCCCTCAGGCTTCTGCCGCCGCTGGCCCTTCTGCTTGTCTGCTGCAGCCTTGGGCCCAAGCGGCAGCTGTTCGTCTGCTCCACTGCCAGCAGCAGCGCCACGGTGCTGGCTGCGGTGGCTACGCCGCTCACGCCCGCGGCCGCTGCCACGCCCGCCAGGGTCAGCGCGCTGCTCTGTGCCGTGCCCGTCGCGGGGTCTGCTGTCACGAGCCTGGCCGCTGTGTGGCTGGGCGGCAGCAGCAGCCGCTGTTGCGCTGCCAGGGTCCTCCACAGCAGCTGCCTTGCCCTCCTGGTACCGTGCAATGACGGATGGGGGCCGGTCGAAGCCTTTGCGGCGCACGTACTCCCGGCAAGTGTGGCACACTCGCTTGCCAGACAGGGGGTGCACGCCGCCCTTGCTGAACGCCTCGCCGCAGACGCTGCATACTGGCTGCACACTCTGCTGCTGCCCCTCGTGCGCTGCGGCGGCAGGGGCTGCCGCGCGTGCTGCCGCGCGTGCTGCTCGACCGGTCTTGCCAGCAGCGCCGCCGCGGGCTGCCCCTGGCGCAGAACGTTTGGTAGCAGCTCCTGGGCTCATCAGGTCATGCCCATGCGCAAGCGCAGCCTGCAGAGCAGCATGTACACAGCCGAGCGCGCGTGAGCAGCCAGCGGCGGTGCGGCGGCGGCAGCGCCGCCTCCGATGGGCAGCATTGCACCGTAAATCGCTTGGATTGGCCGCCAGTGACGCAAACGACAACATCGAGGCGGTCACCAGCGCCCCGTGGGCGCCAAGAGCGAGGCTCGGAACGCGCGGGCCCCACAGCGGCTCAAGCAGCCCCCTTCCCCCCTGGCTGCGGCCAGGAAGCGAGCGCCGCACCGGGGTAGGGCGGCGCCGGTCCACAACTCGGGTGCGCACTTCAATTCACGGAAGAGGCGCGTGGCGGCCTGCGCTGCTCAGAGATCCGTGCGCTGCTCACAGATCGGTGCGCGGGCGACGGAAACAATGCAGCGAGAGCCACCGAGCCTGCCGACTATGCCGCCGTGCGCCGCCGCCACGAGCGTCACCGCCCCGATCGCGATGCATCGGCCGCATGGGCGCAGCCGGCGCCTTTCTTTCTTATGTCCTGCCTTTCCGGTCAGGCCACCAAAAAGCTAGGCGCCGCCATCAGTTCCAAGCAAACAACAAACGGCATGCAAAGTACATCTTGCAGGAGGCAGCTTCCGCCAGGCTGGCCACTAGTAAGGCCTGGCGAGCACCCAAATATGGCGGGAGGTCTCACCAGCCTGACATCCCTGCACTGAAACCAAGTATAATAAAAAAATCGCAGTGCCGACTTTGTGGCCTCCTTTGCGTTGCCTCACCATGCCAGCCATTGCACACTTCCCTTCAACGCCGGGTTGAAGTGCATGCCGCAGAGCGGCAGCATTGCTGCAGGTGAGTACGCGTCCCCTTGCACACAGCAATTTCAGAAACGCACCAGAATATATTGCAATTGTTGATTGTGCAGATGTGGAGATCTCAAATGTGGCAAAGCAACCCCACATCACACTATGCCCAGTCGCCTCCCAGCCCACCGCCTGCTACTCAGCGTTGCTCAGCATGCGGCCACACTAGTGCATGTTCCCACTCTCTTGCGCGCAATAGTGTGCCAGTCGCCATTTCCGTCCGCCCCCTTGGAAACAAGGCAGCGCAACGCTGCGGCAGCACAGCCACGCCGGCGACATCCAATGTTGGGACCGGCGGCGATTCCCGAGGTTGGGCTGCGCGCCCAGGCCTTGCTGCAGGCCGCCTTGGCCACTGGGCAAGCCCGCAGTGACGTGCTTGTCGGAGGCGTGGCGCTGCTGCTGGTGTGGTTGACGGCGCGGGCGGTGGCTAGCATCGCCCGCTTTGTCCACATGTACTACCTGCGGCCGGCCATCGACCCCCGCACTTTTGGCTCTTGGGCCGTGGTCACGGGCGCCAGCGAGGGGATCGGCAGGGCCTTGAGCAACCTGCTGGCTGAGAAAGGTGAGCGCAGTCCCTCTGCATGTGCGCTCTTCCAGCTCCCCAAGTGGAACTGTTGATAAGAAGCCTTGGGGTGTCCCCGGGGCGTCCCGCAGGTGTCAACATCGTGTTGGTCTCGCTTCCTGAGCCAAGGCTACACGAGGCTGCGGCGGAGCTGGAGTCAAAGTATGGCGTGAAAACGCGCACTGTGCCCATTGACCTATGCCGCAACGTTGGGCCCGCCACCTTCGCCACCATTCGAGCTGCATTGGAAGGCATCGAGGTGGGGGGAGTGCAGTGGCGGGGTTGCTTGCAGGGTCGTTGTGCCATTGGGATGGGCTCAGTGGGCTGCATTGCTACCTGCAATCGATGTCCACCACCAGCTGGAACCCTCACCGCCCATCCTTGCCCAATTCTGCCCCTCGGCAGGTTGGCACCCTGGTGAACTGTGCAGGCATGTACCAGCCACCAGCATTCTTGGAGGAGCTGCCTGACCAGCGTATTCAGGACATGCTGGTCATCAACTCATATGTGCCGACCATGGTAAGTGAGGGGTGAAGGAGTTGCTGTCCAGTAGAACTGAATTCCGAAATCTGGCTGGTGGGCGCGGTGAACGCGCGTGGTTTGCGCCCAACGACGTGCGTTGGGTCTGACTTGTGCAGCTCTGCAAGATGGTGCTGCCAAACATGCGTGCACGTGGCCGTGGACTGGTCGTAAATATCGGAAGTGCAACCGCCACCTTGATGCACGAGGCGCCGCTTCTGCAAGGCAAGCAGGGTGGCTTGAGGCATGGCATTGTGCACCAGAGTCGAGTTCTCACTTAAACCGTGTCCCTTAAACTGATTCACCTGCCCCCTGAACAGGTTATGCTGCCACCAAAGCATACCTCGACAACCTGTCCCGCTCCCTTGACGCCGAGTATGCGCCCTTTGGCGTCCGGGTGCAATGCATCTGGGCTGCATTTGTGGCCACACGGATGACCCCCAACCTCACGTGCGTTCAACTGGCCAGAAGTTTCCTTTCGGGCTGATCACATTCGTGCGCTGCATCCTCCATTGCACAAGCCCAGTTGGCCTGCGCATTTCGACTGAACTGCCCCCTGGACCTCATCTCGCCTGCTTGTGTGCAGGCCATCGGCGATGTGCCCCGGTCCCGCTGCATGGGCTGCCGCTGCAATGCGGCAGTTTGGGCGCGAGACCGTCATCGACCCCTACCCGCTGCATGCACTTGTAATGGTGCGATGGGCTGGTGCTCCAAGGCTGGGGGGCATGCAGCCATGCAGGTTCCCACCCGCTCCCACCCGCTCAACTGCTGCCCTGCACCGCTGAGACCTGCAGGACGCCGGCTTCAAGTTGATGCCCAAGCTATCGCACCGAAACACGCGGCGCTACTCAGACGAGGGTCGGGAAAGGGAGCTGCGTGCCGCGGGCAAGGTTATGGCATCCATTCAGGTGCAGGGCCACTCACCAACCCGTCATGGCAGCCCGCGGCGGCGCAAGTGAAGACTGCCAACAGATATCCACCCTGCATCCTGTGGCACGGCCACACACACATGGCACATGCTACTGCGCAGTAGCAGCACACTGCAGCTCAACTCATTTGCATGACACAATCTAAGACACCCATGCTGTTCACTGTCCCCCTGCCTTATGCCGACATTTTCACAATGTAATCAAACCAGCAATCACTTGCGTCACCCTCGGAGCCAGAGGTACAGCAAGAACAGGAGGAGCGCGCCGCCAGCTGCCCAGTACACTTGCCGCCGCCGTGCCGGCTCGCTCAGCACTCTACTCATCTTGTCAGCCGTGGCTCTCAGGCTCAGCTGCACGCCGCCCATACTGAGTGCCTGCAGTTGGCAGCAAGGGAGGCAGCCGTGCGATTTTGCGGCGCGCAAGAAAGGTGGTTGGTGTGCTGCACCGTCCCGCCCCTGCCGATGCATTGTTTCCATAGCAGGTGAGCATTGTCGTGTGTTGGTTGTAGGGCCCAGCCTCTGTCAAACTCGGCCGATCCTCATGCATCTCGCCTAATCCTCAGGCATGCGCAAGTAGCCAGAGCCGCAGCAGTGAAGCATTGCAGCGGCGGCGGCATGAGGTAACACCAGCCCACAGCTACGCATGTGGTTATGTTGCCCACAGCGCACCATGCTATCCAACAGGCGGTGTTGGCTCTCCACCTCTCCATGGATGCCGGACGTCACGCCTCGCAACGCGCCCACCCGCTCGCTCAGTGCTGCAATGCCGCGGTCATTCTCTGCCTCAAGTGCCTCCAAGTCCACGTGCGAGGGGTCCTGCAAAGAACCATGCACAGCACAGGGTCCCTGTGTGCACGCAGCGCAAATGAGATGTGCAGCGGCAGTGGCGGCAGCGGCGGCGCAGCGGCTGGCACCTGCGAGTTGGCGGGCGCCGAGCCAAACAGAGGCCGCCGATCTCTGCGTCAAACAGTGTGCGGGGCGAGGGCCTGTGTCAGCTGCGATTCGCCTGCGAACCAGGAAGCAGCCTGCGAACGCAGGAAGGCAACAGGGCGGGCAGCGGGGCGGCCAGTCACCTGGCGGCGCTCATGTCATTGGGATGACGTCTGGAAGCGGTGATCGGGCCGAAGAGCTGCAATCCTCGCCTCGAGGGAAATGATGGCAGTCGAACGTGCGCATGGAGGGGCGCGCGATCGGCCAACCCGCTGGATCGCATTTGTGCTTGCGCACCATCTCGCATCAGCGATCGCCAAGCCCCGCTGCTGCCGCCCTCCCCAACAGCAAGCCCTTGCACGCAGGCACCACGCCGCGCCGATCCGTGCGTTTCTCTGTGATCCGATAGCGGCGATGCGCGCGATGCAGGGGGTCGCGCCCTCCCGGGCAGTCCCTCTCCCCCAGCAGCAGCGGCTAGCGGGGCGACGCGCGAGGCCAGCCAGGCGGTTGGCCGTGAAAATGATGGCACCGCCAAAGCAGATGCTGGTGAGGAGGTTTGCGGCAGGACCTGCGCTTCACACACGTGCCGCCGCCGCTGTCGCCGCCGCCGCCGCCACTGCCGCCGCCGCCGCTCAACCCCCTTTGCCCTGCCCCTGCGCCGTGCAGATCTACGTGCCACCACACCCGCTGGTCAAGCACTGGCTGGGAGTGATGCGCAACAAAGACACCCCGGCAGCCATCTTCCGCACCGCAGCAGCAGGTGGCGTGTGGAAGCCCGCTGCATGCGTGCTGGCCGCATCCTCGCGCGTTGCACATGGCATGGCGCCAGCACGCCTGGGGCCACCAACCGCTGCACATGCCCCTTGTCACCCTGTCCTGGCGCAGAGCTCGGCCGCATCCTGATTTACGAGGCCGCCCGTGACTGGCTGCCCACTGTGGCGGGGCAGGTGCAGACGCCGCTGGGCATTGCAGATGCCGAGTTTGTGGACCCCATGCAGCCCGTCAAGGCAAGTGCTGTCCTGCTGGTGCTGGACCCCACACGCTGGGTGGCACTCCCGCCGGCCTGCAAGCTACTATGCATGTCACTTGGGCCATATTTTGTGGTTCCTCCTGCCCCACACCACACGCGGCCAGCAGTCGCCGGCCATGTAAGCGAGCTGTCGCCTCTCTCTTCGTGCAGGTGGTGCCCATCCTGCGGGCAGGTCTGATCCTCATGGAGCAGGCGGCCACGCTGCTGCCTGTCACACAGACGTACCATGTGGGATACGTGCGCGATGACCAGACGCTGGAGGTGCGAGCGGATGCAGCCTTGCATACTGCAGTGCAAGCTGCACATGCCCATTTGCCGTATGCGCTGATGGTGACGTCAGCTGTGGTTTTGCCTGCTGCATGCGTGAAGGAAGCAAGGGCGCCGACCCCTAATATGCTGCCTGTTCCACTCACAAAAAGGTGTGACCGACTCCCATGCTTTTTGCAGGCCACATGCTACTTGAACAAGCTGCCGCCCTCCTTCTCGCCTGAGGACCGCATCCTGGTGTCCGACCCCATGCTTGCAACAGGCAAGCCTGGGGTTGATGGTTGCTGTCATACAGCCGCATGGGCCTGCTGCAATGCTTGGTGCTTGAGCGCACGGACAACCATTGAGCTGGGTGTCCGCACATCTTTGGGGATGCGAGATCTTCCAAGTGTAATGCATTGGAAAGGCCAAGAACAGCTGGGCGGCTTGCAGTGTGTGAGATGCAAGCTTAATTTTCTCCCCTGAAAATGAACTGCAGGCGGCACGCTTGACCAAGTGCTAGCAGACATCATCAAGCGTGGCGGCTCGCAAGAGATGATACGAGTGGTTAGGTAAGGGCAACCGCCTGGCATGGAGCCTTGCAGCTGCCGGTTCATGGACTGCTGTCTCTGACTGCACCCACGCCGGTGGTTGTGCTGACGCGGACGTATCAAACATGCTGCAGTGTGGTGTGCGCGCCACCAGCGCTGAAGATGCTTGGAGAGAAGTACCCTGGCCTCAAGATCTACACTGCTATGATTGACACGGAGCTGGACGCACGGGGGTGCGCACCATCTTTTCTTCTAAATCCCGGGGAGCGCGCATTACGGCTACTGTTGCCTGGCTGCTGTACCTTGTGTCACGGCTTCATGGCCAGTTTTACCTGCATTCCTCAGTGTCAGCCGTTCTGTTCATCATCTGCAGGTACATCCTGCCTGGGCTGGGCGATGCTGGTGACCGCGCTTTCAACACGGTGTGATTACATGGGCAGCAGCAGCAGCAGACCGGCAACAGCAGCTTCCTGCAGTAATCCGAACAGGTGTCTTCCGCATGGCAGCATGCTGTTCTGTGCAATGTAACATGTTGTGCATCATTGGTCAGTGCCAACACATCTGCAGCTGTCCATGGGAGGCGCAAGAGTGCTGCTACACCTCATCACATTCCAGGCACCAGTTTGGCACGCTCAGCCACCATTGCTTCGTCCTGTTTGACGAGGGGGGGAAGGGCGAGTGGGTGCGGTGAGGTTCAACCTGCAGGTCAGCCAAGCATTACATGTCCTGTGTTCACCGCGGCAAGCAGCTTTCTGGGGGCAACTGCCTCTGCTGACCTGCTTCTTGCGCATGTCCATGTACTCCTGGTGCGGCTTGGGGTGGTGCGCCCAGCATTCCTTCTGGTAAAAGTCCTGCGAGGGCAATGCATCGCAACAACCAGCGGTGGATAAGTGCAGCTCGCCTGGCCCACCAATCTTCACAGTGGAACAAAAGTTGGGCAACACGTTTGTGGAGCAATGCATTCAGCAACTGGGGCCCTCAATGTGCGAGGTGGGTTTGCGCTTTCTTGATGTGCATGGCCAACCGGTCCTGACTTGCAATACCAGCGGCTCTCAGACAGGCGCTGCATCAAACTTGCCTTGACTTTGGGCACATGGTCGGGCACCAGCACCTGCCCCTGGTCAGTGCGGCCACCATTCTGCGGGGGAGGAGCGCACGTTGATCGACACATAATTTCGGTTCAGTGCTTGTAGATCAACCCATGTTTGACAGGCTTGAATGCCTTCCTTGACACAGCAGACTGGTGACGGATCCCGGAGGCTCACCTTCTCAATGAAAGCCATCACGCCCTCGTGCCCTGCGTTACGTGCCCAGTGCCATGGCCTGCTTGTTGGTCAGCAAAGGGGCCGGGATAGGTCGATGATTGGAATGCACCTTCTTTTATCCTGTCATGGCTCGCCGAACGAATGAACAGGATCAAAAGTCACTGCATGCAGCACCTAGTGAGTTGCTCATGCTGGCCCACCTGTCGCCTGCGTTGTTGCTGGCGTTCACCTTGGCGCCCAGGCTGAGCAGGAGCTCACAGCTGCGAGTTAGGCAAAAGAGCAGACGCGAGGCGATGTGTGCGTATGTGTGCTGTTATGTGGTTTGCATAAGCAGCAGTGGTGCGAAAGCTACGGAGCCATTCGCCGAGCCAAGTGTGCACTGCAAAGCCTGCGCTGCGAGGCTGCATCCAGCAGGCGCTCACCCCTCAATCCAGCCCTGCCAGCAGGCAAAGTGCAGCGGTGTGTTGCCGGCTGCCTCCACCTCGTTCACATCATGGCCTTCCTCCACGGCCTTCTTGATGGCTGCAAGAAGAGGGAGTGGGCAGCAAGGGCCAGGTGGCACGGTGGGCTTGGCGGCTTGCAGACCAGGCCGCTGAAGCGGTTGAGCCAACAGCATGATACCCAAACGGCACTGGGAGCTCATACGATTACTGAGCAGGCCCGCTCAGCGCACCCTCTGCATCCTGGTTGTTGGCAGCACGGTGGATGACCATTGGGCCCACGCGGCCACGGCCGCGGGTGCAGCCGCCGCCGTCCTCCTTGATGCCCACCGGGCCCTTCCACTGCAGGAACGGCCCCTCAACGTTCTTGTACCACGGATTCTTCTCCATTTCGCCGCCCGATCAGGGGAGGGGCGCGCGAGGCTGCGGCAGTCAACACGCGCTCGGACGCTCGGGCAGCCCGCTCGCGGCGCAAACAGCGCTTGAAATGCGCAAACAAGGGCTGCAAGTGCGCACCAGCAACGCCGCGTGAGGAAGCTCAATGGCTGGCGGCGGGGGCCCAGCAGTCAGAGCGTGGCCCATGGTGCGTGGCCGTTGACATTCCCCATTTCGCAGGATGTGTAGGTGAGTAATTGATCATCAAATGCAACAATGTATTGTAAACGTTGTAAGAAGCTCCTGATGCAGCCTGCAAGAAACTGCGGCGCAGCTCACCCCAAGGCCTTCAGCTCGCGCCCGGCCAGCCACTTTGCAAAGCATGCGTTGGTTCCCAACAAGCCTGTTTCAGGGCAGGCACGTCAAGTTTACAATCCATTCCTCCTGTGTTGATTGTTGAAACTACACATCGCAGAGCGGGCTGGCTGCTGCGTCACCACAGGCGTTCACCGCCCTGGCTGCTGCTCCACTCCGTCTGTGGGAGCGCCGGGGCCGGGGGCCGCCTTGCCCAGCATTTCCGCACCAAGCGCCAGTGCCTCCTGCTGCAGCTTGATCAGCTGACGCCGCTGGTCTGGCGACATGTGCTCCAGAAGCTCCTCTGTGACGTCGCGGCTGCCCCTGGCAATGGCTTCCGTCACGCTGGCGATGCTGCCGGACGGCGGCGCAGCGACGCCCTGCTGCTCAGCGCCAGCCCTGGCGCCGCAGCCGCTGGGCTCCTCCGTGGAGGTGGCGGCTGCCTGCGCAATCTGCTGATCTGCTGTGCCGCCCAGCATGGCGCCATAGTTGCACCACTCGCGCTCGAAAGTGCGCCACTGCTCCTCGCTCGTCTTGCCGCGCAGGTGGCGCCGGAACTCGCTGACGACGTATGTGTCGCCCATTGAGCGCATGGGCGGCGGCAGCCGCTCGCGGTGCAGCCGCAAGATGGCCCGCAGCAGCGAGAAGACGGCAGCCGCGCCCTCACGGCCTGCCGGGGCTGCCATGCTGCCTGCCGAGCTGAGACGGCAAGAGGGCCCTGCTGCTACTGGCGCTGACAGCGCCGGCAACTAATGTCTAACTTGCGGTGCGCTGATCTGCTATCTGCCAGCGCTGGCTGCTCCGTTTAAGGCGCAGGCCCACTTCACTTGGCGGGCGCCTGCTGGCCGCCGGTCAGCGCGTTGAGCTGCTGCGACTCGAACTCAACAAGCTGCAGGCAGCGGGGAGCGAGGAGGTGGGGCGTTCATTGCGTTGGGGGTCCCAGTATCAGGCCAAGACAAGAACACGCTGCGTTGGCGGCTGTGCTAAATGCGGCAAGCCAGCAGCAGCGTGGACGCGACAGCGAGCGACATTCTGGAGGCTGCGCAGCCCACTTGCCTGCTGCTCGCGGTCCATCTCAATGATCAGCGGCACGATGAGGATGAGGAAAGTGGTACCCGCAATCCAGCCTGCCTTGCCTGTGACAACAACCGGAGTAGCAGGGAAGCAGCGAAGTTGGCGGTGAGGAGCGGCAGCAGGGTGGCGGCGGCAGCGGCGGCAGGCCGCCGACGCGAGGCAGGGCGTTTGCCAGGGGCATTCAGACAGTTGCCACGTTCAATCTGCGCTGCCTGGGCGGGCGGGCGCGCCTTGAGCGCGGCCCAGCAGGCAGCGAGCACAGTTGGGCGGCAAACCCCGAGCCCCTGGCGCCCGAGGTGCAGCAGGGTTGCATGCTCTCACCGGTGCTGCGCACAAGCTTGCAGAGAGCGCCGGAAACGCCGCTGACCACGTCCTGCAGCATAGTTCTGTCTCGCTGGGCCGCCGCTGCCCCAGATGAAGCGTTCGAGCAGCGCGGAGCGGCGTGGGGGCGCAATCAATTGAAGCAGGGGTGGCATGCCTGCACCGCAGCAGGCCAGAGCAGGGGCCTCGCATTAGAGGCACTCTGCACCGCCTGTGCTAGTGCAAGGGGCTGGCATGTCGCCCAGGTGAGGTTTCCCGTTCGCTGACCCGCCTGTGGCGACCAGTGCCCACCCCGAGCAAGCGCTTGCTGCACGAGCACCGCCTGGTTGCACCGCCTGGCCCGTTTAGCGCTTGCTTGTTGGTGCACGGTGTCGCACAGGCCCCTGCCTCAAAAGCTGGCCGGCGTTCGCCGCCGCCGTGTCGCCCGACAACGGCTGCTCGGCCGCTTCGTTAAAATAACCCCGCTACCCCAGTGCCTGCAGGGACCCATGCAGCCACGCATTGTCATCGACTTTGACAAGGAGAGCTCAAGCGAGGATGAAGGCTTGCCAGGTGACTCCCGCACCCGCGCTATGCACTGCAGATGCTTGTGCACGAGCGTCGTCACCCCTTGCCCGGCATGCTGTGGTATGGCTGTGATCCACACCTCACACTCGGACATGCCGCAGGCCGCGCCCCAGGGGCCGCGGCGCCAAGGCCTGCAGACATGCTGCGCTCGATACAAGGCATGCGCATGGCGCTGAAGCGCCTGGAGCAGCAGAAGGCGGCGACTGGACCGGGCGGGCCGCTGCCAGCGGGAGCTGCTGCCCATGGGGCGCACGACAGCACGGTCGTGGACAAACAGGCCGCACTGCAAGCGCAGGCAAGTCGCACAGCATGTGGCACCCAGTCAGTTGACAAATCGTGCGCCTGCGAGCACTGGGCTGGTATAAGTGACTGCCACGCACACAGTGTGCACTTGCTCACTTGCTACTGGCCGTCTCGTCCCGACTGCAGATGGAGCTGCTGCGGCATGCTATTGAGCAGAAGAACCTTGAGCTGCAGCGCATGCCAAAGCCAGGGTCGGTGCCGCCTTTTGCGGGTGGCGGCGGCAGGAGCGGCACACCGCCCATTGCAGCCGTGGCGCCCGCCAGTCTGCCTGCAGGTGCCCCCACCAGCAGTGCAAGGACAGCTGCAGATGCGGGTGCTGGCCCAGCCACCCGGCTGGTGCGCAGCTTGAGCGCTGCCCAGCCCAGATCGACATCTGATGCTGGTGGCGCACAGCAGTCGCGCTCGAGCAAGCCTGTGCCTGCCCGGCCGCGATCTGCCCAGCAGCGCGGGCAGCAGCAGCAGCAGCAGCAGCAGGATCAAGAGCGGCAGCCACTGCAGCGGGCGGAGGCAGCCGCTGCTGCTGATGCCTTCCTGCTGTCGCTGCAAACCCAGCCGCCGGCACCTGCGCAGCAGCAGGAGCAGCCACAGGGGTCAGCACAGCCTCCGCGGCCGCTGAGCGTTCCATTGCTGACGCCAGCCGGCATGCTGGGGATGCAGCCCTTGCTGCTCCTGAACCCGCTGCAGCCGGTGTTTGCGCAGCCCCAGCAGGCGGGGCAGCTGTACCTGCAGCAGCCCTCAGCCATGGGTATGCCGCATGCGGCTGTCACGCAGCATCGTGCACCGCTCCCATCTCAGCAGCAGCAGCTTGCCGGAATGCACCAGGAGGAGTTGGCGCAAGTGCAGGGTGTGCCCCAGGCACAGCAGCCCCACCAGCAGTCGCAGCAGCAGCAGCAGCAGGCCCCAGCCAAGCACCGGCAGTCACAAACTGCCCAAGCGCAGCAGCAGGAGGTAGGCACGCCTGCCGCTCCCAGGGCTGTGGCACCACAGGATGGAGCCTCCCTTGGCACCGCACGTGCGGCGCAAGCAGTGAGCAGCATGCCGGCACCGCCATCCGCCGCTGCAGACTTGGCTGCAGCACGTGCTGCAGCAGCTGCTGCAGCTGCCAAGGCTAGGGCGGCAAAGGAATCAGCCAGCAAACCTGCGGCAGAGGACACAGTGCCAGGTGATGTGCATGACCCGGCGAGCCCTCTTCCTCGCCCGGCCAGCGGCACAGGAGAGGGAAGGCATGCAGCCGTCGCAGAGCAGCATGGCGCTGAAATGTCAGCGCAGCAGCAGGCGCATCAGCAAGCGCAGGGGCAGCAGCAGGAGCAGCAGGAGGCTCAGCAGCAGCAGCAGCGGCAACCTGTGCAGCGGGAGTCAAGCTCGGTTGCACCGGCCGCCCGGGCTGCTAGCCGCGGGCCGCTCCCACCCAGTCTGCTGCAAGCCCTGCTTCCTGCCGAGCGGCAGCGTGCCCCCGCTGAGCAGCAGCAGCAGCAAGCGGCAGCGCCACCAGACGCAGTGGCAGAGCTGGCGAGCATCCAGGTGGGGCAGCAATGTTTGAGGCACTATTCGCATTGGGTAGGACCTCAACCTCTGCAAGTTTAGCCAATTCCCTATGTGATTCCCTGTTCGTGAATGAATCAACGGTATTGCTGCTTCTGGTGTTTCGCAGGAGCGGAAGCGTGAACTCTTGCTTCAGCAGCAGGTGCTACAGCGCATGCTGCTGGATGCTGCCGGTGCATGGAAGCAGATCTGCAAGCGGGAGCAAGATCTGCAGCAGCAGCTGGGCCAGGCGGCAGAGCCGGCGCTTGTGCTGCCACAGCCTGCCCTCGCCAGCTCTCTGGCCGATGGCCCGGTGGGCACTGCACGTGTGCGGCGGCAGCAACAGCTGGCCATGTTTGCTGCAGCAGCCAGTGCGCAGCTGGGTGAGGCAAGGGGGCCTGCGGCACAACACTCGCAGCCCGCCAGGGAGCCCCAGCCTTCAGGCGAGGCGCCGCGACCGCAGGGCGTGCAACAGCCCAACCACTTGGCGGAGCAGCAGGAGCAGCTAGCAGGACCGCAGCTGCCTGCAGTGCAGCCGCAGCAGCCAACGCCACCTCAGTTGCAGCTGGCACAGCCACGCAAAGTGCAGCATCCTGCGCAACAACCGCAGCAGGTAGCGAAGCCGAACAGGCCGGCTAAGCGTGCTCGCAGCCGCAGTGCAAGCCGGGGAAGACCAGCTCAGCCCCGCCCGCGTACTGCCGGTGGCCGTGGGCGTATCGCGTCCAGCAGCAGCAGCAGCAGCAGCAGCAGCAGCAGCAGCAGCAGCAGCAGTAGCAGTGAGAGCAGCAGCGACAGCGAGGATGAGCGTAGCAGGCGAGGCCGGCCATCGCAGCCTTCTCGCACCCGGTCTCCCACGCCGGATGCTGCACAGGACGGCACAGCTGTGATGCACCTGTCCATGCCTGACAATGCGCCGCCATCACCCAGCAGCCGCCCAGCTGGGCAGGTTGCTGCACCCGCCTTGCCCAGGCTGCCTGCGCCAGCAGCACAGCCTGGCAATGGAGGTAGAAGCAAGGCTGGCTCCGGTGGCGGCCCAGGCGGCAATCTGCACATTCCAGACAGGTGTGCTACTCTGCGTTGCATGCCGCCAGGTTCACCAGCCTGCTTGGCAACAATCTGCTTGCGGCAGCCCGCCCACTAAAACTGGGCTGGAAATGCAGATAGGAGCACCCATTGCTTCCTTGCAACCTTGTTTCTTTTGCAGGGTGCGGTCTCTGTTCCTGCTGGCCCTGCGACGCTGCACCAAGTACTGGCACATGCCGTTTTCGGCAAGCCGCATAGAGGGCCAGATGGAGGTGCGCTGGTGCTGTCATGGACTGTGTGCTGGTGTCTTGCTCTGGCATTCAACTTGCTCTGCCATGCTGCACAATAGTCTAATGGAAACGGGCAGCCTTAACCCAACCGGTGCACAAGTTCATCTGGCCTGTGTGCAGGTGCTGCAACGTGGCTTTGAGTGCCGCCGGGAGTTGGGAGCTTCGTTCTCAGCCCTGATCCTGGTAGGTCCCTTGACAATCCCGGTGTAATTCACCGACAGACAGATGACAGATGAAAGAGAATGCCCATCCCCCTGCATTGGGGCAATGTCCTTGCCAGGTTGTGGCCGCGCTGCCGCACTCTTAATATCGCATCTTCTCTACCTGCTGCAGGCCATGCGGCGTGAGGGCCACCTCAAGCTCGACTCAGCTTCAGGCAGCAGCAGCAGGTGGCGCGTGGTATGGGCTGCCACAGCACAGCCACCAGCAGAGCAGGTGCAGCCGTCACTCGACGCTGTGGGCAAGGATCGGCGTGCAGAGGCTTCCAAGCCAACAGCGGCAAAGCAGGCAGCAGGCTCCAGCAAGGAGGGGGCGCGCATGTCGGCAAGTGCTGGCAACGAGCAGACAGCCGTTGCTGCACCAGCCGCGCAGCAGCTGCTCCCGCCAGAGCGTGCAGGGCAGTTGCCGCCTTTGCAGCAGCAGCAGCACCAGGAGCAGCAGCCGGTGGAAGAGTTTGCGCCAGTGCGCTTCAGCATCCGCCCGCCCAGCCGCGGCAAAGCCACTGCGCTTGCGCCTGCCGTGGTCGCAGCTCTGGCTTCGCCTGGCGCAGCCGCCACGGCTGGCTCGCCAGCTGCAGAGAGCCTGCCAGGGGCCACTGCAGCAGCCGGAAGCACAGCAGCAGCTGGTGCAGTCAAGCCGTCTGGCCTGCTGCCAGGTGGCACGGCACCCTGGCAGAAGGCTGCAGCAGCCAGGGCAGCAGAACCTGCACCGGCCCCTCCCCAGCCTCCACCTCATTCTCGGCCAGCTGCAGCGCAGGCAGCTGACGAAGCTGCCTCGCCCGCAGCAGCAGACAGAGCAGAATCAGCTGACACGGCACACGCCACCGGCCAGCAGCGACCGCCATTGGCGTCAGCAGTCGTGAGCGCGCTCACCAAGCTGCCAACAAGCAGTGCAGCAGAGCCGCATCACACACCAGCATCACGCCCTTTGCTGGCGGCAGCGGCTGCAGCAGCGGGCTCAGTGAAGGCAGCAGAGGTGGCTCAAACTGCAGCAGCTTTCAAGTTTGCAGCGACACAGTTGCAGCAGAAGCAGCAGCAGCAGCAGCAGCAGCAGCAGCTGTGCAGCCCGTCTGGCGATGGACAGCAGCTAGCTGGCACTGTCCGTGCACTGCTGCTGCCAGGCAGCAGCCCAGGCGGCGGGCAGCATGTGCGGCTGCTGCTGACACCCCGTCTGCCCCCACCCCCTCGCCCAGTGTCCAGCCAGCAGGTACTACCCTTTGGGCCAGCCGCCGTGCAGCAGAACTGGCCGCAGCCAGCAGCTGCTTGGCAGCAGGGGCAATGGCAGGCAGCAGCCAGCGGCCTTCGGAGGAGCAGAGCCAGCCCTGGCAGGGAGGTTAGCTCCTACTCTGACTTGGCCAGAGATGCCGCTGCATTTGGGGCAGGCCCAACCAGGGGCGGGCGGCACCTGCCTGTCTCGAGTGCCCCAGCAGCTGCAGGACACGCAGCAGGCAATAGCAGCAGGGGCAACCACAGGGGGTCGGGCAGCAGCCCGCAGCCCAAGCCTGCCGCGCCTGGGCTGCCGCCGCCGCCGCCGCCGCAGCACGGCTCTCTGCTGGCACGAGTGAACGAGTGCCTTGCAGCCTTTGCGGCCAGGGCAGCCTCTGGGAGCACCAGTGCCTTGGGAGGCAGCCTCATGCTGGCACCGCTGTATGTACGTGCGTTGCAGCACCAGCAGTCTGTGGCATGCAGCAGCACCAGCTCGCCAGCACATGCTGCACGGCTGACCCAGGGAGGAGCAGCACCGCCGCAGCCCCAACAGGCTGCTAAAGCTGTGCCTCTGGAGGTGGAGTGGCTGCAGTGCCCTTTCGAGCTGCGGGGCAGCTGCAAGGATGCAGCATGCAGGTGAGGTGGCGCATTTGCTTGCGAAGCCGAGGGCTGGGGAGCTGCCTCGCGGTTTACTGTGCTGCTTTTGCAACACAGAAGACTGTCTGCTGCTCCTTTCTTTGCAGGTACCAGCACATGGGCACGCCACCAGCTGTGCAGCAGCCCGCCTTGTCGCCGCAGCAGCAGCGTGTGCAGCGGCTGCTGGAGCAGCAGCAGGCAGCCTTTGCAGCCCGGGCTGCTGGCCCACTTGCCCCCGCTGCTGCCGCTTCCGCGCCTGCGCCCAAGCGGCAGCGGATTTCAGAGCACGCAGTGGCACAACTTGCTGTGGAGCAGCCGCTGCCCCAGTACAGTGTGGGCCGGCAGTGGGGCACCCTGTTTGGCTCCAGTGGTGCTGCCGGCGGGGCGAGCAGCCTGGGCAGCAGTACAAGGGCACGCCGCCCCTTTCTGTCGCAGCTGCTGGCGCCAGCTACGGTGATGGACCCGCCTGGTTCAGCAGCACTGGCAGCTAACTGGGGGCTGCCTGCTGAGCTGCGCTGGCACCTGTTGCCAGGTTGCACAGCACACGGCAGCAGCGGCGGCGGCGGCGGCGGCGGAGGCGGCGGCGGCGGCGGCGGCACTGTGCACCGTACCCGCACCGACTCTGCAGCTGGAGACGAGGCTGGCCAGCGCTACTTTGGCGCCTCAGGCTCAGCCCTCAGCAGCGGCCCAGCCGCAGCGACAGCAGCCGCGTGGCAGCAGCAATACGAGCAGCTGCTGGATGCACACCCAGAAGATGAGCAGGCGTGGCTGAGCTATGCCGTGCGGCACGCCGTGGAGGCCGCAAAGGGCGGCGTCGGCAGCACCCTCCCTGCAGGTGATGCGCATGTGCAGCATATTGTAGGTGATTGTGGTTCGCTGATGGTTGTGTATACAGTAACAGCTGCTTGTGCCTCAGACCTGACTTGTTGATTGACGAATGTTGGCTTCCACCGGACGCCATGCCGCAGACGTACGGGAGGCGATGCTGCTGGTGCTGAAGCGTGGCCTGGAGGCCAACCACCAGCATAGCGCCGTGCTCTGGCCGCTCTATCTGCATGAATACGTGCGCCAGCCAGGTAACGCTGCGACAGCATCTCTGTGTGTGTTTGGCAGCAGGCTTGCTCCGTATGAGTGCTGCTGAGCGCTTTCCTTGCTTCTCGCATGCGTGGCTTACGTCAACCTTCAGCCCCAACCCCGTGGCTCAGGCTGCGCGGCAGGCATGATGGTTGAGTCGGCGCTGCAGTTTGCGGGTCACAGCTACCGCGCGTGGCTCGTGGCTTTGGCACAGCAGCAGCGGTGGCAGGATGCGGCTGCGCTACTGCACCGCGGCATTATTGCGCTGTGCAAGCCCCTAGCCACAGCCAGTGGCAGCCAAGCCAGCAACGCCAGCCGGCAGCTCCCAGCAGCGCAAGCGGCTGCAGCGCTGGACTTGGGGCTCCGCCTGCTGCACCTGCTGTGCTGTGTGGGTGATGGCGACAGCCGGGCAGCCCTGCTCAACTGGGCGGCAGGTGACCCGGGCAGCAGCGGCAAGTCGCTAGCATTCCGCAGCAGAGCGGCACTACTGCAGGCTGTTGAGCACCACCCACAGCTGCTGTGCACGCTAGCCATCAGCTCCGCGTACACTACGATGCACGGCTCCCTCCCTTCAGCCGTGGTGCACAGCTTGGGGTACGAGGCTCCGCCGCTCTCGGCGCAGCTGCAAGCCTGGCAGCCCCCACCAGCAGCACTGGACGCGTCAGCCTCTTCAGCCTGCGGAGCGGCACTGTCAGCAGGCGTAGCGGCGTTTGGGCTTCTGCCAGCCAGGGAGCCGCCTGCAGCCCTACAGCAGCAGACTGCGCCGCAGCTGCTTGCGGCCCGGTGCGCCTTGCTGGTCGCAGCGCTGAGGCTTGGTGGCTCGCCTCTACTCTGCGAGCTGCTTCACATGCCTCACAGCACGGCCATGCTCACTGTGGCACAGCAGTGCTGGCATGCTTGCAGCGGGCAGCCTCCTGCTGAGCTGCTCATTTTGTTGCAGGAGACAGTGGTGTCCGCAGCAGTGGCGGCAGCCACCCGCCAGCTACCAGGCAGCAGCAGCAGCAGCAGCAATGCCCTGGCAGTGGCAGCACTCCAAGGCCAGCTGCACCCTGCGGCAGTGGTGGCCTTGGCGGCGGCAGTTGCTGGCAGCGGCCACCCGCAGGCGACGGCTACTGCACAAGAACTTTTAGGAGGCTGGGCGGTTGCCTACGAGCCATCGGTGAGCTGCCAATGGAAGGATCTCAGGAAGTCCCAGCTGTTTTTGCCGTGACGGGTTTAGTTCAAAAGGGTGATGCAGTCGACTTTCCAGCAGCAATTGACCTCCCGCTTGCCTTTGCTTGTAGGGAGACCCAAAAGCTTGCTGGCCTGCGGCTGAGCACTCTGTTGATGCTCTTGTGTGCCAGTCGGGGCCGATGCGGCCGGCGGCTGTACAGCCGACTTCAGCTCGCAGCGCGGATGGAGCAGCTGCAGCTGCTGCCAGCCCGGCTGCTGCAGCTGCAGCAACAGCCTTTAAGCAGCTTGCGGCACGTGGTCTCCAGCAGGCCGATGGAGCAGCAGCCAGGGTGTTCACCCTGCTTGCAGCCGCAGTGCACAGCCAGCTGTGCATGCCACCCAAGCCATCGCGCAACGCCAACAGCGCAGCATCCCTCTGGTCTGCAATTGCAGACGCAGCAGCTGCTGCAGGCGAGGCTGCGAAGCCATGGCTTGTGGCCGAGACAGCAGCGGTGCGCTGTGCGGTTGCTGCGGCAGCTGGAGATGAGGCAGCCCAGGCAGCGGCCGCAAAGCAGCTTGTGGGCGGCAGCGGGCCGGTCCAGCTGCCAGTACTGTGGCCCCCATTGCCTGCAGCACAGCCTCGGGGGCATGGCGCAGACCGGCAGCTGTGGATAGACCCCTTGGCATCAGCTGTGCTGGTCCCACCTGCGAGTGCAGCAGTACACGGCGTCCCATTGCCAGCTGAACTGTTGTCACAGCTGCCGCTGTGCCAGCAGGCGGCAATGTTGGAGCTGCTGTTGCCCAAGTGCAGCCCAGCGGCGGCTGAGGCAGCAGTGGCGATGGCGAGACTGGCTTATGGCGCTGCAACAGATGGCAGGCATGTGGAGGCGCAGCAGTCGCTGTGGCGCCATCCGCTGCTGAGCTGGATTCTGCCAGCAGCAGCCACTGCACTGGCGAGCAGCATTCCTGATGCGGCACCTCAGCTTTGGCACCAGGTGAACATATTTGCTGCCCTCATCCGAAGCTGGGTGATATGCGAATGAAGGCAGGCATATCTAAAAAATTAGGGGAAAAAACTTGCCTAATTTCACACCCTCGGCACTTCCGCCATTTTTATGGTTGCAGACAGTGGCCATGGTGGCAGGCGTGTCGTCGCACGCGGCATGTGAACTGGCAGCAGCGGCGACCAGTGCACATCCGTACTGCCTGGCCCTGTGGCAGCAACGGCACCAGCTTGTGCAGGCAGCTGGTGAAGGGCGGGCCAAGGCAGCCATCTTGCAGCTGCTTCAAGATGCACAGCAGCGTGGCCTGCGACTGGTGGACGCTCAACCATAGATGGCAGGCTTCCCTTGCTGCACAGTGCTGCCCTATGTTGCTGGACCATCTGCCCCACACCCTCTGCCTGTCTGGGACCCTTGCTGCATGCTGCTGCGGCATGCACATGCAGCATGGCGCTGACTGAAGCTGCAATAACCTTTTCACGGTTGTTTCATTTGGGCTTATTGCCAATTTCCTTGCTGTGCAGGTTTGGCGGCAGGTGCGGTCGGGGAGTGGGAGTTGCGGTTGGTTTTGGCTGTGTGCTTGGTTTCCTGCGCCCTGCTTCAACCCCAACTGGGTACCCCAATCCGCCTGCCCGCCTATTTGTTCTGCTTTGACTTGGGTAAGTCTAAGCAGGCTGGGATGATGCAGGAGATGCAATGATGGACTGCTGCTCAACTCGTGGCACCTCATGATGGCAGGCCAGACTCCCAAGTGATGAGCGGCTCCCTTGGAGCGGCGGTGCTCGCATGCCATATAGATAGAAACATTAAAACCATCTCCTTGACGCCGTCACATCAGCGTGCATGTGTATCTGCCATAGTGTACCCATCTCATGGCATTTTTGTGGGCTGTAATGCCTCCTCCAATGCGACACACAGGTGCTCAGTTTTGGTGCAATTGTCATTACAGCCTCAGCCGGGCAGTCAGGTGGACACGTAAGGTGCATATGACATCTTCCGCGCATCCAGATAAAGCTAATGGCTCACAAAATGAGGGGTAAAACCCCAGCCATGCTGGTGGCAGAGCAGCAGCAGTACAGCTGGCGGTACTGCATCTCTGACCGCTCGTCTCCCCATGCAGCCACCCCTCCGTTCGGCACATGCGCACCTTTTTCGCTCGAACTTGCTGTTTTCTGAAGCACATGGGCGGCTGGGTCGCGCTATGCGTCCTGCTGCTGCGCCTGGCTTGCCAGGCGCGGCCGGCGGCGGCTGCCCTGGAGCTGGGCTA